>Ga0214917_10003209_pt1 | contig 19162 bp, 14 predicted proteins | sample LL_1208_BB_MetaG_FD_177983 | JGI IMG/M metagenome (GOLD analysis project Ga0214917, IMG submission 177983) | Freshwater microbial communities from Lake Lanier, Atlanta, Georgia, United States - LL_1208_BB | ecosystem: Environmental > Aquatic > Freshwater > Lake | place: USA: Georgia | collected...
CTACACTCCAACTGCTTATTCCATCTCTCGCTTACATCCTTCCAATTCCGTGGATCAGCTACGGCAAACTTGCTCCACTCACAACCTTCCTCTTCACTTACGGCTGGATCACCTCTGGATTTCTTGGTGTGCTCACGATTCTGATTCCGCGGATTTCTGGTATTCCTTTCCGCTACGGCCGAGTTCTCGGAGGTGCTGCCATTCTTTGGCAGGTGGCCGTTCTTGTGGGGTTAGCTGAAATTTTGTGGAACGGCTCAACCGGCCTAATTTCAATGCCTTTTTCCCGTTCCGTGACCGCCCTCTTTTTCCTGTCCTTCATCATCCTTGGTACAGGCTTAACTCGAGGCCTTGGTCGTTCGTGGAAAACTGGCCCCCTCCTGCCCCGACTCTACCTACTCGGAGCACTTCTTGCTTTCCCCCTCGGCTTAGGAACAGCCGAACTACTTCTGCGTGGCGGCTTAGCTCCGGGTGCCCTTCAAATCATGATGCAGTTCGTCTGGAACTCTTTTATTCACCATCTGTGGCTTACTCCGCTGGCACTTGTTCTGCTTTTTCAGCTTCTCCCCGTCCTTACAGGCCGACCGGTGGGAAGTCTTTCACTAGGACTCTTATGCTGGGTTGCGACAATCACCTTAGGGGGTTGGATCGGAAATAGTTTGGCTAGTGAGGGTCCTGTCCCCTCTTGGCTACAGAGCGCAGGAGTAGTTAGCACCCTTCTTCTCGGAATCGCTGTTTGGGGTAACGGAACACTCTTGAAAGACCTCTTGGACGGAAAGTGGGAGGAGTGCAGGCGTCAAGTAGCCCTTCGTTTTTTAGCCGTTGGCCTTTGGTCTTATTTGGCATCCTACGCCTGGCTCGCTTTTCTAGCTCTACCAGCCGTTCGACAAACCACCACATTCACCATGGTGGCGCAGGCAACTCAGACCCTTCTCCTCTTCTCATTTTATGGGAATGTGTTGGCAGGAGCGATCTACGCCCTCCTCCCTGCATCTCGCGCAATGGGTTGGCCCAGTCATCCAGCCCTGACGATCCATTTTTGGTTTTCCACAATTGGGCTAGGACTCATCGCATCGTCCTATGCTCTTGCTGGAATCTTTCAAGGATTGGCACTGAACGACCCTGGCGTACCTATGTCAACCATCTCGAGCTATCTCCGACCGTTCCTTTGCACTGTTATTATAGGACAGGTTTTGTGGTGGGTTGGACAACTCTCCTTTTCAACCCTCTTTTTCGCGAGTCTCCTTAAGCTCTTTCCTTCGGTGGCGCCTGCTGCAATTTTTCCTGCCGATTATGAGGACCCCTCCCCACTTTTAACTGAAGGCAAATACTGATATGAAATCCGGCCAAGCCCTCTTAATTGTATTTCTTTCCCTGCTCTTTGCTTGGGCTGGCCAAATCGCGTTGGGCTATTTCCAGGTAGGCCGGCTCGAGCCTATTTTGAATGAGGAAACGAACTACCCTGAACCTCCAGTCCCATCAGGTCTTGCCCAAACAGGAGCACGTGTATTTGCGTCCCAAGGCTGCATTGAGTGTCACTCCTTATCCGTTCGCGGACCGTCTGGCTCAGCCGATTTAACGCGAGGATGGGGTCCAAGAAGGACGGTGCCGAGAGACTACCTGTTTCGGGAGCCTGCCTTGATCGGCTCTGCACGGGTTGGGTCGGATCTTTCCAATATTGGGCTTCGGATTCCAGATTCGAAGGATTTGATGATGCACCTCTGGAATCCCCGCATGGGAAATCCAAACTCCACATGTCCTCCACATCCTTGGCTTTTTGAGAGAAAAGTGGCGGGACCGAAACTTGAAAATGAAGCCCTTCCCATTCCTACTAAAGATTGGAAACAGATCCTTCCGAGTTATCAGGCGAAATCACTCGTCGCTTACTTGCAATCCCTGCACTCCGACTACGCTCTCCCGGAGGCGCCTATCAAATGAACCAATCTGAACAATCTTCTTTCTCACAAGCTCCGTCAGAACGACATGCACCAATTCCTGGATGGATTCTGGGTCTTGGGATCATTTTGTCATTTTGGGCTGGCGGATACCTCTTCTTTTACAGCGGCGGATTCCGAGGAGATGTTTACGATGCTGGCCAAATTACCTGGGGTCCGGTCAACACGGGGCCAGTCGTACCTCCTGACCCTAAGGTAATTGGAAAACGGCTTTATACGGCCAACTGTGCCCAGTGCCACCAAGCTACCGGGTTAGGTCAGGCAGGAGTATATCCTCCATTGGCAGAATCAGAATGGGTCATCGGCTCAAAAAATCGTCTCATTGCCATCCTCCATAAGGGAATTGCCGGGGTGATTCATGTCAAAGGCAACGTTTACAACAACAACATGCCCGCCTGGGGCGATGGAGCACCTGTACAACTCAAGGACGAACAGATCGCTGCAATCCTTACCTATATTCGTAGCGACTGGGGCAACAACGCTGGGCCCGTAGGGGTAGAAGAGGTCGCAGCCAAACGCAAATTATTGTCTGGAATGAACAATCCTTGGACAGAGGCTGGCTTGCTTGCTTTGCCTGAAGACTCCGCCACTCCCCCACCTATTCCAGCCAAGAAATAGGCTACTGCCCCTTCTGCGGTGGCTTCAAAGAGGCCTGAAATTCCGGTTCCCCTTGGATCTTCTGGAACATGCTTTCAGAAGCAATCTTCTCCCTCATCGGTAGCCCACCGACACGAATGGCTTCTTTAAGATATCGATAAAACTCCGCTCGGTTTCCAATGGCCATGTTAAACTTGGCCATTCCAAACTTCAGATCGCCATCTTCCGGAGCAAGTTTTTCAAGCCTCTTTCCATATTCGATCGCTGCAGGGACACGGCTCTGTACGGCATAATAGTTCACGATATCTCGGAGTATTTCAGCATTCGTCGAAAAGAGAGAAGCCCCCTGAAGCACAAGTGGGTCAGCTTTCGCAAGATTGCCTTCCTCAGAGTACTTTCCAAGAAGTTGTTGAAACAGTTGTGGATCTTTCGATGAATCCCTCCACTTCTGCTCCAGAGACGTGATCTCTTTTCCTAAGGCAATCCGCCTCTCGCAATTCGCTAAAAGCATAGTCAATAACCCGTTATTGGGATCAGCCTTGGATGCCCTCTCCAGAATGTCCCTAAGCTCGGGAGCCCTCTTCTGCTGCATCAGGAGATCGGTAAAATTATTCAGCGTCTCAGTATTTCCAGGCCAAAGTTCCAACGCTTGGCGATAAGCTTTCTCGGCAGCTTCGGGCATTTTTCTCCACTTATAGATATTCCCACCTGTATTTCTCAACTTGGAGAATGAGCGTTGAGCATCAATATCATCCTCAAAGCGCGGGTCTTTCTTTAGGTAATCGATATATTCTCTCCAATACTTCATATCCCCCTCCACCTGCTCAGGGGTTAGCACTGGAACGGGATCCCTTTTTATTTCATAACACAAACCATGGGGTACTGCATTCGGATAGGACCATTCCATAGGAAAGCTCTCTTCGACAAAGAAATGTCGTTGATCCTTGTTCCGCTGCCAAATCCACTCTCCGACCATCGAATTCAGCACAGTGGGATCTGAGTTTGGATCGGGAGCAGAGAGATCCCGTTGCCGCCTCTCAATCGCATCTTGATAAATGTTCATAATATCCTCTTGCCGAGGCAGGACGAGTGGGGCTTTGGGAAAATGCTTATCTCGTCCAAGCCACTTATCCACCCAACCCCGAGAAGCAGGGCGCTCCGTTGAGTAGTGATTTCGGATATATTGATTATAAAATGCATCTGCCAACGCATTCTGTGTGATGATATAAAGATCCCGTCGATCAAAGTTGGGATCTCTTTTATATTTCTTCGGCTCAAAACTCTCAGACAAAATCATGTAGGTAGGAACAAAACGACCTGGATCGGTTCCTCCGTAAACAAAGCTATCTTTGGGAAGATCAGCCAACATATCCCGCCCATACATCCAACCAAACCAGTGCTCCCGCTGGCTGCAAAATGTGAGATTCTGGCGGAAGCTAAAGGCGGCAATTCCTGCAACCAAAGGAATGGCCAGCCCGTAAGCTATACTTGGACGTCTTGCAAAGCGCTCGAGAGCAAGTCCCGAACCCAATCCCGCTAACAGAACGAAGAAGGCATGAGAAAAACCTAAATAAGGCATGTAAAGCAACCAAGCCGCCTCATCCGCCCCTGCCTGGTCAAAAGCAGGTTGCAAGAACCCCGCTAAAAGAAATCCTAAAGCAGTTACCTGAATCCAGGATCGAATGGGTGAAGGTAACCCACCTAAAAAAGCTACAGCCGCTACCAGCGCCAAAATCGCCAACGGACTAAAGTTGGCAACGATCTTTCTCCAATACAGCTGAGAAAACTTTCCGAGAGTTTCCTGGAAAGATGGGGGCTTAGGAGATCCGGGGGGTGGCTCAGGTGGCGCGAGAAGCTCTTGAGGGGCTGCCCCCATGACACGCCCTACCGTTTTTAAAAGCTGATCAGAAAGCTTTCCTGAATATTGACTGCGGTTGATCGAGTAAAAAAACCCTTCCTTGGTGCTCGTAAATCCCCAATTCATCGGAGGATTTGTCTGAGACGCTAAAGGCATGTAGGCGTAGGGAGAAAGACCTATACCGACGCCAAGAAGCACCAAAAGCCCTGTTCTCCAATGGGTTAATTTCCTCTTTACCAGAACCCATAAAAGTAATCCTGTTCCTACGCAGTAAAGGAATCGTAACGAAGAGTGTAGAGTGGGTTGATCACCTGAAATGCTTCCAAAGCCCCAATAAACCAGCGCAGCCGCTAGGCTCAAGTACAGCAACCCCTCAGCCAATAAATCCCTTCGCCTCAGCAACATCACAAATAAAGGGAGTGGAGATAATGCAATCATCAGATGATGATTACTCATCCCCAAGGCAAAGAAAAAAGCGGACCAAGCAAGACCGTTTGTCCACGCCGGCTCCCGAATCCAACGGTAAAGAACCCACAAATAAAGAGTAACGACTAAAACGTGCAGCCCATAAACCTCTGCGATCACCGCCTGGGACCACATCGAAATACTGAAGGCCAGAGCCAGAGCCCAACCGGCGGAAAGAATTTGGGCGAGCCGATCTCGCACCCCCGCCCATCTCATCGAATTACAAAGAATCAGCCCAATAATTCCAACAGAAAGAGCAGTACAGAAACCCGAAAAAAGGTTCACTTCCCATGCCCCGTTTCCAAAGGGGAAGAGCTTGAAAATATGAGCTCCAATCGTCCATAGCGGATACCCCGTGGGATGTGGAACTCCCACATGAACTGCAGCAGTCAGAAATTCACCAGAATCAAGCAGGCCAACATTGGGCTGGGTCGTAAGGCAGTAGACAACCTGAGAAACCAACCAAGCTACTCCACCAGCTATCCAATCTTTGCGATCATACGGCCAGGACCAACTAAGCTTCAGGGAGGTCGGCTCGCTCTGCTTCATGGAAAGATCCTCCGAATCGCCAATTGAAAAACTCGCTGGGCAGCTTCCAGTGCAATCGGAGTCGACATCTTCGAATCACCCTGTCGGCGTTCGGTGAAAACGATTGGCACTTCCACAATCTTGAATCCCGCCTGCCATGCAAAGAAATGAAGTTCCACTTGAAAACCATACCCTTGAGCAGTGAACTTTTCCCAATCGAGGTTTTCTAAAACTTTTCTGCGAATGGCTTTGAATCCACTCGTCGGATCGGTCATCGGAAGTCCCGTCAAGCATCGGGCATACCATCCCCCGAAAGTACTGATCCAAAGTCGACTCTGTGGCCAGTTAAGAATCCGTATTCCATTTAAGTAACGCGACCCGACTGCCATATCCGCCCCTTCACTTAAAGCCGCTAAAAGTCGCGTTACATCGGCTGGATCGTGTGACAAGTCGGCATCCATTTCTACAACAGCATCATACCCGCTTTTCAAAGCCCACTGAAAGGCCGCTCGATAGGCAGAGCCTAAGCCAGCTTTTCCGGGTCGCTCCAAAATATGAACTCGCTTCCCAAACATCGAATGGCTTTTCACTTTGCCGGCAGTTCCGTCAGGCGATCCGTCGTCGACGACCAGAACATCCACAGTCGAGGCTTTTCCCAAAACTTCGTCGAGTGCCATCTGAATCATCTCCGACTCATTGTAGGTAGGCAAAATCACTAAGGGTTTTGTTAGCTTCTCATTGCGGACCTGTTTTTCCTTTGCCACGGAAAAAGTCATCCTGCCATTCGAGTAAACGGTTTTATCGAATTCTAGATCGTCCCCCTCCCACCACTTTTTCCAAGTCGTCTCAGAAGTTGAGAAGCGCAGATAAGCCGCTCCCCCTAAAACAAATATCCAGCCTCCAAGCCCAAGCCCCAGCGAGAACGAAACCCAAAATGGGGGTGCGAATGAAAAAAGTACCTCCCTAACTCCCTCACCAATTCGAATCCCACTAAAGGCCACTGCGACTCTCTGTACCTCACCCATCACTCCATCGACAGCAACATTCCAGTCTGGATGCCAGGCCTGCGTCAAAACAAGCCAACCGGAAAAACCTTGGGGCAATATTTTCCAAAGATTGGGTCCTTCATGAAAGCAGGTGGAAGAGTCCAAAATGCGAAAAGGCTCCCCTTCCCTATCTCGGAAGCTTGCCGTTAACTCCACTTCGCCATTTTGCGGGTTCATGATACCTGCCAAGGCCGGATCGTTCATCTCGATACCAGAAATTTCCACAGGTAGAAAATAAAGCCGAATTAACCCCAAATCCGCAGTGGTGTATTCATATTTCGAGGGAGGAATGGAAACGTAGTTGCGAGCAAGAAACCCTGGAGCAAGAGAATTAGGATTTTCAAGAATTGTGAAGAACGAATTCTCAAAGATCGTCGGATACTGCTGCTTGAAAGCGGCCTGTAGCTGCTCGGGTGTGTCGATATCCTTTCGATCTAAAAGGATGTAGCGTACGCCCTGTAAGCTAAGTGAAACTTTCATGAAATCGGCACTTGAACCACCCGCATCCTGAATTGCTCGAACCCCTTTGCTCATAAAGTAAGCCTGAAAAGCCTCGGTGGAGATGGGCCGACCTGTTAGCTGCGGTAATTGGGTGTAAAAGTAACGACCAGATAGTGGCAGAATTGATCCTGGTTTCTGCTGACTTTTCAGAAAGGATGCTGCCTCAAGAAAGCTTTCGTAGGTACCCGCCTCAAGTCCCGGCTTAAAGAATTTGGCGTAGTACGGAGTAAAATCAAGTGCCGCAACGATCATGACCAAAGCGGGGAGCCAACTCCTCGTCTTTCCAGGGCAAAACCGAGTGACTGCAAGTCCGCCTACTCCTGCAAGACAAAAGGCCCCACCGACCTGCCAGAAAGACCAAGGAGCACGCACAGCTCCTGCTAGAGGAATTAATTCGAACAGTCGAAAACCTGGAAGAAACATATACACCACTAAAGCGATTGTGAAGATCGGCCACTTCCATCGTCCATTGGGCCAGATTAAGGCAAGAACAGCGATCGGTCCCAAAGCACTAATCCAAAAGACAGGCAGAACCCAGTCGTGAATTCCCTGAGCAGATTTCAGAAACTCCGTAATTCCTCCGAATCCGCTGCGTGGCCCTAAGCTGAACCACTGAACGAGAAGAAAGAGGGCGATAAAGAGTTTGAGAGGGCCATCCAGATTCGATTCCGAGCCACGCCGACGAAACTCGAGAGCCACTGCAGTAGCAAGGACCACAATGATGCCCAAGTAAAAGCCTCCGTCATCCACTGTGAAGTTACTAGGCATTCCTTGCATAAGGAGGCCCCCACGGTCGAACCAGGAAAGCGGAGCTTTGATGGAAAAACTTGATTGCCAACCGAGCAAAGGATCGGTGGAAAAGAGAGTCATGCGTCCGGCCTCGCGGAGGCCTGGAAGCTGCGGGAGTAGTCCTAAAACCACCCAAACGGCGGCTGCACCAAGACATCCCTTGATTAGGGGCATCGACTTGTTTTGAAAACGAAAGTGAAGCCAGACAGCTAAGCCGAGGGCTACGGGGGCAAAAACGGCGGTGATTTTATTAAAAGTGAGGCTCATTGCAGCCACGGCCATAGCCAAAATAATCATCCCCCTACCAGATCCACGGGTGGCGATTTCGAGTAACGCCCACCCAATCAATGGTGGATAGGGCATACAGAAAATGACTGGCATATGCTCATTCCCTGCAAGTCGAAGGGCGGCTTGAGGTCCTAGAGCATAGAGGAAAGCCGCGATCCACCCCGCCCTCTTGTCGCCAGTGAGACGCTGGATAAAGGCGGCCATGCAGACCCCAGAAAGCCCAAGAGCAACAAACCCAAGAAGCTTACAACCTATGACTGGATCGGTGAAAACACCCCCTAAAACCATCCAAAACATCGTTAATCCGGTGCCAGCCAAAGGAGCCGTGGGAGCACCACCGAGGTAATTTGGCGTCCACCAGGCAAACCCCCTGTTGGCCACTATCAAATCCCACAGATCTTTCGACTTGGCGTAGTTCGCCAAAAGCTCCTGATTGGAGGGCCCATTTCCCAGCCAACCCGCAAAAAGCATCCCTAAAAGTACAAAGAAAATCACCGCCTCGGCGGAGAGGCTAAATTTCTTAGAACCCCTGGCCATGAAGTATTTACATTAACGTTTTATAGGGGTACCGCAATCCAAAAAAGCCCAACGAGAAGTCACTTCGATCCCTTTTAAGTTGGGCGCAGAATTAGATCGGATAGTTTTAATAAGGAAATGCAAAAAAACAAACCGCTTCTAACGAGGGCTAAACAACAGCCATCCAACTGGATCTCTCAATTGACTAACCCAACTTACATGAAACTTTTGAAGCAATTTTTTCCTTTTTTCATTGTGACGACAGCTTGGGCTCTCTTATACCTGCCAAACCTAAGGACCAATCCCAAGTGGTACGGGGATGAAACACTCATCCACGACACCGCCAGAAACCTTTTTCAGGGTATCCCCTCAAACTTTGGACTATGGAACACCTTTTGGCATCCCCACTACCCTTATCAACCTCTCTATACTTGGATTTGCGGCGTCTTTGCCTTCATAAGCTCAGGAGACATCTGGGGTTCCCGATTCTTTAACGTTCTCTTGGGACTGGCCTCTGCCGTCTCCATCTATTCACTAGGCAAGAAAGTCTTTGGTGTCGGAGCCGCCCTTTTTTCCTCCCTGATGTTCCTAACCTACCAGCAATCCATCATACATTTCCGTATGTCCTACGCCCACAACGGAGCTGCCCTCGGAAACCTCCTACTCGTGCTTTACCTCCTTCAACCCGCCAACTGGCGCAACGACATCCGGGGGGGGCTGGGCCTCGCACTATCAGCCGGATCGCATCCCTTGTTTATCCATACCGCTATCGCCGCTTGGTTGACCCGTATTCGCAATCCAAAATCCTGGATTCCCCTGTTCTTTCCGACGGGAATTTATCTTTTCATCAGTCTCGGCCTGATTTATCTGCGTTTTGGATCTTGGCTAAGCGAAGATTTAAAGCATCTTTTTGATTCATACTCAACTCGAGGGGAGCAGGACGCATCTGGCTTGCTGGCCGCACTAAATAACTTCACGCAGTTTACCCTACAGGATCCCTATCATTTATTTATGCTGATCGGGCTTTTACTTTGCATTAACAGACGATGCTACCCCATCGCACTAGTAGGCCTATTTGTCACATTTATGCTGGTGAAGAACCGTGCAAACCTGATCATATTTTATTATCAAGCGATCGTGATTCTTCCTGTAATGACCCTCGCTTGGGCAAGGTGGTATGAGTTGGCACAACTGATATTTGGCCGAGCCTTTCAATCACCCAAGGGGATCCTTGTCCTCTGGGGTATTCCCTTATTTCTCTTTTTTACCAACCTTCCTCCTTGTTGGTCGGACCAGCTCACACCCAGAAACCAATACTGGGTAACGCAGGACACTCACGAAGTAGACTCATGCGCCGATTGGATCAACCAAAGGGTTCAAAAGGATGATTTTGTGGCTGCCAATCCAAACATCGCATGGCTACTCAAGGCAAGAGTCGCCCCCTACCTTCAGATTATAACCTGGTATGGAGACACAACCCAAGGTTACGAAAATGGGAACAAACAGGAAAGGTTCCGCTATGAGTGTTCCCTGGAAAAGGCGCGCTACGCTGTGATTGGCGACATCGATCAGAGATGGACATTTGGAGAACCGAATGCAAATAAACTCGTAGAACTCCTGCAAACCAACCGTTGGCCAGTTGTCTGGAAGGGAAATTATTACCTTGTCCTTGCTAATCCAGCCTATCTTCCATAGAACCCCAACTTGAAGATCACTGTTTTCATTCCCACATTGAACGAGGAGATTGGTCTCCAGCAACTATTACCAAGGATCATTCAGCAAAAGCCGGATCAAATCATAGTTTCTGACGGCAACTCAACAGACAAGACGTGCGAAGTTGCCAGATCTCTGGGAGTCGAAGTCTATGTGCAAAAACAAAAAGGCATCCGGCATGCCTACATGGAGGCATGGCGCCTAATACGCGGAGATTGGGTTGTAACGTTAAGTCCAGACGGCAACTGTGTGCCCGAAGATATTCCCAAACTTGTAAAACATATGAGCGAAGGCAATTGGGATATGGTGATCGCATCGCGTTATTTCCAAGGACAGAAGAGCGAGGACGATGACTTGATAACGGGATTCGGAAACTGGCTTTTCACCCGCACTGTGAATCTTCTTTTTGGCGGAAGGTACACGGATGTCATGGGAATTTACCGGATCTACCGCACAAGCCTGTTTACGGAACTTGGTCTAGACCAGAACTCCTCATATATATTCCCCGAGTCCGTTTTTCATACCGTTATTGGAATTGAGCCCCTTCTCTCCGTACGTGCCCTTGCCTATGGCAAAAGAGTCTCTGAAATCGGCTCTCCTGAACCCGCCAGAATCGGAGGAGAAAGAAAGCTTCAGATTATCCGCTGGGGTGGCGCCTACTATTTGCAGTTTTGGATGGAGTATTTTCGCAAATTAACCCGTTGCAGCCTCTAATCTCCAAGGATTTTTCTTCGTAACTTGACCCGGCTCATCGCCTCCACATTTCGCCTTTCCTCGGATCCAAACTTAGCTTCAATGAGCTTCAGAAATGGCGGATGAGTAAAGTAGGCCTGCCAGGCCTGATCACGGAATCGCAATACTTCGGTCGCCGAAAGGTGTTTCGTCGGTAATGGTAAGGACTCGTACGAAAGAAAGGCAAAACCCTCGGGGGAGTCCGGCAGCTTCCAGCCCATATCTTTTGCGGTGATATACAAAGGACTGCCCGGCAGAGCCTGACACGGATACATATTCACCATTTCTGTGCACAGCTCCAGTGCGAGGTCAAGGGTCTGCTGCATGGTCTCCATCGTGTCGTCGGGAAAACCGAATATGTAGTTGGAAATTACATTTAAACCGGATCCCCTCACCTCCCGAATGACCTCGCGGATGTTCACATCTTTAAAAGATCCTTTCGAAACCTCCTTGCGAACCATCTGATTTCCCGCCTCCACCCCCAAGGCCAACCAACCGATTCCTGCACGTTTAAAGAGATCCAGAAACTCCTTTCTCACCGTATCAACCCTCGAATAGGACCACATCCTGAATTTCAGACCCCGATTGATGATATTCTCAAGAAGAGGCTCATAATAGCGCTTATCCAAGAAAAACATCTCATCCGAAATACGCACCGTTTCCACTCCATATCCCGCGAGTTTTTCGAATTCTTTGGTGATGAATTCCGGTGACCAATAGCGCATGTTCCGGGAATTTGCGGAAACAACCCGGTCAGAGTTATCCACCCGATTGACAATATTGATCATGCAAAAGTCACAGGCAAAACGGCACCCAAGGGATGTGTAGATCGCCGCAAAGGGGGTTCGCTTCTGATGGCTGAACTCAGCATGCCAGAAATGTGCGCGATATAGATCAAAGGGCTTTTGGTCGTAAGGCAGAAGATCCCACGCATAACCGGGTAAATCGTGGTCCATCCGTTCTTGCGAAACGACCGGTTGTGGCTCATGAATCACCAACACCCCATTGTTTTTACGACCAATCCCCTTGACCTGGGAAATACGATCTTCAAGGTTGGTCGCAAGAAGGTTATGTAAAGCGTAAACACCCTCATTAAGTAAAACAAAATCCACCCAGGGCAGGGCCAATACCTCCTTGGGAAGCGCGCTGGTATGAGACCCCACAAAGCATGTCTTCATTTCAGGAGCGGTTTTCTTAAGAGCGCAGGCCACACGACTTCCCCCGATCATATTGGTGGTGCCTGAGTTAGGGTTCTGGCCGTAAACCACAAATACCACCAATCGTGGATTGGCGTTCTGGATCCGCTTCAAGGCATCCAGATCAGAAAGGCGTTCAGCGGTTTGATCGAGGATGCCGACACCATAACCCTTGGCACGGCATGACTGCGCAAGCAAAAGGGACCACGTCGGTGTCTCAATGGCTGCATAAAGCTTCCCTAGATCCTGATAGGCGACACCCGAGGAATCTGCCTCCACAAAAAGCACATCCATCCGGCGACCAGAGCTTTTACTCATGCTAGATGGAGCTTAAGAATCCGGTAAGCTCCCTGATCCGATTCAAACTTAGTGAGGGGTAGTTGCCGAGATAGTAACCATAAAAATGAACATGATCGATTTCCGGATATTTTTTATATTCATCGGGATATAGCTTTCTGAGATAAGGTTGCCGAAGCTGATTACCCCCACCTGAACTACCTCTTCGGTGCTCAATCTTAGCCTCCCGCATGGCGTTTTGTAATCGATCACGATAATCGGGATCTGCCTCTTTTAGGATCAAGGTGAAGGCATAGTTACTGCTTCCCTCAACCGCAAAGTCGACTCGAAATCTTTTCGCATCCAATCCCTCAAGAAAGGCGAGTAAATTACGGGTGCGCAGCTGATTATTGGCATCCAAGCGGGAAAGTTGGGATCTGCCAAGCACGGCATTCATTTCCGTGCTCCGAACGTTGTAGGAGGGATAGGCAAATATAAAGTCGGGGTTGAGATCTGGATAACGGGTAACCCACTCCGCCCTCACATTGGCATCATCCACTTCCCGAACCATTCCGTGGGAGCGAAACATTCTTAATGTTTGATATAAACTGGGATCGTCTGTGCAGACCATGCCCCCCTCGACCGTGCTCATGTGATGAGCGTAGTAAAAGGAGAAATTAGAGCACCATCCCAGGGTTCCACATTTACGTCCTTGATAGGTGGCTCCATGGGATTCACAAACGTCCTCGATAAGGGGAATATTTTTGGCCCTTAAGCCATCAAGAAGTTTTTGGTTTACTGCATTATACCCAAGAACATGGGTGAGAAAGACGGCTTTGGTCTGTGGTGTGATTTTCGCCAGTACTTGATCGATATCCATGCCCAAGGTGCAGGGATCAATATCCACAAAGATGGGACTGAAACCGGCCTGCAGGACCGACGCAATGTCTGACACCCAAGTCAAAGTGGGAACGATCACTTCCCCCAATCCACGCTGTTCTCGCAAAGCGGACAAAGTAATCAAGTTGGCAGAGGAACCTGAATTAACGAAGACGCTGTATTTCACCCCCAACCAACGGGACCACTCCTCCTCGAAAGCGCGAACCTGGGCGGACTGGGTCAACATTGGATCGGGCTGTTGTAAATACCGAACCAATGCGTCCAAATCCTCCCGAAGAATGTTGTTCTCCATGAGAGGCCAATTCAGTGCGGAGCGGAGAGAAGCTGCTGCATGCATGGATTTACTTCTCACTGTAAAAATCCCCCCACTCCACCACGAGAGTGCTCATCCCGTCGGTGCGGGTCAGGGCTTTTTCATAAGCGGGAAAAATCTGCTCGGGCTCATCCAGCCGGATCACTTCAATATTGCCACACATAAGACGGAAAGCCTCCGTAAAATCCCCCACATGCTGATGCTGGGGATGGAGAGGGCGCTCAGATCCAATGCCGGTGCGAAGGATCACCTTCGGGCGGTAGCCTCCGTTCGACATTAACGGAAACTTGTCCAAGTGGTTGACGATCTGGTTGACCGCCAGCAGCAGGAAGTTCCAGCGGGGAAAGATACTAATCGGGACCTGGCCGGCAATGGCCAGCCCATTGGTCATACCCATCTGCATTTCTTCGTCCACAGGTAATTCGAGGAGCTTTTCCTGGGGCACGTCCTTGAGGGTATTAGACATGGCGGTACCAGGAGCCTCGACGGCTTGACCAAGAAACAACGTCCGCGGGTCTTTGGCCAAAAACTCCATCGAGCGCTTGAGTTCGTCGAAATACTTCGGGCGGGTGGCCATGGGATTTAAAATTGGACCCGCTGGCCAGCGCCGGCGTGCGGATACTTGGAGGTGTACCGGTAGTAGGTGATGTCGGGGGCAGAGACATCCTCATAGGTAAGTTTTTTCATATTCCAAGTCTTCCGGGTATCCGTGCAGACGGACTTGTCGTTGTCCTCAATCACCCAATGAATCGGTAAACTATGGGATCTCGAATACTTAATACATTCATGGGCCGCACCCGTCTCCGAGGTCATCTCCCCCATGAAACACCAAACTCGTTCTTTTCCTTTGGCCCGCTGAATTCCCAAGGCAACGCCAAGCGCGATCGGCAGAACCCCTGTGACAATAGCAGAAGAGAGAATTCTATATTTGGGAAAACAGAGCGAAATGGATCTACCCGCCATAATTTCGGATTTCACCTCAGCGGGTGGCACTCCCTTTAGTAAACATTGGTAATGGCTGCGCCAGGAGCAAAAAACCCAGTCCTCCTTGGAGATATTCTGAAACACCCGAATGACCTCTTTTTCGTTGCCGAAATAGAGATGGACAGGTGCGCGAATCTTGCCCGCGTTAAATTCGCTTGCGATGTCTGTCTCAAAATCAATCAACTGCTGAGGAGTCATGAGAACGCTATGACTTATTTCCAGCAATCACGGGTGAGGTCTCGTTCTTTTTTTAGTTTTTTCACTCTCCGTTGAAGGTCAATTTTTTGATAATCAGCCTCTGGATCGTAAAAGATAACTTGAGAACCGAGGCGGTCGATCTCGAAGGGAATTTCCAGAAGAGCTTGTAGAGCCTTCCGAATTCGTTTCTGCCTATCCGGAGGAGCAAAGAACAGCATAAATCCTCCGCCGCCTGCCCCAAGAATCTTACCCCCCCAAGCCCCGCTCCGGAGTGCTGTCTCGTACAGATGGTCAATCCTGCGACTTGAGATATTTTGACTAACCCCTCTCTTGACCCTCCAGGCCTCGTGTAAAAGCCTACCGAAGGAAGCGGCATCGAACCTTTTTCTAGTCAGAAGCGAACAGGCCTCCGTGACCATCGATGGTAACTGTAAGAAATATTTTTCCTTGGCTGAAATGTTGGCAATATAACTTTGGGCGATCTTTGAGGAGGTTCTTACGGTTCCAGTAAAGAAAAGCATGCAATGGGAAAGAAGTTCCTCGATACGAGACGTATTGAGCGTCAAAGGCTTCACCAAGATTTCCCCAGTAGAAGCAAATCGGATGTAGTTCAGGTTTCCATAGCTTGCTAATACCTGGTCCTGGGACCCAACCGTCTCCCGAAGGATATTTTGTTCCAAATGGATCGCCTCCTTGGCCAATGTCATCCGACTGATCATCTGACCCAGCAAAGCGTGGGAGGCATGCAACAGGCCCACTGCGAAACTTGAACTCGAACCCATTCCACTGCGAGCCGGCAAATCGCCATCATGATGAACCTCAACCCCACGATCGGCAAAATACCTAGAGCAAACTGCCTTGACTGCAGGGTGGCGAATTTGGGAAGACTTCGAGACTGTTTCGCTAATCGAATACACCACTCGATAACGATGCGAAAAAAAAGGAGGAAGATATCGCAAGGAAATATAACAGTACTTATTGATCCCGCATCCCAAAATCGATCCCCCGTGTTTAGCAATCCATTCCGGATAATCCGTTCCTCCTCCAAAAAAGGAAATGCGGAAAGGAGTTCGCGTAATGATCATGGCCTGCCCTCCACGTCCGCAAAGAAAGCGTCGGCCCGTGCATAATCGTCAGGCGTGCCTATATCCAGAAAAGGTGTGTCCACCTCTTGAATCCGGATCTTGCGACCTTCGGCTAGCCATCTAGGGATCAGGTCGTTCTCTATACTTAAGACCCCTTGTTCCATCACCCCATTCAACCAGATGCTAGGCAAGAGATAAATCCCTGCGTTGATCAAACCCTCTCCTACTCCTTGTTTTTCTCGGAATGTCACCATCTCCCCTTGTTTGGCCTCAAGCCTTCCATAACGCCCAGTATCTCCTACTTTCCGCGCTAGGATCCAAGCCTGCAACGGGTTTGATTCTTTCATGGCTTGAACCCACTCGCCCGCGAGATAAGAATCCCCATTCATCACCAACCAGTTATTTGGGATCAGACCGGACTCACGGACCGCATGAACCACCCCGCCCCCTGTCCCAAGAGGCTTTCTTTCATTGACCCACACAACCCCAATATTCCGGGGGATGTGCGGTTCAATCTCACTCCGCAAGACATCAAACAAGTGACCTCCAGATATCACGACTTTCGTAAAATTGGCTTTCGATAACTGCTCAAGAATCCAAACTAGGAAAGGCTTTCCCCCCGCAGGGACAGCGGGTTTAGGAAGCTCTGGAAAAAGTGCCGCAATGCGAATACCTCGCCCCCCTGCCAAAATCAAAGGGACTGGACAATTGGAGGATCTGGCCATCAGACGTTGGCATACTTGGATTGCCGGAGAATGGTAAAGGCCTTGATCAACTCGCGAATTCCCCGGTCTAAGTCCCACTCTGTCCGAAAACCTGTTCCCAGGATGCGCTGATTCGATACAACATAGTCGCGTTTATCAGGGTCCTCCCCGATGGGCGCTTCCACGTACGCGAACTGTGGCAGGTGCTCCTTAATTTTGGCGCATAACTCCAATTTTGAAAGATTAGCTTCTTCCAGACCCACATTGTACGGCTTACCCTTCATGGAGGAAAAATTAGTGATGGCATGCAGAAAGGCACGAGCCACGTCCCGAATATGAATATAATTCCGTTTAAAGTGCCCCTCAAAAATCAACACCGCACGATCATGAACTGCCCGGTAAACAAAATCATTCACCAGGAGATCGACCCTCATCCTAGGAGATGCTCCAAAGACGGTTGCCAAACGAAAAGTCAGGCTATTCCCACGTGCCAGGACCGCCTCCTCAGCCTTGACCTTTGTCGTCCCGTAAAGAGAGATGGGGCGAAGGGGCGTCTCCTCAGTGCAGAATTTCCCCTTCTCCCCGATTCCATAACCACTGTTGGTCGTCGGGTAAAGAATCATTTGCGAGGCACTGGCTAATCGGCACAGAGATTCAATCGCAGTCTGATTGGTAGAAACGGCACCGGATTCATCAAGATGGCATAGGGGAGCACCTACAAGCGCAGCCAAGGGTATAATAATATCCTGCGAAGCCAAAGCCTCTTTGAGAACACGCTCATTGCGAACATCGCCACGAATGACTCGAAAGCGATCATGGCTGCAACAATCCATTAGGGAGTTTTGGCCAAAGAAAAAGCTATCCAGAACCGTCACTCCAAACCCTTCCTGCAAAAGGGTCGGAGCCAGGACTGACCCCAGATAACCTGCTCCTCCGGTAATGAGAACATTGGCTTGTTTGTTTTTACTCATACGAGCGACTCCTCCAGCTTCTGTAAAAGTTCAGTCCGATTCAATCCTGGAAGAGCCAATGTTTCTTTGGATAGTCGAGTGGCAACCGTGAATTTTTCTTTCAACGCGCCAAAACACTCCTGCTCATGCATCGCTCGGGGATAATAGACTTCGGTTTGAATTCCATCTGTAGCCAGCTTTTCCCGCAAGGCGTCACGTTTGCCGTGGCCGGCGACCCGAATCACAAATTGATTCCAGGTATGCTCCCCGTCACCTGAGTGACAGGAAAAAGGCAGGAGGATTGTTCCTCGTTTCTGCTCGGCAGATGACCCCTGTCCCTGACAGATACAAGAATCAAGCGGCATGATTGCGTTCCACTTCTCTTGCAGTGAACTGATTAACTTCTGTGCACTTTCCCGCCTCTTCTTCAGCGCTGAATCCAAATGCTTAAGTTTCACCCGCAAGAAAGCCGCCTGTAGCTCGTGTAACCTAAAGTTTCCGCCAATCATCTCGTGAAAATACTTTTCCTTAGCTCCGTGCACACGCAACTTGCGTATCTTTTCAGCTAAAGAGGCGTCCTTTGTCGTAATTAGCCCACCCTCTCCCAGCGCCCCCAAATTCTTCGTCGGAAAAAAGGAGAATGTTCCCAAGGTGCCCATGGTGCCCGCCTGCCGCCCCTTATCCTTTGCCCCCAACGCCTGCGCCGCATCCTCAATCACGGGAATACCGTGTTTTTTTGCTGCCGTCAGAATCGGATCCATATCGGCACACTGACCAAAAAGGTGAACCACAATAATGGCCTTTGTTTTCGGACCCATCTTGGCCACTACCTGATCCGCCCTCAGGTTGTAACAGCACTCCGCACTATCCACAAAGACAGGCACCCCACCCAGACGGGCTACAGCTCCTGCTGTGGCAAAAAATGTATAAGTGGGACAGATAACCTCATCCCCTGGACCTACCCCAACGGCCTGCAGGGCCAACAGGAGTGCATCCGACCCATTCGAAACCCCAATCGCGTGCGGAGTCCCAATCCATGCACCGATCTCCTTTTCAAATGCCTCCACTTCAGGGCCAAGAACAAATCGACCGCTATCGAGGACTCGATCAAAAGCCAACTGAAGCTCCGCCCGATAAGGAGCGTGCTCCGCCACTAGATCAAGCATCGGAACCTTCATAAGTACATAATCATAGCCGAGAAATCCCAAGACTGAATCCCAAAAAGAACTTTTTCGAAGGATTGCCCTAAGCACCCGCCCTAGGCAGTTTCAACCTATGTCCAGTTCCAACGGAGCGAAGTTCATCGTGAAGGGCGGCAAGCCCATCTCAGGGGAAATTGAGCCCCAAGGAAACAAGAACGAAGCCATGCCCCTGATGGCCGCCACCTGCATGACCGATCAACCCGTCATCCTTCAGAACATTCCACAAATTGAAGATGTTCGACTAATGGAAAAAATCCTTAACGATCTCGGCCTATCTACCTCCGAATCTGATGCCTGCTCCACACGCCGCACGCTAACTCTTCAGGCCAAGGCCAATCCCAAATCCATAATTCATCCAGAACTAGGCTC
>Ga0214917_10003211_pt1 | contig 19149 bp, 22 predicted proteins | sample LL_1208_BB_MetaG_FD_177983 | JGI IMG/M metagenome (GOLD analysis project Ga0214917, IMG submission 177983) | Freshwater microbial communities from Lake Lanier, Atlanta, Georgia, United States - LL_1208_BB | ecosystem: Environmental > Aquatic > Freshwater > Lake | place: USA: Georgia | collected...
ACTTAAAATTAATGCAGTAATTCAAAAATACATTGACATGGCTATATCAACTAATGTATACTACAACTATAGTCATTATGAAAATAATATTCTTCCAGACGCAAAAGTTATGAAAGAACTCATTTACGCTTATAGTCTTGGCTTAATAAGTTTATATTACAATAATACAGACGATGGAGATAAAGAGCAATCATTAAATCAAAAAGAAGATAGAGATTGTTCTAGTGGAGCGTGTAAACTATAGTCCATGAAAACAGTATTAAATTTTAAAAATATAGACACCACTAAACAACCATTATTTCTTGGTGAAGATCTTAACCTTCAAAGATATGATCGTTTTAAGTATCCAATATTTTTTGAATTATTTAAAAAGCAAAACGAAAATTTTTGGTGGCCTCATGAAATAGCATTAGGAAAAGATAGAAGTGATTATAAAAATCTAACTGATACAGAAAGGTTTGTATTTGATAGTAATTTAAGATTCCAAACACTTGGAGATAGTATGCTTTCTAGAAGCATTCATTCCTTGAAAGATTATGTAAGTAATCCAGAACTTGAAATTTGCATGAATACTTGGGCTCAATTTGAAGGCATCCATAGTTACTCTTACTCTTATCTCTTAAACAATGTATATCCAGACCCAACTAAATTCTTTGACAGCATCATGGAAGACAAAGAAATTACAAGTCGCGCCGAGTTAATTAGAAATAATTTTGATAAAATTCTTGGTAGTGATGAAAAGAAAGATCCTAAACAAAAGATTTTTGATGCTATTCTTTCTATTAATGTAATGGAAGGACTTGTATTTTATGTTTCATTTGCTTGTTCTTTTTATTTTGGATACAGAGGTAAGATGGAAGGTAATTCTAAGATTATTAAATTCATTCAACGAGATGAAGCTCTGCATTTTGCAGTTAGTCAAAATCTACTTAAAATCTTAAGAGATGAAGATAAAGAAGGTTTCACAAGTATAGTAAAGAAAAGTGAAGATAAGATTTATGCTTTTTATGAACAAGCCGCTAAAAATGAAAGTGAATGGTCTAAATATCTATTTAGTAATGGTAGCTTACTTGGATTAAATGCTGAAGTATTAGATGGTTATTCTAAATGGCTGTGCGATTCTAGGTTAAGAAGCCTTGGTTACAAGAAAATATTTAATCAAAAAGACAATCCTATTGGTGGCTGGCACGATAGTTACTTAGATAGTAGCAAAGTACAAGTTGCACCTCAAGAAACAGAAATTTCAAGTTATAAAGTTGGAGCAAGAAAAACTGATATTTCTGATGATGACTTTGGTGATTTAAAGCTGTAATAATTATATATTAATGTGTAATTATCTATGTGAATTTAGATATTACAATATTATTTAATTTGATTTTAGGAGCACTATCTTTCCTTGGAGGATGGTTATTTACTAGAGTATTCTCTCTTTTTGATAAGCAAGAGAATCTAATGAAAGAGATTAACGATAAAACTTTTAGCGACTTTATAACTCTAAGAAAAGAAATGGAATCAGAGAGCAGAAAACACCAGCAAGAAATCTCAGATTTAGCTTTAAAAATTTCAACTACTTATGTTACTAAAGAATCTTTCGATGATTACTTTGATAGAATAGAAGCTAAATTAGATCGTAATTTTGATATAATTCAGCAACATTTATTAAATAAAAATAAAAATTAACTGTAAGAATCTACATGATTGTTTCAGATAGGGATATAGATTTTTTTGCCAAGAAATTAAAACTGTCTGAAGAAAAAACTTTTTTATTAATACAAGATCCAGAATGCTTACCAGAAATATTAAATAAAATTTGCGAAGAAAACATAGATGGTATTATTGATATAAGTTTTCCAGTCTTTGCAGAAATAACTATTATAAAATATAGCAAAGATTTAAAATACTCTTTTGAAGAAAAAGAATATGTTTCAGAAGCAGTTGGTTTAAAATTTTACGATTTAATAGGAGAACCTATTGTTCAAAAATCTATACTTGAATTTAAACATGACGAAGATACAGCTAAATCATTACTCGTATTCTTAGGATTCTTTTATAAAAATTTAAACAAACCAAGAAGAGCTTATCCATCAGAGAATACTTATTATAATATAGCTAAAAATGGTTTTGAAAATTCTGATAAAATACATATATCAGAACATCTTAAGGATTGGATTAAAGTCTTAAGAATAATACATAATGAAGTATGGTTTTAATATAACTCTCTTCTTGATTATTTAACTTTTCTTTGATATCCAAAAGGGCTTTACCTCCAGATGTAATATATCTGAAGCTAAGTATTATCAATCCAACTTTTCTTTTGACTCCAAATTTTACTGCGATCTCAGCAGTAAACGGGCCATCGCACTTATGGATCAGAGGTAGCTTCGATCACTACATTCTGCGATGCCTATAGCTACATTTCCTTATTTAGCCATATAATGTACAAATTAAGGTTTTAATAGTTGTCAGCCCTTATGACATTGCTATCTCAAGGATTGATAGTTGATTTTTTGACATCAACAAACTGCTCTAATTGGGAACTATGTACCTATATACTATTTTAATTTTAAACTTTTGTCAAATTTTATTTATAATACATATAAATGCAAGTCATAAAAAATAAAGCTAGATGGACAATTTATTCAGCTAAATGCGTAAAGAATTATAATATTTTTAATGATAATATTTATGATCAACCAGATCAATACCCATGTATAGCCATACCTCAATTAATTTCAGATATTAATGGCACAAGAATTAAATTTAATTTTGTTTATAAAAAAGATTGCAAAAAATTATTAAAAGCTTTATAATGTGTAATATCAGTTAGTTCTTTAACATTGGGCCAGATTTGGTTTCGATTTTAGGAATTAGAATTGAAATGCAAGTGGAGGTTGAATCGTGGACTCCTTAAAAAGTTTCACTTATATTAACTGCCAAAACAGCAAAATATAAAGGTCATATTTCAGCAAGAGCTTCTCTTGTTGAGATGACCGCTTCTGTAGCCTAAGTTCTACAGCGTGACTACCTTGACACATCTATTGGATAGTTGCGTAATTAGATGTTTGATTATAAGAAGTTTTTTTATTCTTTTATATTCAATACTCAAAATAAAATCGCTAAGTATGTTTGTTATTTATCTATACAAAGTTAAAAATAAAAATAACTAAACTTGTAGTATTTTAATTTGGATTCTCTAAAAGAAGCGGTTCGACTCCGCACTGGTCCAAGTATTTTATTGACATTTATAATTTTTATATTTATAATAGTATAATGGCAGTAAAAATAATCTGTACGGAATGTAGTAAAGAACATGAAATAAGACAAGGTGATTATAATAGAAAAATTAAGGCTGGTCAAAATAAATTTTATTGCAGTTTAAAATGCTCTGGAAAAGCTGATTATAAAAATAATCCAAATAAATTAAAAAAATTTAAAGAAGTTAATGCCAGTAGAATAAAAAAATACTGTGGATGTAGACTTGACAAATATAGTCCATTTAAATATCATGCAAATAAAGCTAGATCACGAAGTAAAATAAAAGGTTATCAAACAGATTTAACCAAAGAATATCTAAAAGAAGTTTGGGATAATCAAAATGGAATTTGTCCTTACACTGGAATAAAGATGGAAATATCTAGAACAAGTCAAGATGAGGATATCAAGAAAACTCCTACAAAAGCAAGCCTTGATAGAATTGATCCGAATATAGGATATATACAAGGCAATGTTGAATTCGTATGCTATTGTGTTAATGTAATGAAAAATGATTTCACAAAAGATCAGATGATAACTTTTATAAATCAAATTAAAAAAGAATTTTAAAAATTATATAATTGCGTGTAATATAAAGCATGGCGTATCAAGTAGCACCACTTCCAATATCGAGGCCCAACCAAACACTGAATAGCTTTAATGCAACTGCTATGACGCCTCCTGGGGCATATAAGTCTGAAGCTATTCCACAACCAACAGTTCCAGTTATTACTCTTTCATCAGTTGGAAATTCAACCATAGTTATAGGTGTAACTAATCATGCATCAAATGCTGGATCGATATATGGTTATGTAGTTTATGCTAATGGAGTAGCTAGGGGAACCTATATTCCAGAAGCAGGCGTTATAAAAATAACAGGTTTACCAAATAATTATCTATATAAAATTAAAGTTAAAGCACAAATAGGCTATTGGTTAAATTTTAACGCTGGCGGTAGCCTCTCAGCTTATTCAGAAAGTGATTTTAGCAACGAAGTTCAGGGAACTCCAACAATTAGTCTTGCTCCAAAATCAGCACCAAGCATGAATAGAAATCAGGTAGATATTAAATACGTTTCAAGCAACGTATATCAAAAATGTTTTCCAACTGGTACTTCGACATATGGAGAAATTTATGAAGGACAATTTTATGATGTTGGTAAACCAATTTACTTTCAACCAAACATGCTAATTGGAACTTTCACAGCAGAAGCCGTTTTAAAAGCAAAAATTAATTATGGAGGACTTGACAATCTTTATTGTGGAGGAGTAAATTATGTTTTTTCTGATATTAGAATAAATGTTGATACAAATCCTTTTATTGATTTATTATGTTTTGATCTTGAAAAGAATGACACTTATTCAGACGGAGATACTTTAGCACAAATGTATGATAGAAAATTATATGAATTAAAGTGGTACAATGATGTAAGCACCGCTCAAGACTCACAACTAAGTGTAGATCATTTTAATGTAGATATAGCTAGTCAATTAAAAAGAGAATTCGTTCTTGCAAGACCATATATTGCTGAAAAAATTAAAAAATATATGAAAAACAACATGACTGAACTTTTAAAATCATCAGATGCTTTGAGAGCTTTTTTAGATGTAACTAATCTTAATACTCCTGGAATAAAAACCTTTTATAAAGACTTCATTCTTCCTTATGAAGGATTAATTTACATAAAACCTCATATTATAGCATCAACTTTTAAACAAGGAGACAGCGGAACAACAACATTTTCATATGCAATGGTAGACGCTCGAACTAGACAAGAAGTTAAATTCACAAAATCAAATGTCTCGTCTTCTGTTATATTAGCTCCACCTCAAACAGCTGATAGCTTTACGTTTTCACCCTTAAAACCTTTATTAGATGCAAGTGATATTTTTGGTCCAACAGCCGAAGAATTTGCAACACCATTAAATTTTAACACAGTATGAAAACTCTAGATCAAATTTGGGAAGAAAATTTTGATACTATAGCTCCTGAAACATACGGAGGATCAGATTGCGGTAATCAAATAGGAGGAGGAGCAGAGCCTAACCAAAAAGATCCTTTAAAGACTCTTACAGATAAACTCAAGGAAGTAGCAAATGATCCAGCGCTTTCAAATGCTGCTAAAGAAGCTAAATTACAGCAGATCCTTAACGATTCAAAAAAACCAGCACAACAAGGAAAAGGCCCAATTAATGACGGACCAGATCCTTTTTATAAACTACCTTCGCCAGGAGGAGGGGGAGGAGGGGGAGGAGGAGGAGCAAACACTGATCCTACTAGTGGTCCAGTTACTAATCCTGGAGTTCCTACTTTTGAAAATCCCACAATTAATCTTGGTGGAGCAATAGATATTGATATCGCTAATGATGGCACAGCAAAAGTTAGTTTTAGAGGAATAACTCCCACCACCGCGGATGCAATAAAAGCTGCTCTATCAGCAGCAATGGCAGCAAAAAATGCAGCTTGCGCAAATAACAAAGGAGGAGGGGGAAATGGCGATCCACAAACAGATCCAGTAACCCCAACACCTACTCCAACAACTCCACTAGTAACACCAGCTCCTACACCTCCAGCCGTCAATCAGCCATTTAGACCAATCCCGCCTATAAGAATTCGTCCTGGTGCTGGAAGCATTGGTGGACCACCAGTAGATTAATAATATTCACCACAATAACATTGAAAAATAAATACTATTTACTATAATATAATAGTGAATATACTTTGGCCAGATATACATAAAAATCTCACTAAAAATATTGCAAAAGCATTTAATCTTTTGGGACATACCTTAATTCTTCCAAGTTCAGATTATATACCAACAAATTTACCGCCAAAACAATTCAATCAATGGGTATGGAATACAAACTGGACTCAAGATAAAGCTGATGTTGAATTTCAACATAAAAATGTAAAAGTTTTAAACAAACAAGAAATTTTAGATCTTAAACCAGAAATAGTATTTGTCACAAGCTTTGAAACTCAATTTGAAATATTAAATGAAATTTGGCCACACTTAAAAGATAAGAGTAAGCTGGCTTGCTATAGTGGTAATGATTATTGGGATGGAGCTTATCCATTTTATATTATTAAAAATTATCTTTGTGCAGATTATCTTGGTTTCTGTTTAGCTAACAAATACAAAGTAAATCATCTTTATTATAAACCTTGGGTTGATTATGATAGATGCACTTTTGATGGACCAACAGATGGAAATATAATTGGAATTTATATCTCAGAATACGAAAAGAATTTTAATCAAGAATACAACATGAGTAAAGGATTACAAGTAATAACTCCATATATAGATTATCATTATCACACAGATAGTTCTCAAGAAGAATTAACTAAAAGTTTAAAGTCTAGTATTGCAACTCAGCATATTAAACATCTTGAAGGATATGGTATAGCAGTAATTGAAAGCATGGCTTGTGGAAGACCAGTTTTAATGCATCGCCAAATGGCAAAAAATAAAAGCTTAATGAATTGGAGCATTGAGAATGCAACAGTATTATTTTTTGAAAGCCAGCACGAATATATAGCAAAATTAAAAGCATTATACGATAGCAAAGAATACAGGCATTTTCTTCAATATACAACAGCTAGTGTTATAAGACAAATTATAGATAATGATGCAGAAACTGAAAAGCTTGGACATTTCCTTAATAATCTAGTATAATTTTTAAATTGTGAAAATCTGGCTCTGTGGAATTACCCAAAATGAGAAGCAGAATATTGACGATATGACCAAAGACATATATCAATATTTTGATGGGTTAATTTTTGTGGATGGTGGATCAACAGACGGCACATTAGACATATTAAATGCAAGAAAAGGCCAAGGAAAGATCATAAATAGAGAATGGTCAAATGATCACGATCTTCAAATGAATGGGTTTTTAAGAGCAAATGTAATGCAAAATGGCGATTGGTTTATTATTCGGGATAGTTGCGAAAGGCTAGATATAGATTGGGTAAAAAATTTACGTAATTTTATAGAAAACTTTTTAGAAAAAAATAAAGTAAATAGTTGCGTTGATAGACAAAAAGCTTTTCTTGTTAAATACTTTGATGATATGATATTTCAAGGAAGTCCACACTGGGGCCTTCAAGGAATGAGGGCTGGCTATGTTGATCTTTATGAATATTACGGTAAAAACCAACAATTATTCGCATGGGAGGAAAGACCATCTCAAAGAAAACATTATATTGATAGCGATATGAAGTATTATTTTGTTTATGGAAGATCAAATCATTGCGTTCTTCATTATTATGATAATGGAAGAACTCCAGAAAGATATCAACAACAAGAAAATATAAGACAAAATTTTAGATCCTTTTGTGAAAGTTTAGGGATAAAATTCAAGCTAGAATCGCTAAAAGATTATTGGAGAAATAATCAGATGAATGACAATATGAAATTTTTCATTAATAATGAAAGACTTATAAGAAGATTCTACAGATTAAATATCTTAAATCATTCATTAGAACAAATTAATTCTTCAGAAGAATGGATATTAGAATGAAATTAGTTGATTGTTTTATGTATTTTAATGAAAAAGATATTGTATATCTTAGAATAAAAGAATTATACGACGTAGTAGATTATTTTGTAATTAATGAAGCTACGAAAACTCATCAAGGCCAAAACAAAGAATTGTCTTTTTGGAAAGATGCTAGATTACAAGAATTTAAAGACAAGATCGTTTACTCGCCAATAGAGTTAGATGGAAGATTTGATCCTTTAATGCCTAAGTTTTTTCCAGACGCAAAGATTGGTTTAAAAGAGCATGAACAAAGAATAAGACTTTTTGAACAAATCGAATCATTAAATCTAGATGATCTAGATACAGTAATGATTTCAGATTGTGATGAGATTCCTAATAAAAATATCTTTCAAGATATGATTAAGTATCCAATCGTTGCACTAAATCAAATGTTTTTTGTCCATTATATTGATGTTTATACAAACAAAAATGTTACTGGAACTGTATCTTGTAAATACGAAGGGCTAAAACATTTGAATACCTTATGTTTTGGGATGGGATTTCAGCTTTTAAGACGAGATAAAGATTTTATGCCAAGAATAGAAAATGGTGGATGGCATTATTCTTATATGGGTGGAGCAAAATCAGTTAGTCAAAAAGTAATTTCAACATATGACGGGAACTTAAACTCTGAATGGAAAACAGAAGAAGCAGCCCAACGATTAATTGATGAAAGTATAAAAAATAAACAAAGTCCATTTTCTCAAGAACCAATTAGTATATTAGATTTTAAATACGCAACGATTAGTGATCTGAATTTTATAACTGCAAAACAAGGAGGTTGGCACAAACAATCCGCAAAATGTGAATTACATCCTAAAGTATTAGAATTAGATTTTAATGGAGATTTTGAAAATTTGAGGTACATAAGATGAGCAACCCTTTTGATTTTTTCGAAGAAATTTATTGTATTAATTTGAGTTATCGCACAGATAAATGGAAAATGTGTCTAGAGCAATTTGAAAAACTAAACATACATAAAAGAGTAGAAAGATTTGAAGCAATAAAATTTGAAGGATCGCACCCATATGTAAATATTCGTTCAGCTGGATGTTTCGCTTCGCATAGAGCAGCTATCAATTTAATTAAAGAACGTAATTTAAATAACGCTTTGATTTTTGAAGATGATGTTGAATTTATTACAAATACAGAAAATACATATAAAAATTTAAAGCTATCCCTAGAAGAATTAAAGCTACAAAAATATTGGGATATATTTTATTTAGGAATGCATGTCAATATGGATATAAATAAGCATATAAATAAAGAACATATTCCTCCACTAGAAAGAATTAGTCCTAATTTATTAAAAGTTAATACTGCGTTATGCGCTCACGCTCAAGCATACAGCAAAGAAGCTTCAGAAATTATTAGCTCAAACATTCCATCTGGAAAAGATATTATACCTTGGCTTCAAAAAAATGAAAGTGTTGATGGATGGATTTTAAGACACATGTTACCAAGAGGAATATCATTTTCTACAAATGAATTTTTAGCTACGCAAAGAGAATGTTTTTCTGACAACAACCTAGTAATGACAAGACTAGATAAACATTTTGTTACAGAATTTAATAAACTCAGGCCTGTATGATTACGTTTTCTAAATTAGGTTATTATGGAGCAATCGGAAATCAACTTTTTCAGTACGCCACTTTATATTCAATAGGTAAATTGAATGGGTATCAAGTTAAAATTCCAAAAACAGAGGAGCATTTTGAAGAAGGTACAAAAAGAATTCAACATTATTTTTTTAATTGTTTTAAAAATATATCCGCAGAAATTCTTAATAAAGAAGATCTAAGCTTAATAAAAAATATAGCTAATTGGGGATATCCAGCTCTTTTTAATCCAGAAGTATTAAAAATACCAGACAACACAGATCTAGAGGGATATTTTCAATCTTACAAATTTTTTCAAGATTTTAAAATTGACTTAATAGGCCAACTTCAATTTAAGGATTCAATAATAGATTCAGTTCATAAGAAGTATAATTTTGAATTGAATAACTTTTCATCAGTTCATTTAAGATGTGGAGATTATATTGGTAGAGACAATCACCACCCTATAATGAATAAAAATTATTATCAAAAAGCTTTTGAAGCAATTAATACTTCTAACTATTTAGTTTTTTCTGATACAATTGATTACGCAAAGCAGATATTCAGTAAATTCAAAGATCTAAATTTTATATATATAGAAAATAATCACGCATTTGAAGATATGTATCTTATGTCTAGTTGTCAGAATAATATTTTAGCCAACAGCAGTTTTGCTTGGTGGTCAGCGTATATAAATAAAAACAACAATAAAGTTATAGCACCCTCTAATTGGTTTGGTCCAGCATATAATGGTCAATGGAGACTTGATGATCTTATACCTAATGATTGGGTTATAATATGAGCAAAGTAATTTGGAATGTTTTAGATGGTCATTTTGCACATGATAAATATTCTGTGGCTGGAAGAGATGCCGAATATGTAAATTGGGATAGAGAATTAAAGAACCTAGACAATCCAACATTTTACTCTCATATGGAAATGTTTAAGATAGATAAATTAAATACTCCTAAAGAAAATTCATATGGATTAATTTTTGAATCAAGAGGAATAGATTTACAAACATATGGTTCAATAGAATCATTAATACCAAAATTTAATAAAGTATTTACTCACAACTCTGAATATTTAAAAAAATATGAAAATTGTAAATGGATTCCAGGAGGAGGAATATGGGTTGGGGGAAGATCAGATGCACCTCATGGAGAGGGTGAAATAAAAATACAAGAAAAAACCAAATTATGTTCAATGGTTTCCTCTACTAAACAAATGTGCGGAGGACATTTAACTAGATTAGGAATTATGAACTTACTAAAAGATAATGCCCAAGTAGATAAATTTTTGGGTGGAGGTGGGCCAGGTCAAGAAGGATGGATACCAATTTTTAAATCTCTAAAAGACTATATGTTTTCAATCGTTATTGAAAATTATGTAGACGATTTATATATAACAGAAAGAATACTAAATTGTTTTGCTACAGGAACAATACCGATATATTTAGGTGCACCAAATATAGGCTCAATTTTTAATGAAAAAGGCATAATTCAATTAGTACACTTACCCACAATAGAAGAATTTAATAATATGATTAATAATTTAAACGCAGATTTTTATTATGAAAGAATAGATGCAATTAAAGAAAACTTTGAAAGGTGTAAACAATATAAATCAATAGAAGATTATATATATAATACATATTTTACAAAATGAATTTTACATTTGGAATAATAACTTCATCAGCAAATCCAATTATTGATTTAAATAAAATAATCAATTCAATTATACAGCTAAATATTCCAAATTATGAAATAGTTATCATTGGTGGAAACAAACAATACCAATCAAATAATTTAAGCATTTATTCATTTGAAGAAAATCCTAACGGAGCATGGATAACTAAAAAAAAGAACTTAATAACAAAATATGCAAAATATGAAAATATAGTATATTTACATGATTATATTATCTTTGATAAAGATTGGTATATAAATTTTTTAAACTTTGGAAATGATTTTAAAGTCTGCATGAATCAGATAATAAATACAGATGGAACTAGATTTAGGGATTGGACGCTTTGGGCAGAATCTGCAGAAGAAATAGCGATACCTAATCCATATTATCTTATACCCTATAGCATAAAAAATTTATCCAAATTAATGTATTTTTCTGGTTCATATTGGGTAGCCAAAAAAGAAATAATGGAAGAATTTCCACTAAATGAAGATTTGCTTTGGGGCCAAAGTGAAGATGTAGAATGGTCAAAAAGAATAAGAGAAAAATATAATTTTTCTATTAATGAAAACTCAATAGTTAGGTTATTAAAATATAAAGATCCAGCATTTTTAAATTCCAATAATTTAGAAAAAATTAAAGAAATAAATCAAACTAAAAAATTTCACAATATATGAAAATTGCTATTTGTTTATCTGGAATGCCTAGACACTTTGAAGAATGTTTTGAATCTATAAAAGAAAATATAATTGATTTGTATGATACAGATATTTTTATTGATGTATGGGATGATAAAATTTCAGATGACATAAATCATACAAATCCACAAAGCGGAGTAAGGCCAACTAGGAACCATAAAAATATAAATTTAATTTATGATTTATATAAACCTAAAATCTATAAAATAGAAAATTATGATGAAAATAGACGCAAAGCTTTTATTAATTTAATTCCACAGTTCAATAAAATAGACATAAGAAGCTCAAGATTTTATTCATCTTATTATAAAATTTTTTCTTGTAAAAACTTAAAAACTTCATATGAAAAAATTCATAATTTTAAATATGATATTTGCATGAGAATTAGATTAGATTGTTTTATTTTAAATAAATTTAATATTCCAAACACAATAAAAGATAACGAAGTATTTATGCCGTTCTTTGCGAATCAGGGCGGAGTCAATGATCAAATCTGGTACGCAAATTCAGAAACTTATGATAAAATTTGTGACTTATATTATAACATACATCATCTTTCACAATATTTAGACAATACCCCAGAAAATATATTGAATATATATTTACAATTAATGAATATTAATGTTAAATTAGTTGGCGAAAACTATAATAATTTTATTATATACAAGTACATAGATTTTATATTTAATGAAAAGTTTTCTGGAAAACAATATATTTTAGAAAAATATAAAAATCTTCTCATTTTATAATAATTTTAAGAAATAAAAGAATTAAATCAATATAATAACACATGAATAATGAAAAATTATCAAATATAGGATTTTTAATAACTGCATATAAACAAAAAGATCTAGTTATAGAAAATATAAAAAGAATCAAATCTTATAAATTATTCGATAAACCTAAAATAATAGTAGTTTCAACATCTGAAGTTGATGTTGGATTCAAGGAAATAGAACAATATGAAAATGTTTATTTTATAGACTTTAAAGATGCTCCTAAAATGAGCAGTCGCGCTACAAAGGAGTTTGTTCAAAGGATTTTCTTTTCAATGAGATTAGGTTTAATTAAAGCTAAAGAATTAAATATAGAAAAAATATTACATTTACATAGTGATACATATTGGGATCCACAAAAAGAAAATAATTTATATAATATTTTCTTAGAGTTAAGTAACTACATGCTAATTTGCGATATATGTACAGCAGAAGATGGATCAGTTGCTAATGGTAAAAAAATACACATTCATCCAGAAGGCTTATTTTTTAATATGAAAGAATGCGATAAATATGGATATGGGTTTAATTTTGATAGAATTTGGTGTTCAGAATTTAATTCAAATAACATGGCTTCCCCAGAAGGATTATTAGGTTTCTATGCAATATATTGTTTATCAAATAAAGTTATTATGGATTTTAACACAGAAATACCACAAATTTATTATGATAAAATAAAATTTTTAATGCTTAGAGATTATCATGGTATTTTTGATCACGGATTATGTAATATAAAAACAGATCAATAATTTATGATTAAGCTTATAATTTTTGATCTAGACGGAGTGCTCATTGATGCTAGAGAAATTCATTACGAAGCTCTTAATAGAGCTATATCTCTCGTGGGAAAAGATTTTATAATAAATAAAGAAGAGCATTTATCCACATATGATGGATTACCAACAAAAAAGAAACTAGAACTACTATCTAAAAATAAAAATCTACCAACAGATAAGCATAGCTTGATTTGGGACAATAAACAAAAATTTACAATAGAAGTAATTAACGAAACAGTAAAAGAAGACGAAAGAATTAAATCTATACTTAAAGAATTAAAGAAAAGTGGATATAAAATATATGTAGCTTCAAATTCTATTAAAGAAACAATCAAAACTATCTTATTGAGAAAAGATTTTATGGAATATATTGACAATTATTATTCTAATGAAGATGTTAAAAACCCTAAACCAAAAGCTGAAATATATTTAAAATGTATGATTGACGCTGGGGTTGATCCAGATGAGTGTTTAATAGTCGAAGATTCAATAGTAGGTAGAAAAGCTGCAATTAAATCTGGAGGAAATTTACATCCAGTATTAAATACAAATGATATTAATCTAGAGAAAATAATAGACAATATTAATAAAATTAACAATAATAAACTAATGAAGCCTAAATGGAAAGATGATAAAATGAAGGTATTAATTCCAATGGCTGGAGCAGGAACTCGTTTTGAGAAGGCTGGCTATACATTCCCTAAACCACTCATAGAAGTAAGAGGCAAGCCAATGATTCAAGTAGTTATTGATTCTATTGCTATTGATGCAAAACATGTATTTATTGTGCAAAAAAGCCATTATGAAGAATACAACTTAAAAGACACATTAAATTTAATTAGCCCAAATTGCGAAATTGCCTTAACAGAAAAACTAACAGAGGGCGCAGCTTGTACAACATTATTAGCTAAAGAATATATTAATAATGATTACCCATTACTCATTGCAAACTCAGATCAATATGTAGATTGGGACAGTAGTGAATTCATGTACTCCATGATGGCAGATAATATTGACGCTGGTATTCTTGTATTTGAATCAACTCATCCTAAATGGAGTTTTGCTAAGTTAGATGAAAACGGATTTGTATCTGAAGTAGCAGAGAAAAAACCAATTAGTAATCTAGCTACAGTTGGAATTTATTTTTGGAGAAAAGGTTCTGATTACGTAAAGTACGCAGAGCAAATGATTTGCAGGAACATTAGAGTTAATAATGAATTCTATGTTTGCCCAGTATTCAATGAAGCAATTCGAGATGGTAAAAAAATAAAAGTATTTAAAATTGAAAATGATAAGATGTGGGGCATTGGAACACCAGAAGATTTAAATTATTTCCTAGAAAATAACAAGTAGTGAAGAAGTCTTGTATTATTGCACCAATTCATGCGCTTCATTTTCTAACCCATGGTATAGATTTCATTGGTAGTTATAACCGCTACTTTAATGATTCAGATATTTTTTTAATATTTTCGTCTAAAGAAGAGTCTGATCAATTTAAATTAATAGCTGGAGACCTTAAATACGAATCAATTGTCTGCACAGAACAATTAGGTGTTAGCCCGATAACTCAAAAGAAATTCTTTGGATTAAAATATATATTTGAAAATACATCTTTCGATAGAGTTGGCGTAATAGATATTGATACAGCTTTTCTTAAATATATAGATTATGATAAATGCTTTGAAGACTATATAAAAAATAAAAAAATATACTCTGGATTTGGAACACAGCCTCATGTAAAAAATATCATATCAAGTCCATTAAAATTTTTTGAAGAAGAAGATAGAGAAAAAATAAAAAAAGCCACGCATGATTTAAATGCATATTTTTGGTTTAACGAATTGCCTATTTATAATAAAAAATATTTTTTAGATTTTTTAGATTACATTGACTACAAAAACTCTAAATATAAACTTGTTTATAACGATTTTGATTTTATTGTATATGCATATTATTTAATAATAAAAAATTTCGCAACCTTAGACTTTTTAAAAATTGATAATGAAATTATTAGTTTACCAATCGGTTTTATTGAAGAGCAAAAAATAATTGATCCAATAGTTTTTCAAAAAATTGTAGACTATATAAAACCTATGTGGCTTTGCAATTGTATAGATCCTGAATACATGGAAAATGTTTTTAAGCTACATTTAGATCGTAATTAACTAAATAATTATATATGAAATTTAAATATCAAATTTTTGAAGAGGTTATTAAAGAACTGAACGACATCTGTCAAAACAAACTAGAAATTACAAATCATGCTGGTGGAAATCATGTAGGCATAAAACTTGTTGATAAAGAACTTCCTATATCAATTAATGAAGCCGAATATAATTTCATGCAAGAAAGTATAGAGAAACATAATTTACAATTTGGATTCGAATTATCTACTGGAATTGGAATATCTACGCTAGCTTTGGCTAAAGGGTTTAAAAGAACAAGAGGACATCTAATTTCTTTGGATTCTTATTATGAAGAATTAACCTCAAGTATTATCTCTTCTGAAAAACCAATATTTGAATACAACGAAAAAGATATTGAAAATATTAAATTAAATTGTAAGGCATTTAATAACACTCGAAAGATTCTAGATCATTATGGTTTATCTGATTGTGTCGACTTAGAGGTTGGATGGAGTCCAATTGATTCAATAAAATTAATAAAAAATAAAAATAAAAAGTTAGATTTCGTCTTTTTAGATTGTCCTAAATCAGATAAAGAGTTTGAAAGAGATATAGTTTCCTTGCGACCCTTTATATCAGATAAGTATTTAATATGTGTTCATGACACTCATACTTTCACAGAAAGATCTAATGATCTTATTAAAGATCTTTTTAATACTCAAATTTTTAAACTATATGAATACTATAAAAATACTGAATTTTATTCAAACAGACATTATCCGTTAGGAATAGTCACAAACTTAAATATATGATTTACGCAATTGGAAATAGTCATGCTCATTTTTTTACAAATTCACATCCAGCAGACGCAGAAGGAAGGAATAAGAATGAGTATTTTACTTCCTATTCTTTAGGTCCAACTATTGCTTATAATTTTTACGAACATCATTTACAAAAAATAATTGATTTAATTCAATTAAAGAAAATAAATATTTCACCAAATGATTATATCTTGCTCGTTGTTGGAGAGGTAGATTGCAGATGGCATCTTCCCAAACAAGCAGAAGAGCAAAAAAGAGATATACAGGATACAGTAAACGAATGTATAAACAGATTTTTTAGGACGCATTTATTTTTAAAACAAAATGGTTACAATGTTATAAGTTGGGGTGGTCATCCATCTACTACAGCTAGCCATAATGAAGATTCATCTAGTCCAGTTTATGGAAACTGTTTGTATAGGAATAAGATATCTAAAGAATGGGATTCATACTTAAAATACATTAGCCTAATTAATTCCATACCTAATATTAGCATAATAGATGACTTGATAGATGAAAATGGTTTAACAAAAATGGAACACTTTATTGACTATTGTCATTTGGATCATTCGAAATTATTCACTAATGTTTTAAATAAATTTAAACAAAAAAATTTAATAAAATGAAAATTATTTCTCACAGAGCCAACCTAAACGGGAGGAATATATCTACAGAGAACTCTGTACCAGCAATTAATATAGCCCTATACCATGGATTTGATGTGGAAATAGATGTATGGTACAAAAATAATAACTGGTATCTTGGACATGACAAATCACAGCATATTGTAGATGAGTCTTTTTTAGAGAATAAAAAATTATGGTGTCATGCAAAAAATTTAGACGCATTCAGCTTAATGCTTAAAAATAAAAAAATTAATTGTTTTTGGCATCAGAATGACGATTTTACATTAACCTCAAAAGGTTATATTTGGACATATCCAAAGAAAGACACGAAAGATAATTCAATTATTGTACTAACAAATCAAAAAGACAAAATACCCAAAAAATGTTTTGGTATATGCACGGATTTTCCTTTAAAATATATTAAATGAAAATAATTGTAACTGGTGGGCTTGGATTTATTGGTTCGAATTTTATTAAATATATAATTAATAAAAATGAAGTAGACCTAGTAATAAATATAGACACAATAACGAAAAAACATTCTGCATCAAATAAAAAGAATGTAGAATCTATTGAAAATCACCCTAAATATAAATTTTATGATTTTTGGTTAGATACATTAGACTATTCTCCCTCGAAAGAAGAATTCAAAAAAACGATAAAACAAAATAACATAACTCACATAGTTCATTTTGCTGCCGAATCTCATGTAGACAATTCAATATCTGATCCAAGGCGATTTATCCAATCAAATATATTAGGTACATTTAATTTACTAGAAATTATTAGAGATTTTCCAGAGATTAGATTTCATCATATCTCTACCGATGAAGTTTATGGTAGTTTAGGCGAAGACGGAAAGTTTACCGAAACAACAGCTTATGCTCCAAATTCGCCATATTCTGCATCAAAAGCCGCTAGTGATATGCTAGTTAGAGCCTATAATCATACATTTAAAAGTTTAATTACAATTTCTAATTGCTCTAATAACTACGGCCCAAATCAACATAATGAGAAATTTATACCAGTTGTTATTAATTCAATATTAAAAAATAAGAAAATACCTGTTTATGGTAATGGAAAAAATATAAGAGATTGGATTTTTGTTAGTGATCATTGTGACGCAGTATGGTCTATACTGAATAATGGTAAAATTGGCGAAACATATAATGTAGGTGGAAATTGCGAAAAAACAAATCTAGAGATTATTAATGATATTTGTGAAGTATTAAATGTTAATCCTCAAGATTATATCTCTTTTGTAGAAGATCGTAAAGGACATGATTTTAGATATGCAATAGATAATGCCAAAATAAACAAAGAATTAAACTGGTATCCAATCACATGTTTTAAAGACGGATTAAAACAAACAATTGATTTTTATAAAAATTTGTTATAATATAACAATATGAGTTTAAACTTTCAGGAAACCTATTATGGTAAAAAGATAGATACTTCTAATATTTTAAATATTGAAGATGCCAGTAAAATAATTAATGGAAGAAAAACAGTAGTAATAACTGGGGTAACTGGTCAAGATGGAAGTCATATGGTTGACTTTTTGCTTAAAAATACAGATTATCTTATTTTTGGCGGAGTAAGAAGATTGAGCGTATATAATCATGAAAATATTAAGCACGTTAAATCTGATAGATTTCATCTTATAAATTTCGATTTAACTGATTCTCATGCTATATCTAGAACTGTAGAAAAACTACAACCAGATTATTTTATTAACTTTGCTGCCCAAAGCTTTGTTGCAAGTAGCTGGGATTTTGCTAGACAAACTTGGCAAACTAATTCCACAGCAGTTCTTGATATTTTAGAGGCCATAAGACTTTATAAGCCATCTTGTAGACTTTATCAAGCTGGTTCAAGTGAAGAATTTGGAAATGTACAATACACACCTCAAGATGAAAATCATCCATTAAAGCCAAGAAGCCCATATGGAGCAAGTAAAGCTGCTTCTAGACAATTAGTTAAGGTATATAGAGAGTCTTATAATACTTACGCTATTCAAGGTTGGCTTTTTAATCATGAAGGAACTAGACGAGGCGAAGAATTTGTTACTAGAAAAATTACAAAAAATGTAGCAAGAATTCACAACTCAATCAAATCTAATAAAGAATTTAAGCCACTAGAATTAGGAAATATAGATGCGAAAAGAGATTGGAGTGATGCAGAAGATTTTGTAGAAGGTGTTTGGATGATGTTAAATCAAGATAAATATAATCCAAATTATG
>Ga0214917_10003212_pt1 | contig 19147 bp, 18 predicted proteins | sample LL_1208_BB_MetaG_FD_177983 | JGI IMG/M metagenome (GOLD analysis project Ga0214917, IMG submission 177983) | Freshwater microbial communities from Lake Lanier, Atlanta, Georgia, United States - LL_1208_BB | ecosystem: Environmental > Aquatic > Freshwater > Lake | place: USA: Georgia | collected...
TCAAGGAAGCGGAAGGCCATTTCTTTTTTGGCCGAATCCTCCCGCACCCCCATCACCTCGAAATCAACCAAGGTTCCGTTGGGTAAAACCGCCCAACGGATCAATCCCCCTCCTGCCTGCGGATCCAAGACCAGCCGCCAAGACGGCAGATACGAGAAATTCACCTGCCCATTCTTCAATCCGTTCCAGCATTCCTCCTCCGAAGCCAGCCGACCGGCCAAAGCAGCTTCCACCTGTTGCTTCGCCGATGCACGGGCACTCTCACCCCCGAAGTTCACCGACCGATTTTGTCCTTTGATCCAAAGGGCCGCCAAAAGATCGGTATCCTGTGGGAAGAGAGCTCCTGCTTCACTGAGCCAGCGGACAGGGGCCGCCATCGCCACTTTCGGGTTCGTCCCGGGAGTCACCTTTCTCATAAAAAACCATGGGCTGATCCGCCATGGCCGGCTGTGGGCCCCCGCCGGATCAAAAGATTGGCCGCGATAGACCGCATTGATTCCGTCGGTCGAAACTTTCCCCGTTAGATCGGCCCAGCCCAACGATTTGCCCAACTCCGGAAAGGAGCGGGCTTTCAGAAGATAAATATCTCCATCGGCAGGCCAAGACCCGTCCGGATTTCTCGTCAAAACCCGCAGGTCGATTTTAGGAAAGCCCGGACCGCTGGAAAATGTCTCCAGCCACACTTGGGGAATCGACGGTCCTTCGTGATAGACCACGAGCTTGGCAGGAGCTTGAAAAATGGAGGTCGTCGCCGCGACCGGCAAGGGTTCCGGATTTTCCCCCTTGGGTTGCAGGCGGTGTCCCAAGCCAAAACCCAGCCCCACAGCCACCATCAATCCCAACCCGATCAGACCGGGAATCCTCGAATCAGGGGAATTTTTTGACGGCTCCATCTCGCTACCTTCTCTGAAATCCCTTAGGCGGGAAAGCCGCAAGAAAACAGCGCCCGGGGTCCTTCCCTCCTGTCCCTGAGTTCCATAGACCTCACCTCTTTCTCCAAGCCTCTACAATTTCCGAAAATATATCATCCAACGTCTTGGTCAGCCCCCATGAGGGATAGTGCTCCTTCATTTTTGCCAAATTGGAAATATAACAGATATGGTCCCCTTCCCGGTTTTGATCGACATAGACGTGCTGCATTTTCTTGCCGGTGAGTTTTTCCACCCGGGCAAAAGCCTCGAGGATGGAACAGCTGTTCTGCCTGCCTCCCCCCAGGTTATAAACCTCCCCGACCCGGGGCTTTTCGAGAAAAGTCGCGATAAACCGGGCCACATCCAAAGAATGAATGTTGTCCCTCACCTGTTTTCCTTTGTACCCGTAGACCTTGTAGGTCTTGCCCTCGAGATTGCACTTCACCAGATAGGACAGAAATCCATGCAACTCGACCCCACTGTGATTGGGCCCAGTCAAGCAGCCCCCCCGAAGGCAGCAGGTCTTGATTCCGAAATACCTCCCGTATTCCTGGACCATGATATCCGCCGCCACTTTTGATGCGCCGAAAAGGGAGTGCTTGCTGGAATCGATGGAGAAGTTTTCATCAATCCCGTTTTGGTAGACGGGATCATCATAATCCCAGCGGGTCTCCAGTTCCTGGAGGCGGATGGTGTTGGGCCGGTCCCCATACACCTTGTTCGTCGACATATGAACAAACGTCGCCTCCGGACAAAAACGCCTCACTCCCTCCAGAAGATTCAGCGTCCCCACTGCATTCACATCAAAATCATCAAAGGGGCGGGACGCCGCCAAGTCATGACTCGGCTGAGCCGCCGTGTGCACCACGGCCGACGGCTTGAGTTTTTCCATGAATTGCAGGACCGCCGAACGGTCGCGAATGTCCAGCTCATGATGATGAAAAGTCCTGTGCTCCTTTTGGAGCCTCTGCTGGTTCCAGCGGGTGTCCCCGCCGGGCCCGAAGAAATCTGCCCGTTGATTGTTGTCCACTCCATGGACTTCCCTCCCTTGTCCGGCAAAGAAGGCAACCACCTCCGAGCCAATCAGCCCGGAAGATCCGGTGACCAGAATTTTCATGGGCGCTGCATCCTCCTTTCGCTGGGTTTCGAAAAAGTCATGAAACATACTGGCACAGGTCCCGAAGAAGGGGCAAATTCATTGGGGTGAAGACATCCCCCGCGCAAATCGATATCTGGATGGAACAGCTCCGCAGGATGCGGGAAATGCAATACGCCTACCACCGGAAATTCTTTCACGGACTCTACTTCTTTCTCCTGCTGGTCATCGGTTGTCTTCTTTGGGACAGCCCCCTTTCCCTGGCGCTGGCTCCCCTCCTTGTCATCACTGCCGGAACCCAATCCTGCTTTTATCTTCATTTCGTCGATTTTGCCCGCATCCACGCCCGCACCATGGAAGAGCGCCTCAACAAAACCTTGGGCAAGGGCACCCTGATCGGTTCCGAAATCGAGGATCTCTATTTCTACCCTGTGGATGCCCCCAAGATCGGCGGGTTTGTGCCCACCACACCTCTCCGCTTTTTCAGCTTCTTCACCCTCCACTGGATTGCCCTCTGGTTCGGCCTTGCGTCCTTTGCCCTTTGGCGTCTGCTTCCCATGATGGGTCCCTGCAGCCGCTCTTATCTTGCCCTCCTGGTTCTTTGGGGAGGCTTGAACCTTGCCTATTTGTCATGGTTTTTCACCAGGCGGGAAGGCCTCGTTTCGATCGAAAAGTTCGTTCAAAAATGAATCGTTGGCTTCCGCTTTGGATTTCCAGTCGGTTCTCCTCCGCGCCCCCTCTTCCGCCCCCGCCCCAAAAAAAACTCAGCCTCCCCGAGGTCACCCTTCTGATCTACAACCCGGAAAAAAGTCCGGATCTTTCCGCCCGGGTGATCAACCATGTCTGCTCGGGAATCGAATTCGGCGCCGTCCGGCATCTTGCCGGAAGCCAGCCCTCCATCGCGCACCCCGGGGAATTCATCCGGGTTCCGCCGGCCGATAAAAATCAGGGGCAGCGGTTTCAATCCCTCGAGCTGAACCGGTATTTTACGACGCCCTTTTTGATGCATATCGAAGCGGATGGATTCCCCGTCAACTTTCACCTCTGGGATCCGGCTTTCCTGAACTATGATTACATCGGCGCTCCGTGGCAGAAACGGGGGCTGGAAACCGGCACAAACCGGGTGGGAAACGGCGGCTGTAGCCTCCAGTCGAAAAAATTCCGCAACTTTATCGATGCCCATTCCCACCTTTACCGGGAGGGGGTTCTTTCGGATGTCTTTTTTTGTCAGGAGCTCTACCCCCAGGCTCTGGCGGCGGGTATCCGGTTTGCCCCGCTGGAACTTGCCCTACGGTTTTCGCTGGAAAATCGGATCCCCGAATTCCCCAGCTGGAAACCCAGCCGAAGTTTTGCCTTTCACGGCCGCTTCCCTTGTTTCCGCGGGTATCTTGAGCCCTTCGGCCTGTCCGCAAATCGCTGATTCAGCCCAGAAACTTTTCCTGAAAGACCCGCATGACGAGACTCGGATCCGCATGCTGGTCGTATTCGGTCCCCGCCGCCCGATGAGGCTGAAAATCCTCCAGGATCCTTCTTAATTCACTCCGGTTCTGGTACAGAAGAGCGGCCGACCCCAGCATCTCGAGATGAGCTCTCTCCCGGGATTCCCCAAAAGTGATCACCGGTTTACCCAAGGCCGCAAATTCCCCCACCGCCAACCCAAATGTCTCCCCGTGCCAGCGGGCGTGCAACATGGCATCGCAGGTTGCCAGAAATTGTGCCTTCTCCTCGGGGTCGATCGTGGGCGCCAGGTAATGAACGTTCTTGAGTTTTTCCGTTCCACGGATGGGTTCGGTATTGAGAAATACAAAATAGTCGCCAGAGTTAATTCGGGCATGCTCTGCAACTACTTGCCTGACAAAAGGAATGTTAAACGTATCTCGCCCTCCATGCCGACCAAAAACCTTTACCCCTTTTGGAATCCCCAGTTTTCCCCTCAAGTCTTCCTCGGAAACGAACCGGGGAACATAAAACGGCACAAAAGAGCCCGCCCGCCCGGTCATCACCCGTGACATCCAGGAGGAGAGATAAGCATACGCTTCCCCATGAAATTCATCGCACAGAAACTGGGCGTGAACACAATTTTTGACCCCAGGAACAAGAAAGCCATCAAAAAGTCCGGGTTTGGTCAGATATAGAACTTCTACCGCTTCTTTCTTCAGTTTCCTGCCAAGGTCGTTTTTATCGGTGTACTGAGTCACCACAAACTCCTCCTGCCATTTTTTAAGCAGAGGGTTTGCGGCAAATTCTGGCCGATTCGGCAGACAGAGGATCGATTCATTTCCCAACACTGAGCGATTCAAACGGGCGTAATCCAACATGGCACCCTCCGAGCCTCGCTCGGTCAATATTCGGCTATGAAAGGCGACTTTCATGCTTTCACCCTCCGGTAAAACTCCATTCTCTCATAAATCATTTCGAGCCGGTATCCCGCCCTCCCCAAACGATGCATCCAGACAGGGCGTCGGGTGGGATTCCAGATCCCCACAAAACCCGGACGAATCCGCCCGTTCCGAATTTCGCGGCAAATGGCGGCACTTTCCCGCGAACCACGGCTGGTGATCCCCGCCGGATTGGCTTTTCTTTTTTCCTCCGCCCACGTTGTCAACCGACTTCCATGAATTTCGGTTCCCGGGCGATTATTACGGAAAGCCTCCAGTGGATGGGGGCGATGTTCCCATGCTTCCACCCTCCATCCCCCGCCCCCGCTCTCCAACCAGATCCCCAAACTCCCCACCTGCCCGTCTCCCGCCACCAGTTCATAAAAGTCACCGGATCGAACCTTGGCCAAAATGTTTCTTTGGAGAATTCTAAAAAAGCCCTCCTTGGTGAATCCTTCCACTTCCAGATTCCAGCGACGTTCGTATCCGGCAATCCGTTTTCGGCTCCAATCCCCCCGAAGCGGGGGAATCCAGCGGTATCCCCACCCACGCCATTTACGCAGCCAATGACTCACTTGAGATCCGTTCTTGGGCTTGGCGGTGCGGAATGATAAATTGTCATGATAATGGAACCCCCCGCTTTTGTCCCTATGCCCCGACCCCTTGCGCAGGGATACGAGAGTTGGGCGTCTTGGTGGCCCCGCGGTTGGCTAAATTGGCTGGAACTGCACGGAGACCCGAGGCCGACGCCAACACCGAAGGAAATCACTAGTGCCATAAATTTTTGGCGAAATAGGAGAGTCGCTTTGGTCAAGCAGTCCGCCTATAGTCTTCTTTATCAACAATCTGCACACTGTTCGTGGCAGGACAAGGTTTTAAGTTGCCCATCACATCTCGGCCCATTTTCTTTTCTCGCGGATTTGGGAGCCGATTATTGGATTGTTCGCCAAGATTCGGCTCCAGAAACGCGATCTTGGAAGGGCAAGTATTCCATGGATCCGGACCCTGAAAAAAGCTTTCAGCGGCAAGAAGACTTTATCCACAACTGGGAGCGGTCTGCGGCCGGGAAGCAGGCCGTGGGAGTGGATGAGGTGGATTGGTCGAAATATGACTTGGTGGTAGGCTTGGATATCCCCATTCCCGAGCGCTGCATACAACGTTGTCCCCACACCATTTGGACCTATTTTTCCGTGGAAGCCGGCGGCCCCCTCCAAAAAAACTCCCTGCGGCATCCGATCGCCGGATACCAACTTTTCCTGAACCATGGGTTCCGACGTTATCGTAGCCGTCCCCGAAACCACCGACATGTCCTGGAATTTCCATTTTCATTTCAATCGCGGGATGCTTGGGACCGTTTGGCTGCTCTTGCCTGTCCCGAGACTGTTCGTTCTAGCCGTATTCTTGTTGAAGGACAGAGCTGGGAACCAGAGCGGGTCGCCGACGAGCCCGCTGCCAACAAGCTTTCTGCCGAAAACGCTACGGAGTATGTTCGCGCCATGCGGTCCCATCAGATTGCCCTGCGTGCCAGCCGCAAAATCCGCTGGGGAAACTGGGCGGTGGAGGCCGTACAGTCCGGTTGCTTGTTTCTGGCCGACCCGAATTCCTTGGCCCACCGCTCCCTCCTACTACCGCAACTAGCGTGTGGCAGCCTAGGCGGGGGACTCCGCCAAGCCCGTCGGCTGTTGGATAAACCTGAACTCCTCGAGGGTTTTCGAGCCGTCCAGGCCGATCTGGCGGAATGGTTTTGCTTTCAGCGCCCGCTGCTTGAGCTGACCGCCCGAGCTAAGGAGCTCCGCTCATGAGCCGTCCTACAGTATCCCTTGGCTTCTGCGACCTTCACGTGGGAGGTCGCGCTTTTTTCACCCGGTTGTTGGAACCTCGCTTCGAGATACGCTGGGATGACCCTGCGGAATTCGTCATCTACGGCCACATCAGCCACCAACACCGCCTACAGAACGGGGTGAAGATCTACTGGTCCCAGGAACTTTATGGTCCGAACTGGAAGGAGTGTGACTATGCCATCATCCCTCAGCTGGTAGACGATCCGCGGTCCTTCTATCTTCCCATTTATGCCTTCGACCAACAACTTGAGCCCATGATCCGAAAGGGGTCTGTTGATCCGATCGCCATTCGGGCTTCCAAGCCGCACTTCTGCTCCCTGCTCTGTGCCTATGCCGACCGCACGACCCAAAAACGTCAGGAGTTTTTCCACATCCTCAACCGACGCAGAAAAGTGGACTCGGCGGGTCCCGCCCTCAACAACACCGGATTCCGCATACCCAAGGAAAACCGGTACCAGAGCAAGATTGATTGGATCCGCAATTACCGGTTCAACCTCGCCTTCGAAAACAGATTCCGCCCGGGGTGGACAACCGAGAAACTGGTCGATCCCCTTCATGTGCACACCATTCCCATTCACTGGGGCGATCCCCGGGTGAAGGACTATTTCAACCCGGAAAGCTTCATCTGTGCCCATGACTTCCCCTCCCTAGAGGCCCTCGCGGAATACGTGCTCCATGTGGACGACACCCCCGAACTCTATGCCCGCTATATCCGGGCCACTCCTTTTCACCAGAATCGCCCCAATCCCGCCTACGACCTAAATCATCTGGTTCATTTTTTTCAAAGAATTTTTTCCAGCCGAACCCGCCCCATCGCGCAAAGACGCTGGTTCTTCCCTTTGACGAAGTGGCGGCTTGCCAAGCGCAACAAACTGCCCGGCCAATGAAACTGCCACGATTGAATCGGCTGATGAGCCCCCGATCAGGGCGAAAATCCTGTTTTCAGGATGTTCACCCAGCCGCAGTTCTCAGGTACAACGGAATCATTTCTACAGCCCTTAATAGGGAGGCTCCCTGTGCCATCGGTAAGGTGGGAACCACCGAACTTATGGGCTTGGAATATCTGGATCGCGGGATCCAACTCCCGTGGCCTAGGTCCGCCAGCTGGCAACGGCCGGCCCACCGGCTTTACATGTGCTCCGGGGTCTTCCCCGTGGCGGAGAAAACATTCCTGGCTTGGGCGGAGACCTACCGTGCATCCTTGGGCCAGCTGGACGTAGTGGGACAATGGCAACCGGCCAACACTTACTTGGCAAAATACGAAGACGCTTGCCTCCATGAGTATGCGCCAGGAGCAGAGCGTTGCGGGGGAGCCTTAGTTTCACCGCTACAACCTATTGCACCCTGGGTCCAGGAGCTCCTTGCCTTTCGTTGGTTGGTGATTACGCCCTTTGTGGAAACTGCGAAAAGCCAGCTGCTTAAACTGCCCTCTTTGGGAATATATCCAACGGAATCTGCCGATAAACTGACACGATTGAGAAAGACGATTTCGTTTTTGGCTTCACCACCCTTTGCCTACATGCAACCCCCGCAAGAACCTGACTGGATGACCACCTTGAACAAAATGAAAAGTTCCATGGAGAAAATGGACTTTGATTTGGCTCTGATTGGAGCTGGAGCTTGGTCGTTGCCTTTGGCAGCTCACGCCAAGGCCTTGGGCAAAAAGGCGATCCACTTGGGCGGAGTGACCCAACTCCTTTTGGGAATTCGGGGGGGGAGATATGACCAGTCGGGCATATATTCCCGAGATAATTCTGCCTGGCGAAATCCCCTTCCTGCAGAAACTCCGATCAATTGCGGTTTAATGGAGAATGGGGCTTACTGGTAGACATAGTCCGAAAAACTTTTCTGAAAGCTTCCTTTACATTCTTTGGTATAGGATGACGAACCAAACCCCTAACTTTTTTCAGAAAAAGCCATCGTCTCATTTTTATGTCGATGTACATATTTCGTGAGTGATGATTTTGCATAACTTTGGACAGGACGTGCTCAAAAACACAAAGTGCTCCAGATCGGATTAGAAGCTTCCGGTTTCTTTGGTTAGATTTTCGTCCAAGCCATTTAATGGCGCTTCTGCAGAGATCATTTTGTTCAGGCCCCTCGCTTTTTGAACCATACGATTCCTTGGATCGCAAAAAGGTTCCCAAAGGCTTACGAAAAAGATAGATTTGTTCAGAATTCCCGATAAGATGAAATAGAAAATGGTCCGCATGCCATTTTAAATCAGGACGAAATTTACCGTATTTCTCCCAGCTAGAAGTTCGATAGCAGGCCTGTCCAATGACCGATTTGCCATAAAATTTCGAAGAAAACTCTAGGGGACATATTTTCCTATCATATGGATCGTTATTAAAGATATTTAGAGTTGTCATTTTTTTACCTGAAGATTGGTCAATTTCTAATATAGGCCATGCAAATATCCCGCAATCTGGATTTGCTTTTACTTTTCTAAGAATCTTGTTGTAGGCTCCAGGAAGAAGAAGGTCCCCGTTTCCAAGGGGAATAAAGTACTTTATTTCACGCGTAATGGCAGAGTTTGTTGAGCGTATCCATCCAGCATTTTTTGTATTTCGCAAATAAGCACCAGACGCCCGAGCGAGTTTAAGGTTATATACTTTTTCTGTAGATGCATCATCAATAAAGATGATATGCTTTTTCGGGACACCAGATCTGATTAGTTTTCTTAATGACCAGTAAGCAAGCCTATAGTTGTTATAAAAAGGAATTACTACCTTTAGAATTACCTGTTTTTTTTTTGCATTGTCAGCCATTACATGATTATTTATAAAGTTTTACACCGCTTTTTTATGCATCCGCTAAAGATATCTTTCTGCGAATAATCTTTCTGAAAATTACTTGCCGACCTCTGAGGGCGTGTTCATTAAGGCTATAAAACTCCTGCAAATCTCCAGTGCTTTCATAGACTATTTTAATTTTTTTAATGTTCTTTCCCAAAGTTAAGCGCTTTAGTTTTGTATTTGGCAAAATCAGAATTGTTTCAAAATTCTCGTCGTATATGTTGTTTATTTTTTCAGTAATATTAGATATTTTTTCTTTTCCAGAAAATAAATAGGAAGTTAGTTTGAATAGTGTACAGGCTTTTGATAGGATTGAGTGGGTCTTCCAGAAAAGATTATTCCTCATAGAAATCACGTTGAGCAATAGTTTTGATGTGATTTCCTTGTTTTTACTCGGATAGCACTCGGAAAATATACTTTTTATAAACTTATCTGCTCTATTTTTTGTCGCCTCTCTTAGTTGTGAGGAAGTACTGTGTAAATATATATCTTCCCATATAAATAAACGATTCCATTTCCACGTACTATTTTTCAGGAAATTCTTTAATACGGAGAAAAATGAGCGCCGGCAAATAGGTCGGCCCCAGTTGGTTGTTTTGCTTGAGAATTCACAAAAACAGCCGAGGTCTGAATCCTTGATAATGTAAACGCTGGAGTAGGATCTACAACATTGTTCTATCCAGTTTAGATCAAATGTTCCAAATGGCATTATTGTCTTATCTTGCGGCAAGACCATCAGTGGATGAAGATGAAATTGTCTTGCCAAGATTTCTCCCGGACCTTGTGAAAAATAAAAATAGGATGGTGAAAGAAGAATTTTACTGTCCCGACTTATAATATGCGATTTTGATAGTGCATTCATATTATTTAACCAGATCTTCATTAAATCTCTCGGCTGAATCTCCAAAAAGGGAAGATTTTTATATTTTTTAAATGCTTGATCTGCATTTTCTAACGTTGCAGATGGTCCTGCGACACAGACAGCTCGATATCCCTGATCAATTTTGTCAGCACTAAATCCTAACACATTTGCAGATGCCACGGAATCAGGACTTGCAATGCATATGATATGATTCTTTTGATTGGAATCAGCAATAGAAATTCGATGGCAGTTATTCATAATTCCATATTTACTGTCATCGACGCTCGCAATATCGTAAAACTTTATTTTGGACAGCATTTTCAATCTTAAGAAACTTCTTATATTACTTATCTTTTCAATATCCTTTTTTTTCGTCCATAAGTCTACATATATTGTACGGCTTTTAGCCAAATAAGGTAAATTTCCTGGGGCCAGATAACTTCTCAAAACAAAGCGATCAAAGAATTTTATAAAATCATCACCCCACACGACAAAAATAATTTTTATATCATTTTTCATTTGATACAAAAGGCACCTGGAACATTGCTCCATGGAAGTTTTCTTAACACCGTTTTTTTCTGCTTTGAAAGAAATTCATCAACAGCTTTTGTTTCACCAGGCCATTCATGGATAGAATATTCATCAAAGATACAAACTCCGCCATTTGACAGTAACGGCCATAAATATTTAAGGGCCGTTTTTGTTGGGGTATACATGTCGCAGTCAAAATGTAGCAATGAAATCCTTAGCCCGGGATTTCTTTTTACAAAAGCGGGAACTGTTTCTTCAATGTCCCCATTAATGAGTTCGACTCTTTTTTTCCATGGAATAAATCTGTCTCCATCGAAAACTTCAAGGGCTTCTTTAAGTGTTTCATAAAAATAAGACGCGGAAAAACCACCTTTACTTTTTTGAAAATCGGAATCGTTTTTCCCGTCATATTTATGAAGCGTGTTAAATCCTGTCCAATTATCAAAGCCGTATACTTTTTTTGTTCTATCACCGATCGCATGTATTTCCAAAAAGTTTGCCCAGCTCATTAAGCCTGCCCCGCGAAACACCCCTAGTTCAATAATGTCGCCAGGGATATCTAGGCTTTGTTTAAATAATTCATAATGTGATAGAAATCGTTTTAACCATTGCCTGCGGGCAAAAACGGGAAAGAGTTTGCAGGTGTCGAGTGAAGATAGTTTTTTATCTTTGAATATCGATTCTAAGTTTTCCTCAATTTTTTTATCTGTTCCTTGTTTTTTATAACCATCAAATAGGTTTTTGTTTTTCATGTTTCTTTCTTTTCAACTATTTTTCTTTTGCAATCAAACAAGGCTTTTGATGTCATGTCTTTTTTTGTGAAAATACGAAAATCAATGCTTAAGCGCATATTTTTTTTATCTAATTGCAATGCGGATCCGTGCACAAAGCCGGAGGGGAAAACCAAGGCTTCGCCAATTTTTAACAGTGGCTGTTCTTTTTTGAATTTTTTTATCTTCTTCTCATCTATTCCAAATGACCAATATTTATTCTTAGTACTTTGAGCGGCACTAAGTTTTTGTGAGCCATTGTACATGACAAGGCCGCCAACTTGTTTATCAATACGAACAAGAGGCAGCCAAATAGTAATGAAATCTTTTAGATGTGGGCTATAAGGGAAATCTTGGTGCGGAGGCAAAATACTACCTGGGGAATCGGAAAATTTAAACCTCAACATGGGAGGGTAGTGTATATATGCATTATCAGTATTTAGAAGGGTTTGAATAGAGTTTATTAGTTTTTTGTGACCGAAAAGTTTGTACAGATTTTTTGACAATCTTGTTTTTAAGTCAAATTCTCCTTTTAAGAAATGTTGCAAATCAACCGGCAATTTTCTTTTTTTAAGAATTTCCAAATCTTTTTGGTATTCAGAATAGCTGCATATTTCAAGGCCGTTGCTCAGCATCCATGAATCCATTTCTCGTTTGATTCCTTTAAGTCTTTTCCTTAAGTAATTCTGAATGTCCAAAATTACTTTGCTGGGTATGCCTGTTTTAATCTTCACCCATCCTTTTTTGGGAAAGAATTTCATGTAACTATTTGTTTTCATTTTATATTACCTTAATGTTGATTTCTTCATGCTTATTGTTAAAAATTTTAATTGCAAATGTCGCTCTTTGTTGGATTACACGTTCTAATAAATTTGCCTTGGTTTTTCTCTTGAGAATTCTTTCTACCCAGCTTATGTTCTGCATATTCAATATATAACGCAGCGCTTCTTGTGTCGAACATTTTTGCCTTGCGCATATTAGCTCGCATTCCCAGGCACTTGGAGTTTTCACGCATTCTAAAAACTCCCTGTGGCTTAATTCTTGTGCAAAAGGCTTGGGGTACTCGTAATTTAAATACCTTTGCTTGGTAAGTGTGAATAATATTTTGGCATCGTTTTCAAAGTAATCTTTGGAATGTTCATAGGACATTTTCTTATTCGCAGGCCCAGTTCTGTGATGTATGCTTATATCTCCCCAGTGTGTTTTTCCGCCAAATGATGAAGAATGAAGATTTTTGTGATACGGAATCTCTAGCCATTCAGCAACCCGACTCATTGTTCTTTCAGCATTTGCATGAATATCTTCTAATTTTAGTGCGCGAATTAAATCGTGGTTTGCTACGTAATTCTTAATGTTTTTATACGATGTAAATATATTCATAAATATATCCAATGGATAATTTATGCTTTGCTCAAGGTCCCAAAAGTTTTTCCCCGGATTTTCGGCATGGAAGACATTGATGTGAGACTTATAGTGACTATTGAAGGTGTCGAGCGGTTCTCTCGTCATTAAAATTATTTTTTGTTCAGGAAAAGTTTTGCATATTGCTTCCATATTTGGTTCTGGGGTGTGCATCGCATGGACGATTAGTAAGTTATTATTGATGGGACGCTGTTTCGCAACTTCATAGGCGATGTGGATAGCAATAAAAAACATTCTCGCCGTTCTTGGAAGCTCTCTTGTGAGACCTAGCCAAGCCGACAGGAATCGCTGTTGATCCACCAAGATCTTCTCATTTTTTTCGGATCCCAGCTCGTTCAACCGGCAATTTGTCGTATCATCGGAGGAGTCAAACACCACTGGATAGCGCCGGACAAACTCCTCCCCCAGTTGCTCCCAAGAGGATTCTGCCACCATGGCCAGCATTTCATTGATATGCCGACCCCGAGCCCCGCCCATCAGCGCCGTGGCGGGAAAAGTCGACACATCGGGATGGTCATCAAGAAGGCTTTGTAAAAACACGGATCCACTTCGCCCATCGTATAAAATAGAGCAAATTCTTGGCCTCTTTTCAAATTCCACCAAAAATTTTTTTAGGTCATTTAGGTTCATTGCCTAAAAATTGATTTTCCAGCTTTCATATAAAGCCAAATCGCTCCCCGAGTCCACTTCCCCCCAAGGGTGCCGGATGGGTACGCCCGCCACCGGCCAAGACCGCATAATCATCCTGCGCAACATGTTTGTCATGTCGAGTCGATCCCGCTGCGCACGTGGCAAAGTTTTCCAAAGGGTGGCAACGCGCCGCAAGCCCTTCGGGCTGAACTTCAGTAGCCCCATAAACTGCCCCTGCACTTTTTTTATATCGGGGTTGGCGGCTCCGATTTCGATAATTTTTCCTCGTCTGATTCGAAAACTTTCAGCATCAGCTGCAGGATCTTCAAATCTTTTTCTCCATAAATTCAGCCATCGAGGATCATAAGCCACAGCCACATCAGCCGGCGATTGAAGAAGCCTGTCTAAATCCCTCCACGAATAAAAAATATCCCCATAACTCAGGAGCAATGGCCCTCGGCCAAACCAGCGCCGGGCCGATAGCATAGAAAAGACGCCGTAAGTCGTTTTCCATCTGCCATTTTCGATTTTTTTAACCCCTTGTCTTTTGATAGTGTTTGCACGATATCCCACGACGATCCCAATCTTCTGTAGTCCTGCACGCTTCATCGCGGAAATCTGCCTTTCCAAGAGACTTTTTCCCCGAAGCACAACCAGACACTTGGGTTTGCGAGCAGTCAATCGCCCGAGGCGACTCCCCCTTCCAGCCGCCAAAATCAGCGCCTTCATAAACGAATTCTCACCCCCCGATTCCCGGGCCTTTCCGGATGCCACATGACCCCCGTCCAGGGCAACTTTCCATGCTGCATCCGCTCGGGACATCCGTCTGGGGCGGTTTGGACAATCCGGAATCCCGGAGGACAACCGCGAACCGCCCACTGGTGAAAGCTGTTTACCGCGGCAGTTCCGCCCAAAAGCCTATGAGGGACTCCGCAATGCCCGTGAACCCTAGCTAGCCTCCCCCCAGAAAACCGCGCCATTACCTGCATTCCGCGACAAATCCCAAGAACCCGCATCTTTCGGGTCAAGGCCCACTCCAGCAACCAAAACTCCGTTCGGTCTCTTTCTGAAAATTCCCCCCAATCATTGCCACCGCTCAAGAGCAAACAGTCCGGCTTGATTCGAGAAAGCCAAGCCCGAAAGGCTGACCGCGTAGATACCCGGTTTGGAACGGGCAGAGGAAGAAAACCCTGCCGTAAAACCCAGACCGCCAAGCGCTGATCCAAGGAATCACGGACCTCACCCCGCCCGGGCACCCGATCCACACGCTGAGTGATGGCACAGACCCTCATGCTAGAATCTCAACTTTTTTATTTCCCGCATCCAGACGAAGCTTTTTTGCCCCTGACCAGCTATCGTAGTTGGCCTGCCCAGCCCCGATCACCGAAGGCAAGGCTAGCTCTCCCGCACGGATCGCCATGTGGGAGTTCGCCCCTCCCCAGGCGGTTATCAGTCCGCCGATGGAGTGGGAAAAGAGCCAGTCGTATCCAGGATCAGCACTGGGAATGCAAACGATCTTCCCCGCTAGGTTTTTCCGGCACCGGCTGTCCGCAACCTCCGCGACCACGGATTTCTGAGTGATAAAATTGGGACTGGTTTCCGGCCAGACAAAACCCCAGACCTCTTCCGGCCGGGTCAGCAGAGGCGGAAGGGCTAGGCGACAAGCCGTGCGGTATTTTTCCTTTCCGCTGATAATGCTCGCCGCCAAACGCTCCCGCGGAAAATCTGCCGTGATGTGCAGCTCCTTGAACGCAAGGATTTCGCTATAGGCCATGTCTTCCCGGTTGAATCCATGGGACATTCCAACTTGGCCAATCAGCGCCAGAATGTCTGAAAGATTTTTGGTGAACTGGAATTTGGACCATTCCCGCAGTTGGATCGACTTTTCTAGGAAGCCGAAAAACGCCACTGGATCCGGTTCCAGCCGGTGCTCCTTGAGCAGGACCTCCACCCGGCGCATCTGCGGCAAGGTCAGGGCAAAGGCCGGCTTTTTGTGTGAAACTTCCCCTTTTTTTTCGGGCCACTGGAAATACAGATCCGGGTTCTCGTCATATCGCTCGGAGAGAATGTCATATGTTCCAGGGCGTAGGTGTCCATATTTCTTCAAAAACTCACCCTTTGTCATTTTTTCCTTATCCAGAGCAAGGCCACCACTCACCGTAGTCAGGCTGGCCAAAAAGGAATCGTAATCCGCCTGACTAAAGACCCCCGTGTGGACCAAGGATTTAAGCATTTGCACGGCGATGAATCCGGCCCGCGCCAGCCCGGCAAAAGGCAGCGTTCCATACCGCTTGCCGTCCTCCAGCAGCCAGTAAATCGCCTCGATTGGGTCCGGATTGGAGGCAAAAAGTTCCTGCCGTCTCTCCAATAGCCGAAGAATGCGTCGTTCGTCTGCCTTCCATAGTCCGTCGGCCGGATGCAGGATACGGTTCGTCAGTCTGCGCAGCGAATCCTCGATCTGCTCCCTCTCTTCTAACGAAAACCCGCGACTCTTCAAAGCCGCCAGGCGTTCGGGGAGATCCAGGGTATAGCAGGAAAAAACAATCTCAAATTCCACCTTATCATGGAGAGAGGGCTCTTCCAGCAGCCTTTCGGTGTAATAGTCCACTAGACGACCTGCCAAGGCCGGGGGCAGATCGGCGGGAATGAAGGAGTTGAAGGAGAGCCTCACATCAATGTAAGGAAGCCCGAAGAAATGAGGCATCAGGGGAAAGCTGCGGAGGTTACGATAACCGTAGTTGTCCCGCTGGTAGGCCCAGATCGAATCCGTGATCAGCTCACGGTAAAGCGAGAGGGCCAACGGTTTGGGTCGAAGGCCGATGATTTCCGCCGGGTTCCAGTCCGGCATCACTCCGTACACGCTCCGCTGGCCGATCAGAAAAGGATGGGTTTTCATGCCCGCTCGCACTTTTTTCTCAAGGATTTCAAGTCGGCGACCCTGCGTCCCAGGTTCCTCGGTAGCTTCACGTAAAACCAAAGGTCTGGCCTGCAGCAACCAGAGAACCTCACCTCCCGCCTCTCGGGTAAGAGCAAATTCAATATCCAGCGGTATTTCACCAAATCGTTCGCAAACCTCTTCCAGTAGCGCCAAAACACCTGAAATTTCGGAAGGCGGAGGATAAGGGCTTTGTGCGGCTTGCTGCCATGTTTGCCCTCCCTGGCCACCCGTCACACGTGATGTATCCGCACCCTCCGACCAGCTAACAGTTCGGTAGGGCGCGCAGGTTGTGGGATCGTGGCTGAAGGCCACCCCGGACCGGATCACGTTTTGCAACATGGGCTGAATGAGAACCTCATCCTCGTGCGAAGCCTTACCATAGGACTCCACCACCCTCTTGACTGCTTCGGCAAGCTGTGGCGCCGAAACGTTGGGGATAGAAAGAAAGGCACCAGCACGAGAAGCCGTTATTCCATCTTCACGAGCACAGCTAGAACGGACGATCCAGGGGCCGGGACCGATTTTTTTGGAGATCTCCTGCTCACTCTTTTTGGGATCTTTGCGCCACTGCTCAACCGAAAAGAAGGTAAGCGGCGAGACTCGCCCAGTCTTGAGTCTTTCTTTCAAAGACTGCAGGGTCTTCGCTTTGGTGGAAAAGATTAATTTGGTCAGATAAAGCCTAGCCTTTCCTACGGGCAGACCATGCTCTGGTGAGATAAGTTGCCTCGACAATTTTTACATCACGCAATCGTTTTTCAACAAAACCCAAAAAGGACTCAAAACCCTTGGGACCAAGCTGAACTCTCAAGTCGTTAACTGAGCGCCAGGCTCCTAGGTAACGTTCTTGATCCATCTCGATAATGTGCCGCCCTTCCAAATAGACGACATCCTCAAAGTAGGGAGAATCTAACAGCTTTTGCGTTAAGGTTTGCGTAATCCCCGACCGCCCGGAGGAGACACGCTTCATATTAGGATTAAGCGATCTCAAATGGGTTTCTATTTCAACCAGCAATGGATTGACTTCTATTAAGCGCGGGTTCCACAGCGCGGTAAACCGAGCTTTAGGTTTTAAGATTCGGTGAAACTCTTTTGTCGCTTGAGAGAAATCAGCCCAGTGAAAACTTGATGCCATTGAAACCCAATCCACGGAAGCATTGGGAAGCCTGGTATTTTCTGCGCTTCCAGACATCCAGCGAATAGAGGTGCCTTGACTGTCGGCTTTTCCATTGCTCCGCATATCGTCGTTTGGTTCGATCGCAATCACCGAACGGACTCCTTCGCTGAAAACCATGCGTGTCCAAATACCTGTTCCAGCACCTACGTCTGCAAAGTCAATTTGTGAAACAGGCGAATTAAGCAAGCCCAGTAGCCCTTTTAAGACGGAATGACAATAATCCGGCCGATGAAGAGAATAGTCTTTGGCTAGCCCGGTAAAATCACCTGCTTTAACTTTATTCATTACTTCTTGTGAGTTTTAATATGTTTTCACATATTTCTTCAGCGTTCTGATTATTTGTGAATTCAAGTTTATAATCAGGCATGCTCGGCTCGTCTACATCAAGATCAAGACCGGCCACATGTTTCAACTCTCCTGCCTGGTGCTTACGATAAATTCCTTTGGGGTCGCGCCGCCTTAGTTCTTCAAGAGGAACTTTTAGGTACACCTCGAAGTACCCAGGCAGATTCCGGCGATTCCAATCGTGAACTTCCCGAAATAGGGAGATCGTGGCAATCACCACCGTAAAACCCTGGGAAGCAAGAACCCCACAAAGACGGGAATATTGCAGCGCCAAGTTGATTCTCCCCTCCCGGCCGTGATTTTTTTCGTTGTGGCTGGTTGCGCCAAAGACTTCACGCAACTCATCGCCGTCGAGAAAGACCGCGGATTTTCCCTGCGCACGCAGGCGATGGACCACCTGTTGGGCAACGGTACTTTTCCCCGCCCCGGAAAGACCGGTGATCCATATAACGCGGCCAGGGGATAATTTCAACTCACCCGGCCTTAAGAATTCTGAACGATTGCAATTTTTTCTTCAGGCCATTCGAGGCTGTGAAGCGAACCGTAGAAAACAGCGGAATGTCCCGATCCGCCTGGTTCGGATGCCGGACGGGAATCCTCATAAACTTACTGCCGACCCGCGCGGAGTCCTCGTCTAAAAAGTTTTTGATTTTGGAATGGTGTCCCGCTGCAAGCCAGGTTCCTCCCAAGGAACTGCCGAATACATGCACTGGCCCTGATAGATTCCGAAATGTTTTTTCCACTCTACCCAGATGCCGGAGGATTTCTATCCCCCAACCTCGTCCACGGGAACGGCGTAACAAAGTTTTTCCCGCGCGAAAAATACCGGAAATTTCTTTTCCCCCCATGCTCAGCCAAACTTTCTCCGGTTGCCATCCTGCCCACGCCAAACAGTTAATGAGCGATTCGGGGTGGAAATGACTGCAATGGTCCGCCACAGCAAGAAGGAAGGAGTTGCTGGGGGTGTTTGGCACCTGAATAAAGAGTTTCCCATCCTTCGCCATCTTCAAACGCAGCGTTTCCAGAAAACCACAAGGAAACGGAATGTGTTCCAAGGTATGAACCAGCAGGATCCGATCCATCTTCTCCTTGACCTGGTTCAACTCCTGAAAGACCCCGTCAACCGCCCCGGATCTACGGATCGCTCGGATGCAGGCTGGGCTTTTTTCGACGGCGAAGAGCTGAGCCTCAGGGGCCTTTTTTCTGATTTCTTTTAAAAGAAACCCAGCCCCGGCTCCCACTTCGAGGATATTTAGCGCGGAACTAAAAAACTTTCGCTTAGACAAGTCGTTCGCAATCACCCCGGAGCGTGACTGGGGTGAAGTGCCGGCTCTTACGACCACCTTCTGCTCATGATTCCCTTTGGTTTGTGGATAAATGGCATAAGTGCGGTAGATCTTTTCGATGTCACGTAGCCAAACCGAATCAATCCGGGTTTGCAAAAGTCCACA
>Ga0214917_10003213_pt1 | contig 19145 bp, 27 predicted proteins | sample LL_1208_BB_MetaG_FD_177983 | JGI IMG/M metagenome (GOLD analysis project Ga0214917, IMG submission 177983) | Freshwater microbial communities from Lake Lanier, Atlanta, Georgia, United States - LL_1208_BB | ecosystem: Environmental > Aquatic > Freshwater > Lake | place: USA: Georgia | collected...
ATATCACGGTGGGAAATATTATTGGTATTTCGGGTGGATCTATTGTTGCGGGTGCACAAGCAAATACTGTCATTTTAGGGGGTTTGTATAGATCTACATTTGATGATGTAGGAAATGTTACTGTTCCTAATTTAGTTGCACAAGGTAGGATATTCGGGGATGGTTCGGGTATAACCGGACTATCATTAGCAAGTTTTAATATTGCCACTTATACTGGTAATATATCTGCTGCAAATGTTACTGTTACTCAGTTTGTAGTTACTCCTACAATATATTTAGGTTCTAATTCTCAAGCTAATAATAGAATAACAGCAACAACATCAGATAATACTACTATAAGACATGGTTTATATACAACTCAATTTCTAGTAGGTGGTAATGTAGTAACTACTGGTAAATTTGTAGGAGATGGCTCCGGATTATCCGGAGTAGTTGGGTCATCAAATCTTACTACACTTCCAGTATATACCGGCAATATATTGGTTTCAAACATCACTGTCACTAGTTTCTTAGTAACTCCTAATTTGATTCTTGGAAATTCCTCAGTATCGAATTCAAGAATAACATTTACTAATTCAGACAATACTGCTATTAGACATGGTATTTATACTACTCAGTTTTTAACTAATGGTAATGTAGTTTCTACAGGCAAATTTGTTGGAGATGGTTCGGGGTTAACTGGTATAACAACCTCATTAACAGGAATGGCTACTTATGGTGGTAATATATTAGCTGCTAATGTAACAGCTACAAATCTAAATACCACTAATTTATATGTTTCAAATATTATTAATTCTACAGGAACAACTATTTTATCTGTTACTGTTTCTAATAATACATCTATCAGAGCAGGTGCATATACATCACAATTTTTAGATACTGGCAATGTTTTGTTACCTAATGTAGTTGTTTCTGGTAAATTTTATGGTGATGGATCCGGTATAACAGGAATTACAGCATCGTTGGCGGGATTGGCTACATATGGTGGTAATATACTAGCTGCTAATATTACTGCTAATAGTATAAGTGCAGGGGCAATACTTTCATCTGCAGGTAATATTTCATCCATACCTGGACAAAATACTATTATATTTGGTGGCTTATATGCTAGTACTTTTTCAGATACTGGTAATGTTACCTTCCCTAATGTGATAATACAAGGAAGAATAAGTGGAAATGGATCAGGACTTACTGGAATATCTCTAGCTAGTTTAAATCTTCCTGCTTATGGCGGAAACATTTTAGCAACTAATATAACCACTACCTTTTTAACTACCAATACTTTAATTGCAAGTTTTGGAAATATTACAGCATTGGGAGGAGCAAATACTGTCATTTTTGGTGGTTCCTATGCAAGTACATTTGCAGATACTGGCAATGTCACTGTTCCCAATATAGTAGTACAAGGAAAAATATTTGGCGATGGATCGGGGATTACAGGAATTTCTTTAGCTAGTTTAAATTTAGCAACATATGCAGGAAATGTTTTAGGTAGAAATGTTACTGCTTCAGAATTTATTTTAACTCCTAATTTAATAATAGGTAATAATTCAGCTTCAAATTCAAGAATAACATTTAATACTTCTGATAATACTTCGGTGAGACACGGAATATATGTCACTCAGTTTTTAACTAATGGAAATATATCAACTACAGGTAGGTTTGTCGGAGATGGATCTGGATTAAGTAATATATCTTCTGCAGGATTAAATCTTCCTACTTATGCTGGAAATATTCTTGTAGCTAATCTTTTTGCATCACAATTTATAGTTACACCTAATTTAATACTAGGCAATACATCTGTATCCAATTCAAGAATAACATTTAATACTTCAGACAATACAACAGTAAGACATGGTATTTATACTACTCAATTCTTAACAAATGGTAATTTGGTTACTACTGGTAAGTTTGTGGGTGATGGATCTGGATTGACAGGAGTTTTAACTTCTATAGGATCTATAGCAACTTATGGTGGAAATATTCTATCTAATAATGTAACAGCTAATATAGTTTATACAAATAGTTTGGTTGGTCGTACTGGTAATGCTAATATTTCTCTTTTGGCAGGAGACAATACTGTTATTTTCGGAGGTGTTTATTCATCAAGATTTGATGATACGGGTAATGTAACTTTACCTAACGTCATAGTTTCGGGTAGAGCATCTGGATTGTGGGTTGGAAACGTTAATTCAGCTAATGTTGTCGCAACATCAATTACTGCTTCCGTAATTTCTTTTGGCACTAGTGCAAACCTATCTAGTAGAAACGATAACAATACTATTATTTCGACTGGTAGTTATAATACCACATTTAGAGATTCGGGTACAATTGAAACCACTAATGTTTGGGTATCTACTGGTTTATATGTGGGATCTCAAGCATTAAACAACATAATTAGTACATCTTCCAGAGGAAGTGGCACAACTACAACCTATATTGGTAATCAGTCTATAACCACATCTTCAGATTTAAGATTAAAAAATATATTGGGTAATACGACAGTAGATGCTGTAAATGTAGTTAGTAATTTACGAGTAGTGGATTTTACCTGGATTGATCCAAGTGATACTTCATTCAATAATAAAAATGTAAGGGGAACTTGGACAGGTTTAATAGCACAAGAAGTAATAAATAATGTGCCATATGTCGTTAATGCTGTTAGAGATGAGGTAACACTTTTACCTATTCCTAATTCTAAAAACGAACAAGGCAAAGATATTTACTGGGGGATGGAATATGACAAACTTGTCCCGCTTTTGATAAAGGCTGTTCAAGAACAGCAAAAAATGATAGACAATCTAAATGCTAGAATTATTGCATTAGAATCTAATAAATAATTTATTAATCAACAAGGAGTTTTTTATGGCACATTTTGCACAATTAGATGACGATAATAAGGTAATTCAAGTTATAGTGGTAGGAAATAACGATACTAAAAATCCTGCCACAGGTTTGGAGGAAGAATCTTTCGGTATTTCCTTTTGTAAAGGATTATTGGGAGGTGGCACTCGTTGGAAACAGACTAGCTACAATGGAAAAATAAGAAAAAATTATGCTGGAATAGGATATACTTATGATCCTTTCAGAGATGCTTTTATTCCTCCAAAACCTTTTAATTCTTGGTTATTAGATGAGACTACTTGTCAATGGAAATCACCCGTTGAAATGCCTGAAGATGCGGGGCAAGGAACACCTCCTAAAATGTATCGATGGGATGAGGATACAGTAAATTGGGTTGAAATAGTACTTGAACCTCAACCTGAGTAATTCTGAGGGGAGCTACTCCCCTCAAATTTATTCATAGTAAAAGATACAAATGGCAAAACAAAAACTTACAGATTTACAACGGGCCAATTCAGTAAACAGTTATGATTTAATGTATTTGGTTCAATCCAATACTAGTAAATCAGTAAATGTTGGTTCAGTATTTTCATCCTTTTCCACAGCAAATGTTAGAGAAAATTCTGCCAATTTGTATTATACTAATGCTAGAGCTAGATCGGCTATATCGGTTGTAGGAAGCGCATCGTATAATCCATTAACCGGGGTTATAAGTGTGGATAATGTACCATTACCATATGTTTCTAATGTTAATGGTGTCAGTGGCACGGTTATTATAACTACTTCTAATATAGCAGAGGTAAGTAATCTATATTTTACCAATACTAGAGTTTATTCAAATGTAATTGGTCTACTTAATCTTAAAGCCAATGTTTCAGATTTAAGTACTAGTAATGTAGTAGAAGGTCAAAATCTATATTTTACTAACATCAGAGTCTATTCAAATGTGATTGGTTTATTCGATTCAAAAGCCAATGTTTCAGATTTAAGTACTAGTAATGTAGTAGAAGGTCAAAATCTATATTTTACCAATACTAGAGTTTATGCTAACGTGATTAGTTTATTCGATTCAAAAGCCAATGTTTCAGATTTAAGTACTAGTAATGTAGTAGAAGGTCAAAATCTATATTTTACTAATGTAAGAGCTATTTTGGCAGCTATTCCTGCTACTACAGAATTGATTGTTTCTACTCCAGTATTCAATTACAATATAGATCAGTATGCTGGAGATAACCCTACAATTTACGTTTATTCTGGAGATACAATATCTTTTAGATTAACCCAGGGTTCCTCTCATCCCATCAATATTAGAGAATCTAATGGTGGTATGAATTATAATACTGGATTGACGCATATAGATGTTAATGGAACCATTTCTACAGGATCTGGTGCCCAAGGTAAAGTTTCAGGAAAATTGTTTTGGAAAATTCCATATGAATTGGCTGGTAATACGTATGTATATCAATGTACAAATCATTCCTCAATGGTAGGCAATATTGTAATAAAATCAAAATCTTTATTAAGAACAGTAAATTTGCCTCAGGCAGATATAACATCTTATATGGCAGGTTTGGGTGATATAGTTTACAATACTACCAATAATAAATTCCAAGGTTATACTACTTCTGGTTGGGTTGATCTTCACTAATGGAAATACTAGATGCTTCATTGTCTGATAATTTTGATGAGGAAAGAAAAGAATATGCAGTTACACTAAAAAATAAAGAAGACTTTGAGGAATTGCATAATTTTATTATAAGTGATTTTAAAAATATTATTTTAATTAATCAAAACGATGAATATATCAATGCTTTAAAATTTATACCAAATAGAGCTATTGAGATTGTAGATTATAGAGCAGGGAGTGATAGAATCACGCATTATTCATTAACCGAGGAAGAAGCCAAAAAACTTAGAGAACATCCTAAAATTTCTAGTGTGGAGATTCCCCCACATAAAAATCCCAGAGTAGAATTTAAAACATTTTTAAGTCAATCTGGTATTTTCAATAAATCGAGTTCTGTTTCTTCTAATTATTCCAATTGGGGCCTGGTGAGATGCACCAATACTTCTGACTCCTGGGGCAATGGAGTAGCCAATGTAAATGGTTCATATAATTATACTTTGACGGGCAGGGGTGTAGATGTAGTTATATTGGATTCGGGAATAACGGCTTATCATCCTGAATGGTTGGATGAGAAGGGTGATTCAAGATTACAACAAATTGATTGGTATACTGCCAGTGGAATAGCTGGATCCATGTCTGCGAATCATTATAAAGATTATAATGGACATGGTAGCCATGTAGCAGGTATAGTAGCAGGAAAAACTCAAGGTTGGGCAAGAAATGCAAGAATTTATGCAGTTAAAATGTCTGGTCTAGAAGGCTCCGAGGGAGGTGGTATTTCTGCTACAGATGCTTTTGATGTTATACGTTTGTGGCACATCAATAAATCTATTGATCCTACAACTGGTTATAAAAGACCTACTGTTGTAAACATGAGTTTTGGAATAACTGCTACAGAATATAGTACAAGTTTGCCTGCATCTATACAATATAGAGGTTCAACTTATACAAGAGGCGTACATTACTCCACATTGACCCAAATTAAAAATAATTATGGTTGGATGGGATTTCAATCTGGTGTGAATAATTATTATTATCATTCTTTTTTTTCCTCTACATACGAGGCAGAAGTTCAAGATATGATTAATGCAGGAATACATGTAGTGGTGGCAGCTGGCAATAATAATACAAAAATAGATGTCTATGGTGGCGATGATTACGATAACAGATGGGGCGGATATACAGACTCCTATTATCACAGAGGAGGTTGCCCTGGGGCTAGATATTCAATCGTTGTTGGAAATATAGATATAACGTATCAAACAGTTTCTGGGGGCGGTCCAACAGTTAACTATGAAAGACGATTATCCTCAAGTGAATCTGGCCCAAGTGTACACATTTATGCGCCAGGAACACATATTATGAGTGTTTCTTCTAAGGACAACAATGGTACAAATGACATAGTAACTACTTATGGCTATAGTGTCACTACTCATCCCTTAGATTCTTATTATGATTTATTTAAAATTTCAGGTACTAGTATGGCTGCACCACAAGTAACAGGATTACTAGCTTGTGTTCTCGAAGCATATCCAACCATGACTCCAGCTCAAGCTAAAAATTGGCTTATAAATAATTCAGTAAATGGTTTATTGTATGATACTGGTAATGCCACTAGCTACAATACTGCATACTCCCTGGTTGGCGGTAATAATAGATACTTATATAATTCTTTTAATAAACAAGAAGATGGTGTTGTTTCAGGTCCCCTAAACGTGTTAAATGGTGCAATAAATTTAAGGTAATGAAATTTGAATTGACTGAGGAAAATTTTTTATTGTATGCTATAAAAAATTATGATAATGCTAATTGTAAGGGCATGGAAGAATTTTTAGACGACATTAAGAGATTCAAGTATCTTAAACGATTGCTTAGAAAATATGTTTCAGGTAAGGGTCTTAAAGAAAGACTTATACTTAATCACATAATAGTAATTTATAATTTATTTGGTGTTGAGGCTGCTACCAAAATGCTATTTTTTAAAATAGACAAAAAATTTTGGTCGCCTTTAAAAACATTTTTAATATTTCTAAATTATATGCCTTTAGAAGTTATAGTATCTAAAGGAATAGAAATTAAAGAAGCAGATATACCAGTAGATAGTAAAATAGCAAATATTTTAAGGCAAATTTAATGGGACAATTTGTAGATAATATAATAGCATATAAAATTTTAAATTTATTGGTCACACCTTTTGAAAACACCGATGCCTTTAAACTAGGTATTATTGACAAAAATGGCAAAGAATTAAAACCTATGTCTGCTTTACACACAGTACAAGAAAGAGAAGCTTATACATTACTTCATAGATTAGTTTTTAGAATAAAAAAAATAATAGAAAAAGTTCCTATAGAAAATAAAAAATTGCTTTCATTAGCAGCAGCATATTCGTTAATACGAGAAAATTTAGAAAATAATAAAGAGTCCATAGATTTAGAATCCAAATACATTTTAAAATTAAATACTAATTTAGATGAAGAAATAATAATCGTAAATGAATTTTTTACAAAAAATAAATTATTTACTTTTAAGCAATTTACTGAAAATATGGTAATTGCTCCTGCTAATAATGCTGCGGCTACTCCAGGGATTGCAGGAGTTACCGGAGAACCACCAATTAGAAAAAAGAATAAATTAATAGGAAATATGTTTAGGAGAACATCAAATGTTTAAATGGTTGCGAGAATTATTTGTTGGTAAACAATACGTTGAGAAAACCCCAGAAATAATTTCAACAGAGCACAGAACTGTAGTTGCAAATGTTCCTAACGAGATTCAAGAAGAAAAACAATCTACAGATATAAAAGAGGATATTGAAAAAAAATCTGTAGATAAACCAGCTAGACGTCGCAAGAAGAAAAATGGATGAAAGCTCTACAAGGATAGCTAGATTGGAAGCTCAGGTGGAAGCTATTAAGGAAGATGTAGCTGAAGTAAAAAATGATATCAAAGATCTCCATTCTCGTATTACGACTGGTAATAGAGAAATCATGGACAAAATTGATACCAAAATTGATGCTTTAGCAAAGTCTGATGCTGAACAGCATCAGGCCCTTAGCCATGCCCTTGCAGAAGTTAGAAAAAGAGTAAACATTTTAGAGCAATGGAAATGGATGATTTTGGGGGCAGCAATCGTTTTGGGGTATTTTTTGGGTCACGTTGATATTTTTAAACTTATAAAGTAATTGATTTTCTAATCTTTCTATTATAAAATAAGGTTTCCTGAAGGAGCCTTTGATGTCTTTGTTTGTTGATCTTAAGTATTTAAAATTAATTTGTAATCAACTTCCCTTGTTTAAGCAAAAAAACGACAAGGTTTATAATTGTCGTTGTATTATTTGTGGTGACTCCTCAAAAAAGAAAAACAAAGCAAGAGGATATTTTTATGCAGTTAAAAATGATTTACTTTATAGATGTTTTAATTGTGATGCTTCAATGCAGTTTGGATCCTTTTTAAAATCAATAGATTCAATATTGTATAGCCAATATGTTTTAGAAAGATATACTGAAGGGTTGCCTTTCAATAAACCTCATCAAAAAATTGATGATAGATTTAAAATGGAGGAACCTGTTTTTAAAGCAAAGAATATCTTAGATCAATTTTTAGATAGATTAGATAGTTTACCCGTTGATAATGAGGCAGTACTATTTTGCAAAAAAAGAAAAATACCAATAGAAGAGTATAAAAATTTATATTATATTGATAACATTAAAAAAATAGAACAAATATTTGATAAGTATAAAGACAAAATACAAACAGCTGAACCTAGATTAGTAATACCTTTCACAGATTCAGCCGGAGAATTGTTGGGTATTACTTGTAGAGCTTTGCAAAATGAATCGCTGAGATACTTAACACTTAAAGTAAAGGATGATGTTCCTTTAGTTTTTCGACGAGAGATTAATTGTGAGAAAGATATATATGTAGTGGAGGGTCCTATTGATAGTTTATTTCTTAAAAATAGTTTAGCTGTTGCAGGATCCAATTTTACAAAATTAGATTTTTTGGAGTATAGAAAAGAAAAATTGGTTGTGATTGCGGATAATCAACCTCGTAATAAGGAAATATGTAAAATTATTGAAAAAGTAATTGACAATAATTATCGAGTAGTTATTTGGCCACAAACATTGTTGGAAAAAGATATTAATGACATGGTACTAGCCGAAAAAAATCCCATTAATATCATTAAGAAAAATACATTTATCGGGTTAGAAGCCAAGATAAAATTTATAGCGTGGAAGAGATGTTAGATGACAAAAAACATGAAATCCTTTTAATATTACAAGAAGAATGCTCAGAAGTAACCCAGGCAATTAGTAAAATTTTTAGATTTGGTTTGAATAATTTAAAACCCGGTAAAAATAAAACCAATCAAGAGCACTTAGAAATGGAAATAGGTGATTTACTTGCTATGATAATTTTACTACATGAACAGGGTCTTATAAGAGAAAATGTGATAGAGAAAGCAATCAATCAAAAATTTGAAAAATTAAAGATTTACTCAAACATATATGAAAGTAAAATTAATTAGTTATTCCCAGGCATTCGAGGAAATGTTACAAGATAATGATAAACAATCTATGCCAAACATACAAGACCTTGTGGCATATTGCGCCAGAGTCTCGAACCCAACGAATCAATCCAATACAGAAACCTCGGACCGATTATTACGATACCTTATTAAAAACAAACATTGGTCTCCCTTCGAAATGGTCAATGTCTGTCTTGAAATCACCACCACAAGAGATATTGCCAGACAAATTCTCAGACACCGAAGTTTTAGTTTCCAGGAGTTCAGCCAGAGATATGCTGATCCAGTTAAGGAACTCAGCTTTGTTCTTAGAGACGCAAGGTTACAGGACCCCAAGAATCGACAAAATTCTACAGAACTTGACTACTCTAAACAGGATCATAGAGAACTTGTCAGATGGTGGACAGATTCACAAAACGAAATTCTTAAGTTAGTGAAACAAATATATACTACAGCCGTTAGTTCAGGTATAGCAAAAGAACAAGCTAGAGCTATTTTACCAGAGGGGTTAACGGAGTCTAGATTATATGTCAATGGCACTCTGAGGTCGTGGATACATTATTGCGAATTAAGAGCAGCTAATGGTACTCAATTAGAACATATAGAAATTGCTAAGACTTGCGCACAAGTTATTTCTAAAGTATTTCCCTTAATAAAAGAGTTAGTGGAGTAATTATGAATACTAGATTAGATGTAGCTGTTTTCATGAAAGCAGGAGAACAGAATGTGGAAACCACAAATGCTGGTTTTTACCCTGGCAGAAAAGATCAGATAAATTTATATCTCAGCCTTATTAAGGAGGAGTATGAAGAGTTGATAAAGGCGTCAGAGGATCAGAACATAATTGAAACAGCAGATGCATGTGCTGATTTAATTTGGGTCGTAGAGGGATTGATGTACAGTTTAGGTATTGATCCGCAAATTATATGGGACGAAGTAACTAAATCAAATTTCTCAAAAATAGTAGAAGGTAAATTGATAAAAAGAGAAGATGGTAAAGTTCTCAAACCAGATACATTTAAACCACCAAACATTCAAAGAGCATTAGGATTATAAATGAGCGCAATTCTTTTTCTTGTAGAATTTGTACCAGATTTGGTGTGGGTTCTTTTATTCTTTTTAGGCGTTACTGGAATGATAGCTGGGCAGTTTTTGCGAGGCATACCGGTAATAGTGCAGTATAGACTTCCTGTAATGTTCATTGGATTCTTTTCCATTATGATGAGTGTTTGGGCCCTTGGCGTTTCCTCTAATGAGGCTAAATGGCAGACACGTCTAAAAGAAGTTGAAGAACAAGTAAAAGAACAAGAAGCCAAAGCCGAAGAACTAAACCAAAAACTAGAAAAAGAAGTTGAGGAAAATAAAAAATTAGCAGAGAAAAAGAATAAAGTTATTGTAAATGAGATTGTAAAATGGCAAACCAAAGAAATATTAAAAGAGGTGAAAATTGAGGGTCCTGAAAGGGTACGAGTAGAAGAAGTTATAAAATATATTGAAAACTGTCCTGTTCCTAAGGAAATGTTAGACATACACAATAAAGCAACACTACCTTTAAATGAGAAATTAAAAGAATCTAAAGGAGAGAAAAAATGAAGTTCATTGTTGCTTTTTTTCTTGCTATAGTTATATCTGGTTGTACCATACTAGAAAAGTATATGCCTGCTAAACCCAAATTTCCCGATCCGATAAAGGAACTTACGTTGCCCTGTCCAGATCTTAAACAAATTGAAGGTGATCAAGTTGCTATTACTGAGTTATTAAAGGCGGTTGTAAATAACTATACTTTGTACTACGAATGCTCATTAAAAAATGATGGGTGGAATAATTGGTATAAAGAACAAAAGATAATTTACGAAAAAGGTAGTAAAAAATGAAGACTATAATTATAATAGTCGCAACTATTCTATTAACTAGTTGTGCTACGCCCAAAGAACAATTATATTATGAAGCAGCGAAATCCCTTTCTAAAGATAGCACAATAGCACAGACGGCATGTTGGGCAGCAGTTACTGAAATTGCTAAAAGCGGAGATGTTAGCGCTAAAGTAGGAGCAATCGCATTAGCAGATAGATGTAAAAACGAAGTAATGAAAATAGAACCACCTGGGCGTAATTGGTTCGGATTGTGATCTAAAAATAAAAAATAAGGAAGTGTAATGGCAGATACTTTGCATGGTATTAGGGTAGACTATTCTCGGGATAATTTATTTGATGATTTGGGATTAAAAAGATTAAAAGAAAGTTACATGAAGGATGAGGAAAAAAGCCCTCAAGAAAGGTTTGCATATGTCTCAACAACGTTTGGATCAAATCCAGAGCACAGTCAGCGTCTTTATGATTATAGCAGTAATCATTGGCTCAGCTATAGCACTCCAATACTCTCTTTTGGGCGCTCAAAGCGTGGCCTGCCAATAAGCTGTTTTGTTCCTGAAACTTTAATTCAAACAGATCAGGGTACAAAACAGTTAGATGAATTGAAACTTGGCGACATGGTACTGAGTCACGATGGAACTTATAACTCAGTTATGGCCATAAAGGAAAGTATTAGTGATGATCTGTACGAGTTAGAGTTTCAAGGAGAAACTTTTACTGTGACAGGCAATCACCAGATACTAACTCAATTAGGATGGGTTAGAGTTGATGAATTAGACACAGATTTACACATTATTGAACGAGTGAAATAGTTTAATTTTGCAGTTATTGCCATGCCATCTTTTCAAATTGGCAGCAGTGACTTGTAAATTACAATGTTCGCAATTATATCTTTGTTGGTTTCGGATAGAATCACCAAGTTTAGACAGATGTTCGGGAGTTTTCTTCTTTCCCTTAGAGGAGGCTGAAATTTTAGCTTTGTGTTCTTCTGTGAATGGCCCGCGTTTTTTACCAGTTAAACTTAAACTAAGATTTTTTTTATGTTCTTCAGATTTGTTGTAATAATAATTACCTGTTCTACCAGTGGTACCTTTACAGGCTTGGCTTTGTTTTAATCTATTTTCTGGGTTCGCATAGTATGCTGTTTTTTGTTCGCTTATTTTTTTACGTGTTTCATCAGAAACAGGAGGAGGTTTCCAGCCCTTCCTTCTAATACTTGCTTGCATTCTAGCTTCAGCAATCAAACGAGTATTCTGAGCATTGACTGTATGGTATTGCCCTGCGGTTTTAAGAACAGATAAAGCAAGTTTCCAGTTTTTGGGAAAAGCTTTCATCAGCATATAATGAGCAATAAGGTGTTGTCTTGCAGATAAAGTTATTTTGTTCCAGGGATATGATTTAAAATTTTTATATTCGGGAAATAAACAAACTGGGACAATGTGATGATTTTCCGTATACCCTTCCTTGGGCAAATTTATAAGTTGGGATATAAAACGAACATACCGCTTTAAAAAATGTGGATTAAAATATTCGTTGCTGCTGAATAGAATTTTACTAAACATAGTTGTTTCCTATTTTGTTTATATGATATATATAAAAATAGTAATTTCGAGGATCAAATGAATTTTAAACTAAGAAAAAAACCAGGATCTGCTAAGGTAATAGATATTACTGTTGCTAACACTCATACTTTTACTGTTGGCAACAGTAAAATGATTGTACACAATTGTTTTCTACCTTATTTGGATGATAGTGCTGAAGGTTTGGTCGACACACTATCGGAAGTAAATTGGCTATCAATGTTAGGAGGCGGAATTGGAATTGGAATTGGTATTCGTAGTGCTGATGATAAGTCTGTCGGTGTTATGCCTCATCTCAGGACTTACGATGCGTCTTCTCTCGCTTACAGACAGGGCCGTACTCGTCGTGGCAGCTATGCTGCATATCTCGACATCTCTCATCCGGATATTTTAATGTTTCTTGATATGCGTAAGCCCACCGGTGATCCTAATATGCGAGCATTAAACTTACATCATGGAATCAACATTACTAATGATTTTATGCTGATTATTGAAAAGTGTATGATTGATTCGAAAACAGATGATACATTTGAATTGAAAGATCCTCATAATGGCGAAGTAAGAGAAAAGGTTTCAGCAAAAGAATTATGGCAACGTATTCTTGAACTAAGAATGCAAACAGGTGAACCCTATATTCATTTTATTGATACAAGTAATAAAGCAATGCCTGAGTTTCAAAAGAAACTAGGATTAAAAATTAGACAAAGTAATCTTTGTTCTGAGATTGTATTGCCTACTGATAAAGATCGAACTGCTGTTTGTTGTTTGTCATCAGTTAATCTGGAGTATTATGATGATTGGAAAAATAATAAACTTTTTCTTCGGGACATTGCAGAAATGCTTGATAATGTACTTCAGTACTTTATTGATAATGCTCCTAATTCTATCTCTAGAGCAAAATATTCTGCTTCTAGGGAGCGTAGCATTGGTGTGGGTGCTCTCGGCTTCCACGCTTACTTACAACGCTTTGGAATACCTTTTGAATCAGCTTTAGCGGTAAGTAAAAACAAACAAATGTTTAAGCACATTCGTGAGGGATTAGATATTGCAAATGTTGAACTAGGTAAAGAACGAGGCGAAGCACCTGATGCAGAAGAAACTGGGTTTAGATTTAGTCATATGATTGCAATTGCACCAAATGCTTCTAGCAGCATTATTATGGGTAATACAAGCCCTTCTATTGAACCTTATCGAGCTAATGCTTATCGTCAAGATACTCTGTCAGGTGCTTTTTTAAACAAAAATAAATGGTTAGATAAAATTATTAAGGAGAAATGTGATGGCAATTCTAAGTTGGACTACAACGAAATCTGGTCAAGTATTATCGCAAACGATGGAAGCGTTCAACATCTTGAATTCTTCGAAAAATGGACTCGTGACGTATTTAAAACCTCAATGGAAATCGATCAGAGATGGATCGTACAGCATGCAGCAGATCGACAACCCCATATTGACCAAGCACAAAGTATAAATCTATTTTTTAGGCCAGACTCAAATATCAAGTATGTCCATGCTGTCCATTTTATGGCCTGGAAAAATGGTTTAAAAACACTTTATTACTGCCGTAGTGAAAAGATTTCGAAGGCCGATAAAGTCTCGCGCAAAATAGAACGTAAAGTTATTGAGGAATTAGACATGAAAGCGTTGGCAGAAGGAAATGATTGTTTAGCCTGTCAAGGATAATTTGTCTATTTAATGGTATTATTTTTAACTGAAAATTGAGGTGATATGTGAAAACAACATTTATAATTGATGGTGGATTAGGTAGACAAATTGCAGCTATACCGGCATTAGAAAAATATGTAAGGAAAAACCCAGATACAATTATTATAACACACTTTTGGACTCCCGTATTTTGGGGAAATTGTTTATTGGCTTCTAAAGTATTTGATTCCAATACCAAAGGATTGTTTGAAAAAATTAAAGAAACAAAAATTTTCAAACCTGAACCATACTACAATACTAATTATATTAATGATAAAATTTCTTTAGTAGATGCCTTTAATGAGGAAATAAATGGTGACAACGAACAAATGCCACCACCAAAAATTTATTTATCTAGTACAGAATTGAAAAATGGAAGAAATATTGCCAAACAAAATGGCAAAAAGGTTATATGTTTTCAACCTTTTGGAAGCACGGCTAAATTCGAACACAATGATATTATAGATCAAACTGTAAGATCGCTGAGTAAAGAAGCGACATTACAAATGATTAACATGATAAAAAATGATGGTTTTGATATCGCATTTTTTGATGATAGAGAAATACCTTTTCTGGACAGAAGTAAATTCTTAAATATTCGAGGTATTGATTGTAGAGTATGGGCAGCAGTCATTGCTAACTGTGATTATTTTGTTGGTATAGACAGTGCAGGACAACACATTGCAAGAGCATTTAACAAACCTGGTACAGTGATAATGGGAGGAACTAGTGAAATAAATACAAGTTATTCCAATCATTTTACTATTGTTAAGAAAGAAGGTGAGCGAAGATACATGAGTTATAGATTGTGCGATTTTGATTATTGGCTATCTGAATTAGAAAATACCAATTTTATGAATTTTTCTATAGAAGAAATAAATAAAATAACACAAAACATTCTAAAGGACGTTAGGACAAAGTGTAAATGATAAAAAAAGCAAAAACAAGTTTAACAGACGAACGACAAGCATTTAAGCCATTTAATTATCCTTGGGCTTACGAGGCATGGCTAAAACATGAGCAAATGCACTGGATTATGACAGAAGTACCAATGCTCGAAGATGTAAAAGATTGGAAAAATAAATTAACAGATGATGAAAAGAAATTTCTAACACATATCTTTAGATTCTTTACTCAGGGAGATGTAGATGTTGCTGGTGGATACGTTAAAAATTATCTACCATATTTCCCTCAACCAGAAGTACGTATGATGTTATGTGGTTTTGCCGCACGTGAAGCGCTGCATATCGCAGCTTATTCTCATTTAATTGAGTCACTTGGCATGCCAGATACTACATACAATGAGTTTCTTGAGTATGCTGAAATGCGAGAGAAACATGATTACCTCTTGGATCTTAGCTCGAAGAATAGTACCAAACAATCAACAGCTGAGCACATCGCTGCATTTAGCGCGTTTACGGAAGGCATGCAGCTCTTTAGTAGTTTTATTATGCTTCTTAATTTTCCTCGACATGGTGTGATGAAAGGTATGGGTCAGATTATTACATGGTCAATTGCAGATGAAACACTACATGCTGAGTCTATGATTAAACTTTTTAGAACGTATATAGAGGAGAATCGAGAAATCTGGAATGATGAACTTAAAGGAAAAATTTATACAATTGCTACCAAAATGGTGGAGCTTGAAGACAAGTTTATTGATCTGGCATTCGGCATGGTACGCGTGGCTAATTTGGACGCTAGTGACGTTAAACGTTATATCAGGTATATTACTGATCGTCGTCTTATCAGTATGGGTCTTAAAGGAATCATGAAAGTTAAAAAGAACCCATTGCCCTGGGTAGAAGAAATGTTGAATGCTCCAACTCATACTAACTTCTTTGAGAACAGAGTAACAGATTATGCTAAAGGTAGTTTAAGCGGTGATTGGAAAGATGTCTGGGGCAAAACAGCGTAAATGCCTTACTCAGAAAAAGTTTTAGAGCATTATGAGAATCCTCGCAATGTTGGCTCATTTGCGAAGGATGTAAAACGAGTGGGTACAGGTATGGTAGGTGCGCCTGCCTGTGGGGATGTAATGAAACTACAGATACAGGTAAATGAGAATGGAATCATTACGAATGCTAAATTTAAGACATATGGATGTGGTTCCGCGATTGCAGCTAGTTCGCTCATTACGGAGTGGATCAAGGGTAAGAGTCTCGAGCAAGCCGGCACTATTCGCAATACTCAAATTGCAGAAGAACTTGCGCTACCACCCGTTAAAATACACTGCTCCATATTGGCAGAGGATGCGATCAAAGCCGCAATAAAAGATTTTAGAGATAGATATGAATTACGCGATTCAAAGACAGGAAATATGTAAACAATGCGAGCATTACAAAACTGTAATAGGTGTTAAAACTTGTGAAGTTTGTGGTTGCGTAATTAGATGGAAAACTCAGCTAAAAAATGCAGAATGCCCTATAGGAAAATGGGAAAAGGTGAAGAATGACAATTAATCATGCGCATCTAGAAGTAGCAGAAGTATATGCGAGATTATCCAAGGCTAGAAGACTTAAAGTTGGGGCAATAATAGTTAAAGATAATAGAGTAATAAGTATAGGATATAACGGTACTCCTTCAGGTTGGGACAATAATTGTGAAGAAGAAATTTCAATTACTGAAGATTGTTTTATTGATAACGGTGCTCCTCCGCATCCTTTTACTACAATACATCTTAAAACAAAACCTGAAGTCATTCATGCAGAAAGTAACGCCATCGCTAAACTTGCTAGATCAAATGAGAGCGGGCTTGATAGTACTATGTATATTACACATGCTCCCTGTTTTGAGTGTGCAAAACTAATATATACTGCGGGTATAAAAAAGGTATATTTTAGAAATCATTATAAATCAGAAGATGGTATAAATTTTCTTAAGAAATGTAAAATTGAGGTGGAAAAATTATGAAAAATGGTAAAACAACTGCAGAAAAAATAGGTATAACCGCATCCACGTTTGACTTATTTCACGCAGGACACATTGTAATGTTGGAAGAAGCCAAGAGACAATGTGATTGGCTTATTGCAGCAATACAATTGGATCCCACAATAGACAGACCAGGAAGAAAAAATAAACCTGTTCAATCTATTATTGAAAGGCAAATACAAGTAAGCGCTTGTAAATTTGTGGATGAAGTGATAGTTTATTCTACAGAAAAAGAACTAGAAGATATTTTTTTAACGTTACCCATAGATATTAGAATATTGGGTGAAGAATATAAAGATAAAGAATTTACTGGAAAAGAAATTTGTAAGCGAAGAGGTATAGAGCTTTTCTTTAATAAAAGAGATCATTATTTTAGTTCTACAGATTTACGTACTAGAGTTTTTGAAGCAGAATTAAAGAAAAGGAACCAAGGATGGGAAGAAAACAGCACTTTGAATGCGTCGAATGTGATGCAGTCTTTAAAATAAATTTTGATTTGGATGAAAATTATTATAACGTAAGCTTTTGTCCTTTCTGTGGATCAGAAATGGATGATGACCAACAAGATATTTATGAACACGAGGAGTGAATTATGCAATGGTGGCTAAATCAACAACATACTGATGAACATTGGTGTTATACTGACAATATTTTTTCATCAGACGAATGTGATAATATTATTGAATTATTAAATAGTAAAGTCAATCTACAAGAAGCTATTGTTGGAGATGAGAATGGAGTAGTAGATAAATCTATTAGAGATTCCACCATAGGTTGGGTACCAACCGATGAAAATACCTCATGGATTTTTCAAAGATTAACAGATGGTATTTTGAATATTAATAAACAGTTTTATAATTATGATTTATTGTACATAGAAAATTTACAATTTACTAAGTATAGCGAAGAATCTAATCAATTTTACGGTAAACATATTGATATGATGTTTAAATCATTTCAAACTAGAAAACTTAGTTTCTCAGTTCAGTTAACGGATTCTGCAATGTACAAAGGTGGTGATTTTGTATATCATCACGGCAAGAATCCAATGTATTTACCAAGGACAAAGGGGACAGCACTTTATTTTCCCAGTTGGGCCTTACATGAAGTTCTACCTGTAACTGAGGGCACCAGATATGCGCTAGTTGGCTGGGTTGTTGGACCACAATTTAAATGAAGTTTTTTTGGGCAATTATTTTTTTTATTTTTGGAACAATTGAATATATTTCTAGTAATAAATTAACCTGTGGATCAGACTTTTTTACTGGTCAAATGTGGTTTATGTGGTTTTTTATGTCAATGGCTTCTATGAAATTAAAATGAAAGATTGCCCAAAGTGTGGAAATAAGCATAATAAACCTGGTAAATTTTGTTCTAGGGCATGTGCCAATTCTAGACAATGGACGGATGATCATAAAAAAATATTCTCTGAAAAACAAGCTGCCTATATGGCTAGAGAAGATTCAGAGGATCATAGAAATAAAAAAGCGCTTCAGATGGGGTTATTACACAAGGCGGGGCTATTATCAGGGAATAAATCTGTGGATGATCCAGAAGATGTAATGACTAATCCAGATGATTATTACTTTGCCCCTCCTTATGATCCGGGCAGAGGTTATGATGTTGATGATGGCGCAGTTTGGGAGGAAGTTGATCGTTTATAAATACTAATTTGAATGGTATTTATAATGTGGTTTTATAATAACGAAGTTTTTACCGATCCCGGCAATTATTATGGATTTGTATATTTGATAGAGAATCTTACCGATGGAAAGAAATACATTGGTAAGAAACTTTTTATTTTTACTAAGACTAAAACTGTTAAAGGTAAACGCAAAAAAATAAAAACAGAATCAGATTGGAGAACATACTGGTCGTCATCCGACGAATTAAAATCTGATGTTGAAAAGTATGGTGAGCAGAATTTTAGGCGAACTATACTTCATTTATGTATGAATAAAGGAACCTGTAATTATTTAGAAGCCAGAGAACAATTTGAAAGAAGAGTTCTGGAATCAAGTGAATATTATAATGGTTGGATTAGTTGTAAGATAGG
>Ga0214917_10003216_pt1 | contig 19141 bp, 18 predicted proteins | sample LL_1208_BB_MetaG_FD_177983 | JGI IMG/M metagenome (GOLD analysis project Ga0214917, IMG submission 177983) | Freshwater microbial communities from Lake Lanier, Atlanta, Georgia, United States - LL_1208_BB | ecosystem: Environmental > Aquatic > Freshwater > Lake | place: USA: Georgia | collected...
GAATCAAGTAGTAGTAAATCATACGTTAGTAACTAATAAATTAATAGATAAAAAGAATTAACTTCCACATGAATCTATTTTATTTACTACGTATTGAGTTAAAATATAACTATCTATATTTTCATATTTAATAACAACTGTATTAAAGAACATATATTCATATAAACCTAATAAAATTATCATACAAAAATTATCTAATAAAATTTTTTTGTAGTTAATTTTTATTTTCAAATAATATTTGTTAAATACAGTTAAGAATGTTAAAATGCAAAATATTATAACTACATACATCCATGCTAATAGTATAATTTGATGGTTATAAGATTTCCTATTCTGGTAATCTTGATTAGCATAATCATTTATACTAGAAGCATTTACAACATAGTTAAAAATATTAATAAAAATACTTCTATCTGTTTGATTTAAATTTTGACAATATCCCACTATTGGTGAAACGTATGCATCTGCAATATTATATAATGCTTGATTTTCATTGCTAACAATAACTGTAAAAAAAAATAAGATTTCAAAAAAAGAAATCAAAAATAAATGGAAAATAAAAGAAATAGCTCTACGATATGCAAAATGCCACCATGTGTCTGGATTTTTTTCTTCTTTTGCAATTATATTTATTTTTGGACTAGCATTTTCTCCTAATTCAATATAATTTAAATCATTATCGGTGTTATTTAATGAACTTGATGAATTGATTTTCTTTATTTGATAATCTATTTTATCAATATAACTTTCTGAATAAGATGAAGGTCTATAATTTTTAGAGTTAATAATTTTTGGACTTGTTGATTCCATACTTGTACTAAAATAATTTATAAATTAATCTTTAATAAACATTTATTCAGAATTTTCTTCATTATAAAGCTTTGTTTCAATTGTTCCATTGTAATCACCCCAACGGTCATACGTTTGAACGAAAACAATAATTTCAAACCCTGTGTCTTTCTTACCAATAATAATTGGAGAAGAAGTATCTAGGTCTTTTTTGATTTCGATAGGATGCATTACCTCTACATTTTCCTTATCAAAGTTAAATTCTGTTAGAATCAGACGCTTCCTATCAGGAAACGTTGATTTCACATACGAGTTGAGAATACTTTCCAGATACTTGAAAAAGAATCCATCATCTGAAATGTTAATTTGTGCAAAAAACTTGAGTGCACTATTAATCATAACAACTCCAGATTCAGTATATGTGTTAATCAGTTGAGTAAACTTTTCTACTTTCTGTTTGTAAAAAATAGAATCCTTGTAGTATCGTGTAACAAGGTTACCCATAAAGAAGCCCGAAGAAACAAAATAAACTGTTAGGTTCTTAAAGGATTCATTTTTTGATTTTAGTTTATAAATGTTATCATCCAGTTTTTCAACAAGGTCTAGTTCGTGTTCACCCAAAATTTGCATACATTTTTCATATGACCTATTGAATTGAGGATCAATTAGAACATAGTTAGTAGTGTAAGCTTGATATTCATCAAACGGTTCACTATTTACTAGTCCATTAACAATACCGAATTGTTTGTAAAAACGCCAATGTCCCTGATCATAAGTTCGACCATTTTCCGTTTTCAGATGCGAGTTATATCCACACCCAATGTTGATACAAAGGACATCAGATTTATTCTCTGGTCTCATTAGATAATCGAATAGGAGATCAAGAGAATTAGTTTTAAGAGTATTCATAATGAATTTCTTTTGAGATTCATAATAAACATCAAGGGTGTTGAAAGGTGTTCCATCTGGAAGCTTAGTAGCGTGAAGTAGATCATTCAGTTCCTTTACTGGGTCAGACATATCTAATTCAATACATAATATTTGGGTTTTATTTTCAATTTTTTCCATAGGACAAAAATTAGAATGATTTCTAGATTTCCAATTTTTTCCATATAATCATTCAAATAGTTCATTTTCTGTTTCCCTAATTATTGATTGAATTTGGCAAAATAACTTGACTTTGGTTTTTAATTCATCTGTATTATTATATTCTTTTACCATATCATCTAATGAAACATCAGATTTCTTTTTACTTTTCTTAACTTCATTTGAATTGATAAGTTCTATAAATGTTGATATCTTATTTTTCTCTTCGGTAATCTTATCTTTTACTTCTTTCATTTTCTTTATTTTAGTAGTCCACTCTTTAATATTGTCTATTGCATCAACTTCTTTTTCAATCGCTACTAATTCTTTATTCAATACTAAATTATTTTCAGTGTTCATAATAATTTAATATATTGTTTATTCTCTAAATAACATTAATTGATTCAACTTTAACTTTTACTACTACATTATTCCAAACAATTTCTAAAGTTTTACCCTTGTATGATGATAATTCATCTTCAGACTTTAATAATTTTCCGTTACCATTTAATACAATATTAGATGTTTCATATATATCTAATTTTGATTCAAGCATATCTAATTTTCTTAACATTAAATTCAATTCATTAATTAATTTTTGTTTATTTTCCATTTCAAATGATAAACATTTCTTATTTATTTTATCTAATAATAAATTAACTTTTTCTAAATCATTCATTAATTGTAAATTTAATTGTGTTGATAATTCTTGAAATGTTTTTTGAAATTTATTAAAATAATTTTTATTATAATCAACAATAAATTGAGCTGCTAGAGATGGTGTTGGTGCACTATAATCACAAACTAAATCAGATAAAGGGTTATCAATTTGATGGCCTATAGCACTTAAAGTTGGTAAATTAAAATTAAATAAACTTTCAATTAATTCAGGTTGAGAAAAACCAAATAAATCTTGAAAACTACCACCTCCTCTAGTTACTACTACTAAATCATATTCTTCATTTGATTCTTTTATTTTTTTTAATTCTTCGCAAATATTTTTTGGACAATCATTACCTTGAACTATCACGTCAATTAAATCTATGTTTATTTTAATCCCACCATTTTCAATACCATAAATAAAATCATGATATGCTGCACCAGTTTCTGATGTTAATAATAATATGTTTTTTATTACAGGTTTTAATTTAAGTTTATTATCTTGTTTAAAATATCCTTTCTTTTCAAATTCATCTTTAATTTGTTGATACTTTTTTATTAAATCACCTATACCATCATTAGTAACAATTTTATCAATTATAAAATTTAATTTACCTCCTGATGAGTAATAATCTAATCTACCTTCAACTGTTACTTTATCACCTTCTTTTAAAGAATTTTTCATTGTTTCTGCTTTACTTTTCCATATAGTTGCATTTAAACAACTTTCATTATCTTTAAATGTAAAAAATAAATGTCCATGAGAATTTTTTAATTGATTTATTTCACCAGTAACTTGAAATTTTTTACTTGGTAAAATATCTTTAACATACTGACAAAATTCAGTCACTGTTAAACTTTTGGTTTTTTGTTCCATATTATAAATGTAAATTTATCTTTAATTTAAAATTATTTTGTAATATTAATTAAAATGAAATTTATAATCATCTTGATTTTAATCATAATATGTTATCTATTATTTTTTTGTAATATTGTAGAAAAAATAGAAAACATACAAAATTTAGGATATCAAGTTCTTGATAATTATGATAATATTTATTCAAACAAACAATGTTGTATAATCTCTAAAAAATTTGTACCAAATAATTTCATTGAATATGACTTTAAACTAAATAAAGGAATTGATTGTCCTAGAAATTACAATAATAATGCACGAACTATATTTCATAAAGAAATTGTAGACGGTGAGCAATTTGATATGGAAACATGTAATGCAGATAATGAACAATTTGGTTCTTGTAGAACAATGGGAGCTTTTGAATGTTTAGATTTTGTTACAAAAGCTGAGTGTGATAAGTATAATATGGTCTGGTCAAAAGAAACTTGTAGTAGACCATTACCATATACACCATCTTATCCTAAATGGGAATTAATGATTGATGATGAAATTAGAGAAATTGGTTAAAATAAATTATAGTTCTAATGATTTTTTAACATTTTTCTCATATGCATCATATAGTTTAAAAAATAATTCACAAACAATATCAACAATCACTGCTTTATCTTCTACTTTTTTATTTAATAGTTTTGAACTTAAATTTTGTAATGTTGTTGGTGTTATTTTATGTTCGAATGAATTAATATCGATTAACAAGTATTTATTAAAATTCATTGCTTTATTATATCTCACTAGTTCTGCTTGAACAGCTTTCAAATGAAAATCTAAACTATGGGACACAATAACACTAACATCACTTATATCATTAAGAAATTTATCTAAAACATCTTCAACTTCAGTACCTTTTTTCATCGCAATTTCTTGTGATATTCCATGAAACTGAACTATTTCCTTAGGTATGTTTAAACATCTAGGTTTGATGATATATTTTTCTTTTTTCTCAACTTTGTAGTTCGAATCATTTATTCTAGTTGCTATTATCCAAGAAAAAGATACTAAACGAGCAAATCCGAAAAGATTTTTCTTATAAACTTTATCATCACGGAATTCGTGTAATCCAGTTGTTTCGGTATGAATTATACACACTTTTTTTGACATTGATTATTATATTAACATTTAATATAATAATTATTTTAAGCAATTTTTCGTAATTATTTAATTAAAGGAAAAAGAGAATTTATTATTAATGAGTATTTTTAGTAATAATTTATTAGATAAGGAAATTGAAGAAGGTAATATAGAATATAAAAGATGTCTTACTAATATTGATGATAGACGACGAGAAGAATTTATATCACAAATGTTATGGAGAATAAAAGAAGGAAATGGTGAAGCTATTTATTATCTTGGTGTTGAAGATGATGGTACATTTTATAATTGGAATAAAAACGAAATAAAGCAAACAATTGAATCATTTAAAAAAATAGTATCAATGGCTAAATTAAAAATAGTAAGAATCACAAAAAATTATTATACAAATAATCAAAACAAAAAGAATTATTATCTTAAAGTTGTAATACGAGAAAATCAAAGATTACTTCCAGAAAAAAGAATCTTTCTTTTTGGAGAATCTGGAATTGGTAAGACAACATTTTTAGCTAATTTAATTTGTAATAGAATTGATGAAGAAGCAAGATTATATTTATTAAATCATAAACACGAAATGATAGAAAAGAAGACATCTTCATTTAATTATAATCACATTATTTATGATGATATTAAATGGGTTTTCATTGAAGGTCCTGGTGATGACAAATATAAAAAAACTAGAAATAAATTATTATTATCTTTTGGAAGTTCTATTGATTTATGTGTATTTGTAGAAGAATGGAAGTGGAAAGATTATTATATTGACATTTTAAGAAAAATGGATATTCCATATATTACAATAAATATTCATAACCATGAAAATCGTTTTCCATTATACAATTGCAAACAATTAATTGACAAAAACGAATTCTTTTCAAATATTAAAAGTTTATGTAAATCAACTAAAGTATCTGACGAATTGGAATATGTAGTATTACAGTATTTTACAAATCCAGATGTTGGTATTATTTTATCTGGAATTTTAAAAACAGGTACACTTATAGAAAATAAAAAATATCTACTCTTTCTAAATAACAAATCTTATGATATCACAGTTAAATCAATACATATCGATAGTAAACCTATAAATAAAATATCTGGACCTAAAACTGTAAGTTTAAGCATACAATTTAATGAAGAAAATGTTAATGTTAAAAATTTAATGGGAATAATAACCAATAAATATCTAGATAAAACATTACCATTAGAAGAAGAATTAAATGGAAAACATGTATTAATTTATAAAGATAACAGATGTTTTACAACAGAACACTATAAAAATTATTATCAAACTAATGATAAAATTTTAATAGTAGATAATATTAGTTAATTATTTTTTACCGTAACTGATTACAGTGGGTAACATAGTAGTTAAAGGATTGATACCAGCAACTAAAGGAGCATTTAAAGGAGCTAAAGGAGTTACTAAAGGACCTAATGAGACAGGAACAATTCTAGGAACGAATGAGGTTACATCCATATAAGTTGAGGCAGGGTATTCTTTAGTGTCATAAGAGATAGTAGGAGAATAGGGCCATGATTGTAAAGGATTTAAGATTTGATTATTAGAATCAACTGCTAAAGCACCGACTCCTAATCCTAAACCTAAACCATCAACACCACCTAAAGGCCACATTGTAGGAATTAATTTGATACCTACTTTATCTTTGTTAGCATCACTGAAATAATTTAAGTTAGCTTTCATGTATCTAGCTTGGTCAGTAATAATTATACTGGCTAAATTTAAATCATAATTTAATTTTACAAAGTTTTTTACTGCATCTTTAAATGAATCACCGTCAATTGTCATAACTACAGGGTGTACTACTTGAAATATCATATTAATATAAGCTACATTTTTTTTTATTATATGATTTTTTTATACTTTTTAAATAAAAAAATTGTCAAAAAATAACCTAAAGATAAATTAGTATTAGAAATAACCTATGGGTATAAAGTGTTTACTTAAATTCATTAACGAAATACCGGATTTAATACAAAATGTTGATAATTCTAAATATAAATTTAAACGTATTGCAATTGATATTAGTATATTAATTTACAGAATTATCATATCTGTTCGAAATTCTGGTGCTGATTATACAAATCAACAAGGTGAAATAACAACTCATATATTAGGCTTATTTAATAAAACAATAGAACTATTAAGTAATGGTATCATACCTGTTTATATATTTGATGGCAAACCACCTGAACTAAAAAACAAAACTCTTGAAAACAGAAAACAAATTAGAAGAAAAGCATTAGAAAAATTAGAAAATGCTACCACTGATGAAGATAAAATAAAATATTTAAAACGTAGTTCCAGTATTTCAAAAGACCAATGGGACCAATGTCGTGATTTACTAGATATGATGGGAATTCCATACATTAATGCACCTGAAGAAGCTGATTCACAATGTGCATGGTTAGCAAAGATGAATTTAGTAGAAGGAGTTCTAACAGAAGATATGGATATACTAACATTTGGTTCACCTAAAATAATAAGAAATCTAACTTCACATAAAATAGAAACAAGTGAGATATCTTTACCTAAAATTTTAGAAAAAATTAAATTAACTCAAGAAGAATTTATTGAATTTTGTATTCTTCTTGGGTGTGATTATTGTCCTGGTATAACTGAAATGAAACCAAATGTTATTTACAAATATTATTCTGAAAATAAATCTATTGAAAAAACATTAGAGGCTATGAAAAAAGATAATTTAAATGTTCCAGATGAAATTAATTACAAAGAAACTAAAAAATATTTCCTTGAACCTGGTGTTAAAAAGGTTACAAAAGAAGATTTAGTTTTTAAAAAACCACAACAAGAACAATTATTAGATAAATTGGTAAATAAATATGGTTTGATAAAATATCTGATTAAAATAAAACTTGATAAATTAAATAAACATTACGAAACTCTTTGTGAATATTAAATACTTCAATTTGAATTACTTTATTAATTACTGCGATTATTACTGTTTATTAAAACAAATATTTAATAGTTCTGAATGAACTTTTCTACATCTTGGTGTGTTATTCTTTTAATTTTTCCAAAATAAATAAGAAAATCAATTAATGCTTTCCTACGTTCTACAGCAACTTTCTCAAAATATTCATTTTTAATTGGTATAAACGATGCTCTCAATAATTTATCATAATAATGATCAATCATTGAATCACTTTTTCCATTATATTTATCATATCGTTCTTGTGTTGCATATTTCCAAATTTCTTCTTCTGTTTCAGGACAAGGAGTAGTTGAAACATATAAAGGATTATTTGCTGTTTGTGCATATCTGAAACATCTTTCAATTCCAGTTACTCCTAAAGCTTCAATCCTATCTGCATATCTGGGATACAATAGCCATTCATTATCTATAGCTTCATTTGGTATTCTGTCTCCATTTTTTGAAGAAGAAACTAAATCCACCATTTTTGATACTAATGGAATATATTCCTTTTTATCATTTAGAACATCCTTGAGATTTTCAAATTCTGAATTATTAGGAAAAAACTTTTTATCATCTGCATCATGTAATAGTGCAGCTAATAGAACACATTCGCGTTGTTCTTTTGAAAATCTACTGAAAGATGCGCAGTCTAATGCCTTTTGAGCATTGTTCATAACTGCTATTGCATGGTCAATACCATGAGAACGACAAACGTTATTCTTAGTAAGTATCATACTCAATCGTTCGATATACTTTTGCATTATATTATGGTTATTAATATATATCTATTTTTTTTAGCAATTTTTTTTCCAACCGATCACCCCACATACTAATCTTTTACCAGCGTGACCAGTTGTATGAGAATCTTTATGACCTCCTGTTCCTAAATCATCTTCGTCTTCGTGAACTATCATACTTCTTCCAATTACATTTGCATCACCTGATAATCTAACTTGAGAGTCAGTAAACTTAAATTGACAATTACCAAACATATCTCCTTCTAAATTACCTAAATCACCTACATGTCTTTCTTCTGAATTTCTACCTCCATGTTTTTTATTATAAGGATTAAAATGTGCACAAGCAGATGCACAACCATCAGTTAAATCGCCATATTCATGAATATGAAATCCATGTTTTTTATTTGGTTTGAGACCAGATAATTTACCTTCAATTACAGTATATTTTTCATATTCTGTTAAATGTATAACACCATTGACAGTATCTGATTTTAATACACATACTGCAGTTTTAGGATATGTAACTTTAATTTGCATTAATTATTTATAGAAAAAATTGTTAAATTAAACATTTAATTGTATTTAATTGAATTAATGCAAATTATAAAAAATGTAGTTAAAAAAATTTTCAAAGATGAGACAAAAGTTTTAGGAAGATGGAATATTGACTATTGCGCGACTTCAATCAAAACAAAAGTAGATTTAGCTAATGAAGATCATTGTGGTCCTTGTGGTGAATACATTTTAGATGTTAAAAAGATTAAAAATAATTCTTTAATGGTAGAACCCATTGTAAAAGATAAATTTAAAGTTTTGACTATAAAAAATTGATTTTTTAATCTATTATTTATTTTTTTATAGTTTAATGGAATTTGGAATGAGCTTTGATAATATGTACAAACTTCACAAACTTTCAACTATAGTTGATGAAGTTTCAAATATGACTTACAATCAACCTCTTAAATCTTTATTTGAATCATATGGTCTAAATGTTATGAATGTTACATGGGAAGATACAGCAAGAAATAAAAATTCTTGTTGGGGTCCAAATATTTCTGATATGACACTTTGTTTACCTTGTGGTAAATGTATGCCGGTCATCAGAAAACCAAATTTTGCAGATGTTTCAGTTGATTATTCAATTGATAAATTATCTGTAGTAGTTGGTAATGAAACTGGTAAAGAACTTAAAAAAATATCACTAAAAGAATATCTACAAAATATAGATGTATATACAGCAAACACAGTTCAACCTATGTTTAAACAAAGAGATGAAAAAATTCTAACTTCATCACAATGTTGTGTTCTTCCTGTTGAAAAAGACAAAGTTGACTTTTCAGTTAAATTATATAATTACCAATCTTATAAGGAAAATCCTAAAGTCCTTGTAATTGTATCATCTTCAATGGGAACTTCTTGCCAGATTGTAAATGGAAATAGTGAACTTCATTTCAACGATAAAGGAATAGCTTCAAGATTTCGTGTTCAACGTTTAGAAGATGATCGTAAAGAAAGAAAGGTAGAAACTACTGGAAAAATTACTAAAGAAGAAAAACAAAACAATGTTCTGTTTATCTATCAAATCCCTCTAAAAGATCAAGAAGATTATGTTTCAAAAAGATATGATATTATTGAAGAGTGCTTAGTAGGTTGTAATATTAAAAGCATTGATAATTATAAAGAAAATTTTAATTACACCACAAGTCTAAATAACAATTATATGGCACCATTATCTGCGTCATATCGAGGAATAACTCGTGGTATTTCTGATGATGATTCTCATTATAATAATCTGAAACAATTTAAAAAGAGCTCACGTGGATTTGACCATGGTATTTTATCATATGGTGACATTCTTGGAAAATATGCAGGTGTTGGAACCCGTAAACTAGTTCGTGATGAATCATTTCCTATCAGATTAACTATCCAACATTATCGTGTAACGGATACTCTTGAAGGATTAAATTCTGATTTAGTTAAAGAAATTTCCGAAGATATTGCTAATATTTACACCATGGGTGAAAATATTTCATCTTTAGTTGTTGAAGGTAATACAAAGAGAACTACGGAACCAACTTTATCTAATGTAAAAGATAAAAGGTCTATACCGTTTTTTAATTTCTAATTATAAAATTTTAAATTGACTAATTGGTTGAATATTATCCAAAATATAATAATGGCATTTTGAAATAAATGTAGCTGTAGAACAATCCATTAAATTTTCCTTTAAATTACCTGATTCTAAAGTTAAATAAATTTCATCTAGATTGTAAAATAAATTTGGATTACCTTCTATAAATTTTCTTACTTTATTTTTTTGTATTTCATCTTTAAAATCAATTGTATCTAAAAATGATTCCAATGTATTTAATCTAATAGGAGTAATATACATTACCTGTTCAATAGGCGATATATCTAAATAAGCTTCTTTAAATTCAAAATTTACACTTTGATTGTTAAAATAATCTATCAGATTTTTTATACTTGGTGAATCATGAAATTTATAAAACCAGAATTCATCATTCAATGATTTATAATAATAATTTACCAACCATGATAAACCTTTCAAATACTCATTTACCATTGATTTAACATCATCTCTTTTACTAATTTTATTTGTTGGATTGAATAAATGATAATATTTATCTAATTTATTGTTGATTAAATATAATTCACGATCTCTTAATGATAAATCTTTCATTCGGATTAAATGTTTTTTATCTGTTGATTTGTATTCATAAGGAATCATCTTTTGATAATGCATTTTTTTCTCAATATAGTTTTGATTAAAATTATTTTTGAATTTGAAATTATCAAGTAATTTTTTTATTTCTTCATTGGTGAATAAATAATATTGTAATTTACCATAACGATTACTAAAATCGAAATTATCTATAAAATCTAAATAGAAAATATAATAATCGTTTGTTTTATTATTTTGAATATCCATATATAAATTCACAGTAAATGCATAGTTAAAGTTTTGATATTTGTATAACATACTATTTCTTCTTTCGAGCAAATGAGAATATTTATTTAATAATGAAAAATAATTATGTATTGATTTCGGAATAATTAATAATTCATCATTTAAAATATAACCATTATCAACCAAATTAATTAAATATAAATCAAAAAGTAAATATAAATCCATATTAACACTAATCTGTTCTATCTTTGGTAAAAAGTCATTTCCAAAAATAGTGAAAATCAAACACAAGTCTCTAATATATTTAATCTGGTCTAATTCCATCTTAATTCTTTCTTCTTGATAGAATACAAAATAATTGATTAGACTATTTATATGTATAATATTTAATACTTCTGTATTTGAATCAAATCTTAAAATTTTAATTTCCGATTCTTTATTTTCTGTCCACAAAATCATAGATAATACAATTAAATCAGCATCCGGACTATAAATTACAAAATCATCTATTTTATTTTTTCTTATATAATCCAAAATTTTAAATTCTCCTTCTCCTGTATCATTTGTATCTGAAATAATTGTATCATTTTGAAATTCTTCATTATTCAAATATGTAATTACTTTTTTCATAAACTTAGTTCCAGGACTGATTAAACTTTTATTAAAATTATATGGTAATGCATATTTACTAACTAATTTATCAATTAAATCACCAATAAATCTTCTTTTTTTTTGTTCTAACATTTTAGCTAATGTAGGAACTCCATCTAATGCAATATAGACTAATTTAGTATCTACTTTTGATAATAAATCATCTAAATAATTTTTAACTTCTAGAATAATTTTGTCTTCTATTTCATCTAAATTTATTAGTTCTGTTTCAATCTCTTTTTTATTCATTTCATTTAATAATTTTGAAGACGTATAATGAATTATAGAATTAAAATCAATTAAAAATGTATTACATTTAATTTTTTTTCCTAACATTATTTCATCAACTACATCAAAATTTTTATTAATAGCCGAAAAAAATCTTTCAATACCCATTTTTGTTAATTATATAATAATAGATATTACTAAAATAATTATTTTGAATTGATTACTAAATTAAAAATATTATCAATATCATCTTTGCTTAAATTTGGATAATATTTATTAATATATTTCACAACAGCATTAAAATCAACCCATTGGTCACCATCATCTTTATCGTATAAATATCGAAAACAAAACTCTGGTGATAAATTTTTCTGCCACTTCAAACATTCAGTTCCATCATAATATTGATTACTTTGAATCAAAAATGATTCACTGAATTGTCTAAACTTTAACAGCGTATTAATGTAACCTCTATACTGAGGTAGTAGTAGATTTTCTTCTTCAATATTGATTAAATCATTAAGCATAATCATTGTAATATAATATATTAAAATTTTTTTTCAATTTTATTCTATATACTATTAATATGAATTTTATACATTTTGGATGTTGGAATAATAATAAATGTGAAAAAGAAAGTATGAGTAATGGGTTATCAATAACAATGAGAGTTATGGAAGAATTTTGTAAAGAAAATCCAGTAGATTTTATAACAGTTGCTGGCGATAATTATTATCCACAAAAAACAAAAGTAGAAGGGAAAAAAGTAATGACCATGACATTAGAAAATTTAGAGAGTGGTTTTGATTGTTTGCCTCAAGATATTAATAAATATATTCTTTTTGGAAATCATGATATGGAAGATAACATAACCGAACATGATAAAACTATTAGTAATTGTAAAACTTTGTTAATTCAAAAAGCAAAATACAACTTAGGTAAATATAAATTATTTGATGATGTTATTGTTAAAGAAGATGATAATACATTAATATTAATGATAGATACAACAATATATACTAAAGATTTAACAGAAGATATAAGTCAAAATTGTTATCAACATATTTTTTCATTAAAAAATTTTAATAAAAATAAACAAATTGTAGATTATCAGAATGAATATATTTTAAGAGAAGTTAAAAGATGTAAAAATAAAAATATTATTATTATTGGGCATCATCCAATTTTATCAAATAGATATCAAACTGATGAGAATGACAGAATAGATTCAAAAGATATTTTTATTGATTTATTTAAAAAAATATCAAATGAAGGAATAAAAAAAGTAACATATTTATGTGCAGATACTCATTTTTATCAATATAGCATTATTAATATTAATGAATTAGATATACATCAATATATTGTTGGTACAGGTGGTGCTGATTTTGATAGATTACCATTAAATTTAAATTATGATTATAATGGAATTATTGTTAATGTTAAATATCAAATAGTATGCAATGGATTTATATTCGTAAAACCTGTAAAAGATAATATAATTATTACTTTCATAACTCAAGATTATTTATACAAGAAAAAATATTTGAATTATAAATTAAAATACTTAAATTTGAAGAATAAAATTAATTAATTTCTTTTCTTATTATTTTGTCTTCTTTTGTTTTGATTATTTATAATTTTTAGTAAAACTCTCTTTTTTATTATAGTTTTAGGTTTACTTATTTGAGCGATTGGTTTATAAATTAAATCAACCATTTTAAAATTAGTTAATGATAAATTATTTGAAAATGATAAAACTGGTTTCTGTTCTAAATAATTTATACTAGCCATTAATAAAAAATAAAAATCTTTTATTGTCAATGTTGAAATTCCGTAATCTAACAATCTGCATAAATTATATGTAAATAATCCACAAGGTAATTTATTCATATAAACTTCATATGAATATTTAGAATCTCTAGTACCAGAAAAGAAAATTACATTACCTTTTATTTGGTTTACCTTAGATGAATAAAATGATGAAGCTATTGAACAAGTATTAATTTGTGTTAATAGAGTTTTCAAATCTGATGTTTTGAAAGGAGTTTTATAGTCCCCTACATTGACATATCCTAAATCAAATAAAGTTCCAGAATTGCAACTATCTGAAAAACCATATAACGTTTTAGAAGAATCTATTTTTTTTAAAATTGTATAAATATCGTCATCTACTAATAATCCAATTTTATTATTTTCATAACACACTATACAACTATCTCTGCCAATACCATTTAATTTTGAAACATCGCCGCCAAAATTAGATTTTAATATTTCTAATTCATCAGCATTACCATCTGCTATACTAGTTCCATGTCCAGAATAATGGAAAAATAATTTTTTCTCTGAACTTGATATTAAACTATTAAATTCTCTTAATATATTCGCTTTGTTTGGAAATAATGGATGTGTCCAAGCCAAATCATCTCTCATATGAACAATATTCATTGTAGGTTCTATTTTTTTTAATCTACTAATTACATTTAAACCATCGTTAATACATCCATATAGTCTATATTGGGGTAATTTTGAGTATTCATTTGTAATAATAAGCGCACGTGACATTAATATAAAAAAGATATTAATTTAATTATGGTTAAAATTATTAAATTAATATTAAAACAACTGACATCTATCTAAATTAAAAATATATGGTTCCAGTTCAATAAAATGTATTACTTTAATTTCGAATTTTGATAAATATACAATTAACTCATCATTTTTAATAAGTTTTTCATTGTTCATATAAAAAAATACTAGATCTTTATCAGCAAAACAATCTTTGATTTGTTGTATACTTAAATTATTTTTGGCAGATTTAATCTCTTTTAATATAGTTACTATTATTTTTGACCAAATTTCTGTTATGACAATTAAATGAAATAATATTGTTCTCTTATTTTGAAAAAATTTAGGCAGAATAAATCTAGCTATTGAATATATATTAATAATTTTTTTGACTTGATAGTTATTCATTGAATGTCCTGAATTTTTCGTATCTTCTATAATCTTTTGGAAAGTTTTAATTTCTTCTGAATCTAAACCAATATAATAATTATTTGTGTAATCTTTTTTAAGATGAATGAATTTAATATAAATCATATTTTTAATTTCATTTATTCTACTAGTATTATCATAATCTTTTTCTATTTTAATTAGATATCTATAATAATTTTCAAGTTGGGTTAAATTTAATGATTTACTTTTAATATTTTGTTCAATTTGTAATAATTTATCTTCACTATTTTCTTCTTTCACATTTACTATAATTTCAGATGTGTTAGTTATATTTAAATTATTGATATCGTTTAATATACTCTTTTTATTTGGCAAATCTCTATCAGGAAACTTGACCATATAAAAATTTTCTAAAGATCTGTCTAAATCTACAATTCCATTATTATAAACTTTATACATAGAAGGAACTTTTTTAATTAATTCATTACGTAAATTTAAAAAATATTCCTCATCTAAATATTCATCTATTAATGATAAATTTTCTACTATATTTTTTTCAGGTAAACAGAATGGAATATTTACTAATTTCTCCAATAATTGTTTTCCTTCATATGTTGCAACTTGATATTTACTTTTATAATAAGTTTTAATTGCGTCATCAATTTTTACTGAATCATAAGCAAAAAACATATAAATTGGACAATCTGAATTTTTCAAAAGATTTAATGCTTTTATAACTGTATAAACTTTTTCAATCGAACATCTATCTAAATCATCGATCATTAGAATTAATCTTATATTTTGTTCTTTAATAATTGGATTTAAAAATTCAAAAAACTCTATTTTAATTTCATTCATAAACCCAAGTTTTTTGCTCCAATCTGGTTTTTGAATATTTCTTGAAATATCGTCAGATATAGTGAATAAAATATTCTTAGACATCAACAATATATCTTTAACTAAAAATAAAGATGTTATGGCTGTTATAAATCCCCAAACAATTGAATATAAATTTGATATTTCATCATTAAATAATATTAACAAAATTAACATTATCAAAGGTATCAGTAGTTTTAAAATGAAAAGAAAAATAGATTTTTTAGTTGGAAATAGATTTTTTTTAATTCTTAGCCATTTCATCTTACGACATCCAATTTTAGCTTCTAACGCATCATGAATATTCATTAACAAACTCGCCCAAATAGTATTGTCTGCTTCAAAATTCCAAGCATTAAATTCTATAATAATCTTTTCTGGATTGTATTGATTTTTATATTTTTTATTTTCTTTTGCTAATAATTTATTTTTCAAATTATGTAAAAAGTTTGTTTTACCATAATTATCCGGACCAATAATACCAAAGCATAGTGGAGGATTATTTTCTGGTTCATCAATAATTCTTGAAAAAGCTTCACTGTATAAATCAAATTTACTATTATCTTCAACGCCAAATTTATCATCAACTATTTTAATGTGCTGATATATTTCATTATTTCTTTTTAGTGGAAAACTATTTAATGTTGGATTTGAATCCGGTAAATTCCATCCAGGACCACATTTAAATATATTTGATATTGATGATGGAATTATATATTGTTCAATATACATCTTACCTATTAATTCTTTCTCTTTGAATATTTCAAGTTCATTTATTAATGGATCTGGAAATTCAAATAAATCATTTATATAAGATAATTCTGGAATTTTTTCATTTTTCAATTGACATTGACCAATTATATTATCAGTATTGAATAATTCATCATCAAGAATTAAAAAACTAATTGGTTGAAGATTATTATACTCAAATATAAATTTCCAATTAATAGTTTCATTACTAATATAATCCCAAAATATATCTGATGTTTGACTTTGATTATTATGATATAACTTAATTTTGATATCTTGATTGAAATTATCATAATTTTTAAATAAATGAATTCTTTTTATAACTAATCTATTTTCCATTAATATATATACAGAAAATGCAAATAAAATAAACTATTTAATTGCCTTTAAGTAGAAAATGAAAAAAATTGTTATTTATAGACTTATTTTATAATGACAGTATATAATGAATCCTAATAATCCTGATATCGATGACCTACTCAAAGCCCTCGGGAAAAAGAGAGGACGTAATGAAGTTACTATTATCGGTTCCAAAGAAGTAATGAGAGACTTTAAACAGATGGCTATTGAACAATTTGAAGAAGCATTCAAAGGGGAAAAAATTAGTAACAGGGAGATGACCAAATTACTAGATGAATATGAATGCACTTTTGCATCTATTCAAATGTTCCTTGAAGATAATACTATTGAAATTGACCTTGCCCATAAAGCTTCTGTAATTCTACTTCTTAATGTTCAATTATCTCTGATTCAAGATATCAGAGAAGCTATGGAAGAAGAAGGCAGAAAATTTAATGTTCTGAAATATCTTGCTACTGAAAAAGAGAATCTAAAATCAAAATCTAAATCAGCCCTTGAACCCAAATCAAAACGTGTCAAGAAATCAAAAGATGATGACTATGAATCTGATTCAGAAGACGAATCATCTGATGAAGAAGATAACGAAGACGATGGTGATGATGGAGATGATGATGATGATGATGACGATGATGATGATGACGATGATGATGATGTCGACGATGATGATAAAGATTTCAAGAATCATAAAAGTAACCTAGTAGATAAAGTAGGTAAAGAATTTATCGAACAACTCTATCGTGGAAAAGGTTCACATGACATTGAAGATGAAACTCTAAAGTACTTTTGCAATCTTTCCAACAAGGAAAGACGTAAATCATTAGATAAACTCAAAGAAATTAACAATTATCAAACTAAAGATAAACCTGTTCTTTTCCAAATCATGTCACTTGACCTACCGATTGACCAAAAAAATCATATCCTTAAGAACTATCTAACGGTAGCTACATCTAGGTATGAAAATAATAAACTAAAACAATGGGTAGATGCTGTAATGCAAATGCCCTTTGGACAATTCAAGGGAACTAACCTTGATAGCATCAAATCTGATAGTGTTAAAAAATTCCTCGACAGTCTTCAAAAATCTATGGATGACGCTGCTTGGGGACATGATGAAGCTAAAAGACAAATCATTCAAATGATGGGTCAACAAATCAGAAATCCTAAATCCAAAGGAAATATGCTAGGTATTTGGGGTCCTCCAGGTAATGGTAAAACCACACTCATCAAAGAAGGTATTGCCAAAGCTATGGATAAACCATTCGTATTTATTTCTCTGGGTGGTGCAACAGATGCTTCTTTCCTAGAAGGTCATTCTTACACTTGGGAAGGTTCTATTTATGGTAGAATTGCAAATGGTCTAATCACATCCAAATGCATGGATCCTATCATCTACTTTGATGAACTTGACAAGATTTCAAAGACTTCTAAAGGTGAAGAAATTACAAACATCCTTGTGCATTTAACTGACCCTGTTCAAAATAACTTATTCAGAGATAAATATTTCCACGGTATTGACATTGATCTTTCTCGTGCAACAATGATTTTCTCTTTTAATGACCCATCAAATGTAAATCCTATTTTACTTGACAGAATTACAACTGTTGAAACAAAATATCTGTTAACATCTCAAAAAATCCACATTTGCAAAAATTATCTATTACCAACTATGTTCAAGGAAATGGGTTTCCAAGAAAACTCTGTAGTTCTTGGTGATGATGTAATCCGTGAAATCATCAATAGATATACTCATGAAGGTGGCATCAGAAAACTCAAAGCTCTTATGTATAACATTGTCAGAGAATTAAACTTATGCAATCTCATCAACACTAAACTCAATGGACGTGAAGTAAAATTCCCTTTCACTGTAAAACTTGATGATGTAAAGACCCTTCTCAAACATAAGAGAGAAGTTGAACCTGAAAAAATCAATACTAAACCCAAATGCGGTATTGTAAATGGACTTTATGCAAATTCTATGGGAACAGGTGGTGTTCTTCCAATTGAATGTGTTTGGATTCCTGCATCTCAAGCTATGCAAATCAAGGCCACAGGTAGTCTAGAAAAGGTAATCAAGGAAAGCACAGAAGTAGCTACTTCTGTAGCTTGGAACTACCTCCCTGATGATGTCAAAGATAAACTCCTTGAC
>Ga0214917_10003218_pt1 | contig 19132 bp, 17 predicted proteins | sample LL_1208_BB_MetaG_FD_177983 | JGI IMG/M metagenome (GOLD analysis project Ga0214917, IMG submission 177983) | Freshwater microbial communities from Lake Lanier, Atlanta, Georgia, United States - LL_1208_BB | ecosystem: Environmental > Aquatic > Freshwater > Lake | place: USA: Georgia | collected...
GGACGCTTAGCTTAGTGGTAGAGCGCCTGCTTCACACGCAGGAGGTCACTGGTTCAATCCCAGTAGCGTCCACTCCCTCTCCTATAACCGCGCCACCAGAAGCTCCCTTTGATACACCATCTCCTTGGGCAGCTCGTGATACAGTTTCAAGAAAAGCTCGTTCTGCAACACGAGCTCGCTTCGCCACTCCTCCGGATCAATTTTCATCATTTCATCAAAACGTTCCCTGGTCATTCCCTCGATTCCTCTCAAATTCATGTCCTCAAAGCGCGGCACCCAACCAACCGACTTCTCCCGCGCATCTTTCTGGCCGTGGCATCGCCCAATGATCCACTCCAACACCCTCATGTTCTCCCCAAAACCCGGCCAGTAGAACTTTCCTTCCCCATCTTTTCGAAACCAGTTCACGTGAAAGATCCGGGGAAGAATCTCGATATGGCGCCTCATCTCCATCCAGTGATCGAAATATTGACCCATGTTGTACCCGCAAAAGGGAAGCATCGCCATCGGGTCCCGCCGAACTTGCCCGACCGAGCCCACTGCGGCCGCCGTTGTCTCCGACCCCATCGAGGCCCCCACAAACACCCCGTGAAACCAGCTAAAGGCCTGGAACACCAGGGGCATGGTGGTCGCCCTGCGTCCTCCGAAGATGATCGCACTGATCGGCACCCCCATCGGATCCTCCGCTTCCACCGCTCGGGCGGGATTATTTTTCATCGGGGATGTGAAGCGGCTGTTCGGATGGGCGGCCCTCTCCCCGCTCTTGGGATCCCAGGAATCTCCCCTCCAATCGATCAGACCGGCGGGCGGCGGATTATCCTTCCCCTCCCACCAGACATCCCCATCCGGAGTGCGGGCCACGTTGGTGAAAATCGTATCCCGTGCGATCGTCTTCATCGCGTTTGGGTTTGATTTCTGATTCGTTCCGGGAGCCACCCCGAAATATCCATTTTCAGGATTAATCGCATGCAGTCGCCCGTCCGGTGCGGGCTTCATCCATGCGATATCATCCCCGATGGTCGTAATCTTCCACCCCTGGTAGGAATCGGGTGGAATCATCATCGCGAAATTCGTCTTGCCGCAGGCAGAGGGAAAAGCGGCCGCCACGTAGGTTTTTCGTCCCTCAGGATCCTCAACACAAAGAATCAACATGTGTTCGGCCAACCAGCCCTCATCCCTTCCCAGATAGGAGGCGATCCTGAGGGCCAGACACTTTTTTCCCAACAGGGCATTCCCGCCATACCCGGAGCCCACAGAGATAATTTCGTTCTCCTCGGGAAAATGGGAGATGTAACGCCGCTCGGGATTGCAATCGAGAACCGTGTGGGTCCCACGGTTAAAATCTTCAGAGGAGCCCAGATGATCCCAAGCCACTTTTCCCATCCGTGTCATGATCCGCATGTTCAGAACGACGTAGATCGAATCGGTCAGCTCCACCCCGACTTTGGAAAGGGGGGAACCCGGCGGCCCCATCAGATAAGGAATCACAAACAGAGTCCGACCCTTCATCGACCCCTCCAGCAGGCCTTGGAGCTTCTGTCGCATCGCTTTCGGATCCATCCAGTTGTTGGTCGGACCCGCGTCTTTTTGTCTCCGGGTACAGATGTACGTGCACTGCTCCACCCGTGCCACGTCGTTCGGGTTGGAGTGATGGTAGTGACATCCCGGCCAACGTTTGGGATCAAGAGGAACGAGCACTCCCTGCTTCACCGCTTGCTCCGTCAAATAAGCCTTCTCCTCCTCTGAGCCGTCACACCAGAAAACATTTTCCGGCTGAGTAAGTGCGACCGTCTTCCGGATCCAGTCCAGAGCCGAAATATTTTTCGGTTCTGCCTTTCCAAGTTGAGGATGGGGGGGCGTGGCCTGAATCCGAATCATGGATCGAGAGTATTCACGACTTTAAGGCGAGGAGGAACACTTTCCACAACCCTTCCCCTTCCCTCCGCCCTTGCCGAGAAACCTGATCACGAGATAAACCAGGGCCCCCACGACCAATCCGCCCACAAGGACACTCTGCCAACTTTCCGTCATCTTAAAACCCCAGTGCATGTCCGACCAACTGCACCAGCCACGCCCCCAGATAGGCCAAGCCGGTCATATAAATCATCATAAAGACAGGCCACCTCCAGCCGCCGGTCTCTCTCTTCGCCACAGCCACCGTGCTTAGACATTGGAGCGCATAAACGTAAAAAACCATCAGCGAAAGACAGGTGAGCGGAGTGTAGATGAGCGCTCCATCGGGCCATGTTGCCGTTCGCATGGCCTGAATCAGCCCCTCCCCCTCGCCCCCCACGTGGTAGACGATCGACATGGTGCTCACAAACACCTCCCGTGCGGCAAAGGAGGCCACCAACCCAATTCCGATCCGCCAATCGAAGCCGAGGGGACGGATCAACGGCTCCAACCAGTGTCCCAACTGCCCCGCGTAGCTTCCCGCCAGGTTGATCGACTCATCCCCCGAGCTCCTCGGAAAGCTGGAGACAAACCAGAGAAGTATGGAAAGGGCCAGAATCACCGTCCCTGCCCTTCGCAGGAATATCAGGGCCCGCTCCCACATTCGCAGAGCCACCGTCCGAAATGCGGGACATCGGTATGGTGGTAGCTCGAGGATCAGGGGAGGAGAGCCTCCCCCGAACATTTTCTTCCGGAACACCCAGGCCAGGAAAAACGCACTTCCCGTACCCAAAACATAAAGACCCAGCATGGCCGCAGCCTTTCCCCATACGGGAACCAGGGCGACGGGCACGGCAGCAGCTAGAAGCGTGGTATAAACTGGGATTCTCGCGGAACAGCTCATCAATGGAGCAATCAGAATGGTGGTCAGGCGGTCCTTTGGATCCTCCACCGTCCGAGTGGCCATGATCCCCGGAATGGCACACGCGTAGGAGCTCAGCAAAGGAATGAACGATTTTCCGCTCAACCCCACGGGATGCATCACGCGATCGAGCAGGAAGGCTGCCCGGGCCAGATATCCGGAATCCTCCAGGAGTCCAAGGAAGAAAAACAGAATCAGAATTTGAGGAAGAAAGATGACCACTCCCCCCACACCCGCCAAAACCCCGTCCACCAGCAGATCGCAAAGAATCCCCGGAGGCATCCACCCTTGCAACCGGAGGGCCAACGCAGAGAAACCGGCATCGATCCATTCCATCGGGTACGAGGCAATCGAGAAGATGGAAATGAAAAGAGCCATCATCATTCCTGCCAGAACTCCCCACCCAGCCACGGGATGTAACACCACGGCGTCAATCCAGTCGGTCCAACTTCCCCCCGAAACTCCGTGTCCGATTCCGGCCTCCTTCAGCATCGTCTGCAGGTAGGAGTACCGGGCATGAACGACTGCAGCGGACCAGTCGTAGGCCTCCTTCCGGAATCTTTCCCTCCACGCCGCCGCCAGTTTTTTTGCCCCCTCCGGACCTGAATTGGAGCCCGCAAGCAGCTCCAGGGCTTTCCCCTCCGCCCTCAACTCAGCCGGCAACGATTCTCTCCAAGCCGCCGCAATCTGCCCCACCGCCGCAGCCAAAGGGGGCGGCATGGTCCACTGTCTTGGTCCGGGATGAGCGAGGGTTTGGCCCAGGGCGGCTCGCAGCTCCACCAACCCTTTCCCCCGATGGGCTTGGGTCGGGATGAATTTCACCCCCAGTTTTTGACCCAGATCCTGCGGATGAAGGCGGATCCCCCTGCCCTCCGCCACATCCACCATGTTGAGAGCCACCAGGACCGGCAAACCCAGCTCCATGACCTGGGTGACCAGAAAAAGATTTCTCTCCAGATTGCTGGCATCCACCACGCAGAGAACCGCATCCGGCCGGGGCACGCCCGAGGACTCCCCGTGCAGAACCTGCCACGCAATTTTCTCATCCGGCGATCGGGGATTCAGGCTGTAGAGTCCCGGGAGATCGATCAGCTCCATCGCCTCCCCGTGGAGGGTGAAGGCTGTGCCGGTTCTTTTTTCCACCGTGACCCCCGGATAGTTGCCCACCCGCTGACGCAAGCCGGTCAGCGCATTAAAGAGGGTGCTTTTCCCCGCATTGGGGTTTCCCACCACCGCAACCCAGCGTCTCTTCCCATCCTGATTCATCGAAATGGCGGGGACACTTCCCCGATCAGCGATTGCCTAGGACCTTCCGTCCACGTGCTCGACCAAAATCTGCTTCGCAAGTCGGGCACTCAAAGCCACCCGGGTTCCACAAACCCAGCAAACCAGATCCGCTCCCCCGCGGATTTTCCTAACCAGGGCGTTTTCGCAAAAACCCATCTCCCGGAGGCGCTGACACGTCGTGGGCGGGCACTCCAGCCGGCTGACCCTGACCTCGGTTCCCGCACCCACCTGAGTCAGGTTAAGAAAATTTTCCTCCATTGATTGTCCCGCTTTACCCACAAATCCAATTATCCTCTTTTGAGACTGAGTTGCAAGTACTCCTGCCCCTCGATACGCGACTACGCACACCAGTGATAAAGCATGAGATAGACAAGAACGCCCGTCACCGACACATACATCCAAACCGGCCAAACCCAGGGAGTCAGTCTCTTATGTTTGTCGAACTGCCCCGTCGCGGCAAACCAGACCACGGCCAAAATAAACGGCAGATTCAGCACGGCGAGAATCGTGTGCGGGATTAAAACGAAGAAATACACGGTTCGAACCCAGCCCTGCATCGGAAAAAGCTTCGGCCCAACGGTGAACTTATGCAGCAGATAGGACGCAAGAAAAACGGAGGAAACGCAAAATGCGGCTGTCATGATTTTCTTGTGGGCCTCCTTGTTCCCTCTCTTGATCTGAATCCAGCCCGCCAAAAGAAGCACCGCCGTGATGGCATTCAGACAGGCGTTCCAAAGGGGGAGGTCGTGAAGCGTCACTTCTTTTCCTCTCCCTCCCGCAAAAGATCCCCCACGTCGGGCAAGACCCGGGCCAAAAGATCCGCCTCGGTTCCGTTGTAGTAGGCCCGGACCTGTCCGCGGCCGTCCACGAGAGCCACCTTGGTGCTGTGCAGCATCTTTCCGGATTCCGGAACCGCCGGCGGGGGATTTTCCTCGACCGCCAGTTTGAAACCCTCCCGGGCGAGACGAAAAATCTCAGGCAAGGGTCCCGTCAAAAACCACCAGTTGGCTCCCGCCCCGTACTGCTGGGCATACGCGCGCAGCCGCTCGGGTGTGTCGGTCGCCGGATCCACGGTGATCGATACGATCCGGACCTTTCCCTTCGTCCGTCGGACAGCCTGGGCCACCTCCGCCATCCGGCTGGAAAGAACCGGGCACGGGCCGGGACAAGTGCTGAAAAAGAAATCGGCCAGCCAAACCTCCCCCCGCAGATCCGCCAAGGACCGGGGTTGGCCATCCCGTTCGGTTAAATGAAAATCGGAGATCTGCCCCAAAACCGGCAAATCACGGAACTCTTGCCGCTCCGCCGAAAGCCAGATCTCCCTCACTCCCGCCGCGATCACCGCGATCAGCCCTGCGACGAGCAGGGCCCAGATCGCAGCGGTGAGATTTCGGTTGGCAGGACGCGGGCCGGGTTGGACCGGCGGCAAAGCCGTCACGAACGACGGCTGACCTGAAGAGCGCAGGCCATAACCAGCAAAAGCGTTGTGGCGCACACGATGGAGAAATCGTGGGACAGATCAACCGGCAGCGGCATTCCCGGTCGGGTGGCGAGCAGGCCGGCAAGTGCATCGTGACCATAGCTCAAGGGATTGAAACGCATGAGCACCCGGATCCATTCGGCCGACCCAGCCGGTGGAAAAAGGGCCCCGCTCAGGAACCAGAGGGGGACGAAAAACAGGTTGATGAGGGCGTGAAACCCCTGCGTTGAGTCCATGGGCCATGCGATGAGAAATCCGAGGGCGGTCAACCCGACGGCGAGGACCGAAATGATGGCCAAAAGGTAAAACAGAACCCGCGCATCCGGATGATAGTCCGAATACGGGGCCAAGAGCACCACAACGATCGCCTGAAACACCGCCAGCAGGGTTCCCCCGATCAGCTTCCCGAAAAGAATGGCCGATCGTCCATCAGGAGCAACCAGAACGCCCTGCAAAAATCCCTCTCGCCGATCCTCGATCACCGAAACCGTGGAGAAAATGGCTGTAAAAAGGATGATCAGGAGAACGATTCCGGGAAAGAAATAGGTCAGGTAATCGGTCCGTTCGCGGAACCCGGGAGCCACCAGGGAGCGTCCGACTCCGGACCCGAGCAGAAACCAGAAAAGAACGGGGGTGGCCATCGCCCCAATGACACGGTTTTTTTGACGCAGGAAACGGGTCACTTCCCGAAGGGCCAGGCTGTAGGATGCTTGCATGAACATGGGTTAAATCTCCCCGGGGGTGGACGACCAGAGGCGGCCGGTTTTTTGCAGGAACAGATCCTCCAAGGTGGGACGACATAGGGTGACCGAGGTGACCTCGCTGCTGTACTCCCGCCAAAGGCGGATGGCCAAAGGGGCGGCCTGTCCGCGGGTGGGCACCACCTTGACGGAGGCGGGTTCAACCGTCACCTCGATCTCCCCCTCCTTGCGGATTCGCCCCGCCAATTTCTTGGGGCTGTAGGTGCCAAGGCGGACGTACTCCTTCCCCAAGGAACTACGCAACTCGGACACCTTGCCGGCGGCGACGGGGTGACCTTGATCGAGGAGGAGGATCTCATCCGCAGGCTCCGCTTCCTCCAAAAGATGGGTCGTGAAAAGAACGCTGAGTTTGCGGGTGTTGCGGATTCCGGAAATGATGCTCCAGAGTTCGGAACGGATGGCGGGATCGAGGCCGGTGGTGGGTTCATCCATCAAAAGAATGCTGGGCCGGGTGAGTAAAACCTTGGCAATCTCGACCCGGCGTCTCAACCCGCCCGAAAGACTTTCGACCAGCTCTCCCCCCCGGTTTTCCACCCCAAGGGCTTCCAGATTTTTATTAATGCGGGTTTCCAAATCGTGAGGATCCAGCCCGTAAAGATTGCCGTGATGACGGAGATTTTCCCGAACGGTGAGCTTCATATCGACCGCGGGATTTTGAAAAAGAACACCAATTTTCTTCCTGACGGGGGTCGGAAACTGTCTCAGGCTGCGCCCCCCCACGGAAATCTCACCGTCTTGAAGGGCGAAAATCGTCGAAATCAGCTTAAAAAGGGTGGTCTTCCCGCTGCCGTTGGGACCCAACACACAGAACATGCCCCCCTCTTCCAACCGGAGGTCGATGTTGTCGAGAACCCGCTTCCGGCCGTAGGAGTAACCCACCCCCTCTGCCGCCACCGCATAAAAGCTATCCCCCATAAGGGATCAATCTGCGGGAAAAAATTCCGAGGGTCAAGCGATCGACGGAAAAGAGGGTTTCGTGAAGGAAAGTAGGTTATTCGGTCTCCATGCGACCTTGGACACGGCCGGGAGTCTGCAACTGCGCAGGAACGCCTTGGGACTGCAGATAGCTTTCAATCCGCCCCAGGGAGTTCCCTGGCAGAGGCTTGACTCCCCGGGGAGCACACAACGTCAGCTGACACTGATGGGCAATCTCCCCCAAATCCATTCCCTTGGCTTTGGCATGCTCGACCGACAGGGTAAGACGACTTTTCCAGTAGTTCATACGATTGTCAGCGCACTGCCGATTTTCCTCATCCATCACGGCTTGGGCAAAACCCCAAATTTCCCTTTGTAAATCCTCCGACAGACGCGTCGCATGCATCCCTACCTGATAGTGATGGATCTTCGAGATCATGTGAGGGATGAAAACAATGTTAAATTAACACCAGAAAGGCAATATTTAAGTTTCTACATGTATTATGTTTTCTAATTTCGCAACTTGTTGCCTAACATGGGTTAAAAACAAGAAGCGTGGGTGATCAGACCCACGCTTCTTGCCAAACACTAGGAGATGTAAACGAATCTGATAATGTAGACAGGCAAACCTAAAAAACGTTCAAACTATTTTTCATCCCCCGCCCCCGCCTAGGGAAGGAGCTTCAACAGGAAAAAACCGCCCAACAGGAGAACAAGCAGAACGACCAAAATAGCCTCCAAATAACGGTCGATTTTCGGGCGGATCGACGGACCAAATCTTCGCAAAAGCTCCGCCTCGATCACAAAACGCATTCCCCGGGAGACGACCGACGCGATCGAGAAAGTGACCCAGTTCATCCCGGTGGCACCGGCCGTGATTGTGATCAGCTTGTAGGGAACGGGGGTCATCCCCTTGATCAACACGATCCACGCCCCGTAGGTGTTAAAGATATTTCGGAAGGTCTCGAACTGGGTTTGCAGGTGGTAAAAAGCAATCACCGGGGCACCCACCGAATCATAAAGGAAATGCCCGATCCCATATCCCGCCCACCCCCCCACCACCGAGGCCCCCGTGCAAGCCACAGCATAGAGCCATGCGCGGGAGGGATGCGCCAAAACCATCGGAATCAGCAGAACATCGGGAGGAATCGGAAAAATCGAGGATTCTAGGAACGAAATGACCACCAGGGCCGGCAATGCGTAGGGTGTGCCCGCCCAGTGCAATGTCCAAGCGTACATTTTCCGAATCGGATTCGAATGTGGCGCCGGATTCTCCAAGGGGCTCTTTTGGCCCTTCATTTCGACCGTCACCCCCCCCACACGCAAACTTCGGATCCGATTCCGCAACGCGAAGATCAAGACCCCACCCAGCGCCACGAGGGCCAAAGCCAACACCCCACTCCCGGAGATCACTCCCTTCCAACCCAAAACCCCATCCAGTAGCAAAACGCCAAACGCCAAGGCGGCCACGATTCTCAGGGAAAGCTGACCCTCGCCAAGGGGAGACTTCGGTTTCATCTCTGTCCACACTCCCGATTCAAAAGAGCCACGGCAAGCTTCCAGAACATTTCTGCGTTCAAACGGAGAAATGTGCCGGTACCTCAACACTTGCGACCCACTCATTCCCGCGGAAAGGAACCCTCACCCTCTCCGCATGCAGAAACATTCCCTGTTGATTTGTGCTTTTTGCGAAAAGCCTGTTTTTTTCAAAATCCCCATACGTGCGATCCCCCACAATCGGAAGATTTCTCTGCGAACACTGAATTCGCAACTGATGGGTGCGACCCGTCTTGGGCTCCAACTCAAGCAGGCTCACTGCACCCGCCGGCCCCTTCCCCCTCGCCCGCTCTTTCATCACCGCCTCCGCCCACGAGCCCTGACCGGGTCTTGCCCGGATCCGGCCTTTTTCTTTTCTCACCTCGATCCGATCTTTCCAAACCGCATTCACCCTTTCCGGCCAACCAAAAACCATCGCCACATACCTTTTTTTCACCCAATGCTCCGCAAAGGCATACTTCACCTCCGCCGCCGTGGCCTCCTGATCCGCCACCAAAATCACCCCGGAGGTGCCCCCATCCAAACGGTGCAACAACCACACCTTTCCCCCACCCTTGTCCGGCGGCAGATGATACGCTTCATCCTTCAGGGAGTAGCTGCAGGTCAATAGAGCTTTTGCGTCCCGACTCCCCTCCTTCGGCTGCGATCGGACCCCCTCCGGTTTGGCCAAAGCATACAACCCCTCGGGCCCCACCTCGACCACCGTGACCCCCGGACCCAAAGGCCAGTTCACCGCTGGCTTAAGGCCCACTTTTCTCGTTCTCCCCCCGCTTGGCTTGAAAAAACTCCCGCAACAGGTCGCGGCACTCCTCCGACTTCACTCCTCCTCTCACCTCACACTTGTGATTCAATCCATCGAACTGCAACAAATTGAGAGCTCCCCCGGCCGCCCCACCCTTCGGGTCAGCCGCCCCGTAGACCACCCGTTTCACCCGGGACAACACCATCGCCCCGGCGCACATCGGACACGGCTCCTTTGTCACATACACCGTCGCCTCGGTCAGGCGCCAATCCTCCAGTTCTCCCGCCGCCGCCGTCACCGCCAGCATCTCCGCATGGGCGGTGGCATCCTTCAACTCCTCCACCTGATTGTGGGTTTTGGCGACGATTCTCCCACCCATCACCAAAACTGCACCCACCGGGACTTCACCCTTGGCCCCCGCTTTGCGTGCTTGGCGTAGCGCCTCTTCCATGAAATGTTCATCCGTCACCCCACTACTCTGATGAATCCCGACCTTCTCCAAAAGATCAAATCTCCCCCCGGACCATGGCTTCCCGGCCCCCGCACCCTCCTCCGCCTAACCGGCGTCGATCGGCTCCGTTTCCTCAACGGACAGGTCACCCAAGATCTGAAAAAACTCCAGCCGGGACATGCCGTGCGCGCCGCCATCATCACCGCCAAGGGAAAACTGGAGGCCGATACCCGCATCGCCGCCACCACCGATGCCTTGTGGCTGGAAACCGATTTGATTCTTCGCGAATCAATCCGATCCCGCTTGGAGAAGTTCATCGTCGCCGACGATGTCACCCTCGAGGACGTTTCCACCGACTACCGCTTGGCTCATTTTTCCGGGCTGAGCCAGCCTCCCCGGGGCTGCCCCGCGGACGGACTCTTTTTTTCATGCCCCCGCTTTCGCGAGCCCGGTCTGGATCTGTGGATCCCGTCCTCCTCGAATTGGAAACCGGATTCGGCCCCGATGGAAGATTGGGAGCCTGTGCGCATCGCCCGTGGCCTGCCCCTTTGGAACGTTGACGTCGGGCCTGACACCCTCCCCCCCGAAGCCGGATTCGAATCCGATGCCATCAGCTCCACCAAAGGTTGCTACATCGGCCAGGAGGTCATCTCCCGTCTCCGTAGCGTTGGTCACGTCAACCGTCACCTCTGCATTCTTACCTCACGCCTGTCCCCTTCCACCTGCCCGACTATCTCCACGCCTGCCTCCTGTAGCTCGGAAGACGGCAAAGCCATCGGCTCCCTCACCAGCTTCGCTTTCGCCGATGGCCCAGCCCTCGCCCTCGCCATGATCCAACGCTCCCACGCCCTGCCCGGAAATTCGTTGTTGGCCGGAGGGACCATTTGGACCATTCTTGGTCATGCTTAAAAACATTTTCACCACCCTGTTTGCCTCCCTCTTGTTCACTTTTGCCGCTGGTGCGGCGGAAACCAACCCCCCCACCCCAAAGGAATCCAAAGACATGAAACCTACCGCCACAATGGAAGAAGATATTGTAACCCTCACGACCGACGACGGTGTCATTGTCATCAAGTTGGATTCGGTCAACTGCCCGAAACATGCCGAAAACTTCAAAAAACTCGTCAAAGAGGGCTTCTACGACGGCACCACCTTCCACCGGGTCATCCCCGGCTTCATGATCCAAGGAGGAGATCCCAAAAGCAAAAATGCGGATGACCGCGCCTCGCACGGCACCGGTGGTCCCGGCTACACCATCCCTGCGGAAATCAAAAATAAGCACAAGCGGGGCACGGTCTCGGCCGCCCGCACGGGAGACGACGTCAACCCGCAGAGAAACTCCAGCGGCAGCCAATTCTTCATCTGTGTGACCGAAACCGCTTTTCTGGACGGACAGTACTCCGCCTTCGGCGAGGTCATCGAGGGCATGGATGTGGCCGACAAGATCGTGGCCAAACCGCGGGATGCCCGGGACAACCCCAAAACCCCTGTCACAATGAAGGCAAAACTCGGTCGCCCAAAAAACTAGACCTCACCCGACAACAAAAAACCCAGCCTCGATTGTATCGGGGCTGGGTTTTTGTTTTTCGAAACGTTATTTCTTGTCGGAGGGGGTGACGTTGTTGGTGCTTTTGCTTTTCTTTTTTGCACCACTATCGCTGTCTCCGCAGCTACCACAGCCTTCACCAGCCATGGTTGCGGACGCCAAACCAACAACCAACCCCAACACGGCAAGACGAATCAATTTATTTGTCATAGCCATATTTTAGGGCTGCCCTCGACTGACGCAAGTCAACTTATGCCAATCATCCCTAAGGTCCGCTGAAGCAGGGAAATGCCTGTATCCTGACTTTTTTCAGGATGAAACTGAAACCCCGCAACTCGCCCCTTCCGAACCCCACTCGGAAACCAACCACCGTACTCCGTCTCACAAACCAGCCAATCCGCAGGAGCGGAGTCGGGACGATACGAGTGCACATGGTAGAAATATCGATCCCCACCCTCAAAAATCGATTTCGCACTATCCTTCGGTCTCACCTCACTCCAACCGATCAGGGGGATCTTTAAATCTTTCCCGGAAAATTTCGAGACTCTCCCGGGAAATACTCCTAACCCTTTTACTCCCTTAGCCTCTTCTCCTTCTTCCCAAAGAAGCTGGAACCCGAGGCAAATTCCCAAAAACGGCCGATCCGTCCTGACCCAATCCCGCAACGGATCCCACAATTTGCGCCGCTTCAACCCATCCACGGCGTCGCCAAAGGAACCCACCCCGGGCAAAACAACGACCTCGGCTTCCTCCAGCCCCTCCGGCTCCTCCACACGCGACACTGTTGCTCCCGCCTTTTCCAGCGCTCTCTCCACGCTTCGCAGGTTCCCTCTGCCGTAATCGATCACTCCCGCCCTCATCCCCTCACCTTACCAAGACCTCTCCCCAGGGGTGACATTTTTCTTACGTGCCAACTCATGATCCTCTTATTTTCCCATCGCCTCCTTTCGGGTTCCATCGGCTCTTCCTCCCTCGGTAGGATGTTCCCCATGCCCTTGAAGCCTCTCCTCTCCCGCCTCGATCATCCCCCCGGGTTTCGCCCGCGCCGCGCCCTGAACTGGGTCTCCATCGGCCTTCTCTACGCCTCGTACTACATGTGCCGCTACAACTTCCGCTTTGCCACCCCCGGAATGATCGCCGAGTTCCACTTCTCCACCTCCCAGATCACCGACATGCTCGCCATCTGGTCCCTTGCCTACGGCACCGGTCAACTGATCAACGGCCTTCTGACCGACCGCATCGGCGGTCGCCTCTCCCTCCTCGTGGGTGCCGTCGGAACCATCGCCATCAACCTGATTTTCGGCTTCGCCTCCCTGCCGGGAACCTTCACCACGTTCTCCCTCATCTGGCTTCTCAACGGCTACCTCCAATCCTTCGGCTGTCCGGGGATGGTCAAGATCAACGCCGCCTGGTTTGCCCGGCAGGAGCGCGGGACGTTTGCCGGTATTTTCGGGCTGATGATTCAGCTTGGCCAGGTTGCCATCAGCTTTCTGGCCCCCCTGATCCTGGCAGGATTTACCTTCTTTGCCTTCACCGTCCCCCCCGGGGAGTGGCGCTCCCTCTTTCGCATTCCCCCCCTCTTCACCGCCCTTGCGGCGATCTTCATGTACTTCGCCGCAAAACCCACCCCGGATGAGGCCGGCTTCCCGGGGGCGATCCGGGATGAACTCGACAACTCGGAGGGAGTCACCGTCTCCCTCATGGAATCCTTTCGCACCATCTTCACCCATCCCCTGGTCTGGTTTTACGCCATCGCCTACGCCTGCACGGGAGCCGTCCGCTCCAGCTCGGATCAGATCGCCATCCTGTTCTTTCAGGACCAGATGGGTTTTGACATGAAAACCAACATTCCCGCCGCCGCCCGCCGGACCCTCGAGCTGATGCCTCTGGTGGCAATCGCGGGTTCCTTTCTTTCCGGCTGGGTTTCGGATCGGTTTTTCAAAGGCCACCGCTCCCCCGTCGCCATGTCCCTCTACATCATTGAGTCGGTCGTGATCGCCTGTGCCGCCGTCATCCTCCTCCTAGGCCACGTGGGCCCCACCGTTGGCGGGATCCTTCTCGGTTGCACGATTCTTGTCCTGATCTCCTTCACGGCCAACTCCACCCATTCGATCGTCGGTTCCGCCGCCCCGATGGACATCGGGGGGAAAAAGATGGCCGGCTTTGCCGCAGGGGTCATCGACTCCTTCCAGTACTACGGCGCCGCCGTCTCTCTTTCCCTCACTGGACGCGTTCTCGAGGTCACCAAGGCCCACTACGGCTACACCTTTTGGTTTGTCATCATGGCCGCCTTCGGCCTGTTTGGTGCTCTCGCCATGAACCATGTCCGCAAGCTCCACAATCCATTGCAACCAACCCCCTGAGGTCAGGACAAGGCTGCGACCCCACCCGGGATTTACTTGGGTTCTGGCGTTTGGCCCACCAGCCAGCTGAGAACCAACCAACCCACGCCAACACTGATCGCTGCATCCGCCACATTGAAGGCGGGCCACGACCAGTGCCCGTAGTGGAAATCCAGAAAATCGATCACGTGTCCCACCCGAACCCGATCGATCAAATTTCCCACCGCCCCGCCCGCCACCAACCCCGCCACCCCCTGGACCCAGCGTTGGCGCCAATCCCATGTCCACGCCATCCAACCCGCAAAAATCAGGATTCCAACGGCGAGCAAACCGGTCAGCAGGTTGTTGCCCTGCGCCATCCCGAATGCCACCCCCGTGTTATGAACCCGCGTCAGGGAAAAAAGGCCGGGTACAATCGGAACCTCCAACCCCAATCTCATCCGTCCCTCCACCAAAAACTTACTGATCTGATCCAAAGCCACCAAAACCAGCAACACCGGCAAAAACAATCCCCCTCCCACTCCTCCAGCCTTCAACTTCGGATTCCCGCCGATACCACCTCGGCACAACGTTCGCACAAGGTCGCATGCTCCCTGCTCCGACCCACCGATTCGCAGTGCCTCCAGCACCGTTCACACTTCGACCCATCGGCAGGAAATACGGTCACTTCAACCAACCCCGCTCCTCCCACCACCTCGACCCCGCTAACCAGGCAAACCTCCTCGATCAATCCGGCATCCTGCTCCGCCAGGCCTCCCCCTTTGATGAGAACCTTCGCCTCCAGACTTTTCCCGATCTTCTTCAGCTTTCTCTGCTCCTCCAACGCCTCATTCACTTTCGCCCGAACGGCAAGGAGCTTCTCCCACTTTGCCGCCTCTTGAGCACTCCACTGGGGTGGCACAACCACCTCCGGAAACTTCTCTAAATGCACCGAGCTAGTCTTACCACCCGGCATGCTTTGCCACGCCTCCTCCGCCGTAAATGCCAGCACGGGCGCCACCAGCTTCACCAACCCATCCAGAACCTCAAACATTGTCGTCTGCGCCGAACGCCGTCTCGGACTCCCTTCCGCATCGCAGTAGATCCGGTCCTTGCATGCGTCGACATAAAACGCGCTCAGCTCAACCGAACAAAACCGGTTCAACGCATGATACACCGCAGGGAAGTTGTAGCTTTCATACGCCTCCATCACCGTTTTAACCAACTCAGCCATCTTCGCCAAAATATACCGGTCCAACGCCTCCCGCTCTCTCACCGCATCCTTTTTCGGATCGAATCCCGACAAATTCCCCAACAGGATTCGCAGCGAATTACGAATCAGCCGATAACTATCCCCTACCCTGCCAAAGATCTCTGTGGAAAACGGAACGTCCTCTTTCGCATCCTCACTCGCCACCCACAACCTCACTACATCCGCACCATACTTTTCCACCAACTCCATCAGGGCAGGAGGTTTCCCTCTGGATTTCGACATCTTCTTTCCATCCACATCCACCACAAATCCATTCGTTAAAACCGCCTTGAAAGGGGCTTTCCCTGTTAAGGCAACTGAAAGTAGCAGGCTCGACTGAAACCAACCCCGATGCTGATCGCTCCCTTCCAAATATAAGTCTGCTGGAAACTTCACCCGCCCATCCTTGGCTACGGCTGCCCAACTCGACCCCGAATCCAACCACACATCCAAAGTCTCCCTGCCTCTCCGCCAATCTTTCGGGACACCACATGTTTCCGCCACCTCCCCGTCCGATCCCCCAAACCAGAACCCCGTCCCCTCTTTCTCCGCCCGGTCCGCCACTTTATGAATCACCTTCGAATCTAAAACCGAACTTCCATCAGGCTTGTAAAAGGCAGGGATAGGCAATCCCCACGAGCGTTGTCGTGAGATGCACCAGTCCGGCCGCGTCCCCAGCGCCCCCCTTATCCGGCTCTCTCCCCAGGCAGGAACCCACCTCACCTGCCCCACCGCCTCCAGTGCCTTGTCCCGCAACTGATCCATCCGGATGAACCATTGGCGGACCGACCGAAACACAATCGGCGTCTTGGAACGGGGACAGTGCGGATAGCTGTGCCGGATCTTCTCCCGCGCCCAAAGTCTCCCTTTCTTTCCCAATAACTCCGCGACCTCGGGATTCGCAGCAAACACATTCTTTCCGACCAACTCCGGCACGCCGCACTCCTCGGTTAGTTTCCCCGCCTCATTCACCGGAGAAAACGGATCCAATCCGCATTTCCGTCCCAGGACATAATCCTCATGACCATGCCCTGGAGCGATATGCACCAGTCCCGTCCCCGAATCGGCTGTCACAAACTCCGCACAACGCACCAACCCCTCCTTTTCGACCAATGGGTGACGGTACATTTTATTTTCCAAATCAGTGCCTTTACACTCCTTCAGAATTTTCAACTCCTTCCCCGCCGCCTTCCCTACCGCATCGATTCGACTCTTTGCCAGCCACACCTTTCGTCCATCGCCCGATTCGGCCAAGACATAAACCATTCCGGGATGTACCGCCACCGCCAGATTGGCCGGCAAGGTCCAGGGAGTCGTCGTCCAAACCATCAGATCCTCATCCTTTGAATCTTTTAGCTCCAGCCTTACATAGACCGACTCATCCTCCCGCTCGGCATACTCTACCTCCGCCTCGGCCAAGGCTGTCCTGCAACCCGTGCTCCAGTGAACGGGTCGCAATCCCTCATACACCATTCCCTTTTCCACCAGTTGCGCCAATACACGCAGTTCTGCGGCCTCGTATGCGGGACTCATCGTCAGATAGGGGCGATCCCAATCCCCAAAAACTCCGACCCTTTGGAACTGCTCCTTTTGCCGCTGAATGAAGTGACGGGCCACCTCCTCACACTTGGAGCGAATGACAGCCGGATCGGCCCCCACCAGCTTCTGCTCGGTCACCACCTTGTGTTCAATTGGCAAGCCGTGACAGTCCCATCCTGGAACAAAAGGAGCGTAAAACCCCATCATCGATCGGCTTTTGAGGACAAGATCCTTGAGAACCATATTCAGCGCGTGGCCGACGTGGGCATCCCCATTCGCAAAGGGAGGCCCGTCGTGCAGGTAATAGGCAGGAGCCCCATGTCGGGTCTTTAAGAGGCCTTCATAGGCCTTCTGGCGTGCCCACTGCTCAACTAAGGCAGGCTCCCGCTTGGGGAGATCCGCCCGCATGGGGAAATCGGTCTTCGGTAGAAGAACCGTCGAACTATAATCCATCCAGAAGGTTTAGGAGAAAAAGCGAATCATCCAAGCCACAAGCGGTGGCAACGAAACGAATAAATTAGGCGTTGGCCCCCGTGGGGGTTGCGTTTGGATTCGTAGGGGGAGTCACCACAGGAGGAACATTCTTGGCAGCATCTTCGGCAGCTTTGTCAGCAGCAGCTTTAGCTGCTGCTGCAGCATCCGCAATAGCCTTCGCTACCTCTGCGGCCTGGTCAGCTGCGAGTTTAGCTGCTGCTTTGGCTGCAGCATCCGCATCGGCAATCGCTTTTGCCGCTGCTGCCGCGTCCGCTGCCGCTTTAGCCTGAGCAGCCGCCTGGTCAGCTGCCAGTTTAGCTGCTGCTTTGGCTGCAGCATCCGCATCGGCAATCGCTTTTGCCGCTGCTGCCGCGTCCGCTGCCGCTTTAGCCTGAGCAGCCGCCTGGTCAGCTGCCAGTTTAGCTGCTGCTTTGGCTGCAGCATCCGCATCGGCAATCGCTTTTGCCGCTGCTGCCGCGTCCGCTGCTGCCTTTGCTGCAGCTGCCGCTGCTGTGGCTGCTGCTCTTTCGTCATCAAGACGTGCTTTATTCGCTGCCTCTAATTGGGCTTGAGCTCTTGCAGCTGATTCAGCAGTTTCTTGTTGACTTTTCGTGGCTTCTGCAGCTGCTAATGCGGCTTGGGCTGCATCTTTTGCCGTCTTCATATCTGCAGCAGCTTTGATCGCTGCTTCGGTCTGTTGAGCTGCCAACAGCGCCGCTTCCTTGGCCGCCTGCTCTGCTAACGCCGCAAACTTTTCCCTCTGCTTTTCAATGAAGGCATCCCACTGATCAACAAATGTCTTCAGAGTTGGATTAGCGGCAAGTTCGGCCTGTGTGAAGATAGATCGGACAGATCTTACAGAACTTGTCGTAGGATCCAGTGCAGCTGGATTACTCAATTTGTAGTCGTTCGCTAGATTTTTATTATCGGCAGATAAATTATTGAATGTGGATGTGGATGCAGTCTGTGCGCTGGTCGCAGCAGCAGCAGCTGCATTAGCAGCTGCTACTGCCAAAGCATTTGCCTGTGCAGCTGCTTTTCGGGCGTCTTCCGCTGCCGCATCCTGCTGAGCTTTGGTTGTGGCTGCATCCAGTGACGCTTTTAATTGTGCTGCTGCTGCTGCTGCTTCAGACGCAGCCTTATTACGTGCTGTGGCCTCCGCCTCTGCCTTTTGTGCCGCTACTGCTTGAGCAGCAGTTGCCTCCTGAGCTGCCTTAGCATCTGCTGCCGCTTTAGCAGCTGCCGTATTGGCTGCGGCTTTGGCTGAAGCATCTGCATCTGCAATTCGTTGGGCTTCTGCCGCAGCATCCGCAGCTGTCTTAGCAACTGCAGCCGCTTGAGCCGCTGCCGCATCGGCTCTGGCTTTAGTCGCAAGATCTGCATCGGCAGCGGCTTTTGCCGCTGCTGCCGCATCGGCTGCATTTTTTGCCGCTACAGCCGCTTGAGCCGCTGCCGCATCGGCTCTGGCTTTAGTCGCAAGATCAGCATCGGCAGCGGCTTTTGCCGCTGCTGCCGCATCGGCTGCATTTTTTGCCGCTGCGGCTGCTTGGAGAGCTGCAGCACTTTCTTTGGCCTTACTGGCTGCGGCTGCATCCGCTGCAAGTTTTGCATCTTCAGAGGCCTTAGCTGCGACTTGCGCAGCCTCTCGTGCCGCTACGGCTTTGTTATATTCTGCTAAAGCCTTTTCATACTCACTCTGTTTTGCTGCTGCCAGATCAGCCTTGGCTTTTGCCTCTGCTTCCTGTGCCGCCTTGAGAGCCGCAGCTGTCGCCCTTGCATTTTGATCTGCTTGGAGCTGCTGAATCTGGGTCGTTGCCGCTATATTTCCGTTCCCGGCTCCCACTCCGCCACCTGCCCCTCCACCTCCTTCGGTTCCCGCGGCTGTGTCGACCGATGGAGCCTCCGCCGCGCCCTGCGACGAAGCGGTGGTGATAGCCGATATCGATTTTGCATCCATGCCCGGAGCTGCCGCGATCACCGCCGCAGCGATCC
>Ga0214917_10003219_pt1 | contig 19117 bp, 17 predicted proteins | sample LL_1208_BB_MetaG_FD_177983 | JGI IMG/M metagenome (GOLD analysis project Ga0214917, IMG submission 177983) | Freshwater microbial communities from Lake Lanier, Atlanta, Georgia, United States - LL_1208_BB | ecosystem: Environmental > Aquatic > Freshwater > Lake | place: USA: Georgia | collected...
CTGACGGGGGGCTCCAGACATCTGGGGAAATATCGTTAACATTTACTCATGTCAGCCCGTAAAAAATTATCAGATTTTGATGTTGTAATTATTGGCTCCGGATTTGGCGGCTCAGTTGCCGCGCTTCGCTTAACTGAAAAAGGTTATAAGGTTGCAGTTTTAGAGGCTGGTCGCCGATTTGCCGATAAAGATTTTCCTAAAACTTCTTGGCGGTTATCTAAATTTTTATTTATGCCAAGACTAGGACTGCGTGGCATTCAACGCATTCATGTGCTGCCTGATGTTTTAGTTTTAGCTGGCGCAGGTGTTGGCGGAGGATCACTTGTTTATGCAAATACTTTATACAAACCACCTGCCTCATACTTTGCAGATAAACAATGGAATCAAATAACAGATTGGAATTCAGAGTTATCCCCTTGGTATGACCAAGCATCGCGAATGTTAGGTGTTGTAAGTAATCCATACTTTTCACCATCTGATGAGGCTATGAAAGAGGTAGCTGATCAAATGGGGGTTGGCCACACCTTTAAATTGGCTCCACTCGGTGTTTATTTTGGCGATGGCAACGGTGTTAAATCAAAGGATCCATTTTTTGGTGGCGTAGGTCCAGATCGAAATGGTTGTTTGCAATGTGGTAGTTGCATGACTGGTTGCCGGCATAATGCAAAAAATACACTGCCCAAAAATTATTTAGGACTTGCAGAAAACGCTGGTGCAAAGGTATTTCCAGAACATACAGTCATTAAAACTGAGCAATTAAGTGATGGCAGCTGGAAGATAACCGCTCGTAAGAGCTCTGCTTGGTTTGGTGGCAAGCGCACATTCACTGCAGCCCAAGTTGTGGTTGCTGCAGGAACCTATAACACGCAGAAATTAATGCATAAGATGAAATCAGATGGAGTATTACCAAAGATCTCTGATGCACTTGGAAAGTTGTCTAGAACAAATAGTGAGGCATTAACCGGAACCATCATGCCTAAAGGCGGTACTGATTACAGCAAAGGCTCTGCAATCACATCCTCATTTTTTCCAGATGAACACACACATGTGGAGCCCGTCCGTTACGGTAAAGGTAGCAATTTCATGGGCTTATTGCAGACGGTAATGACAGATGGCACCAACATTAAAAAACGTAGGGCGCAATGGCTAAAACAAATAATTACCAAGCCATCAATGCTGATAAAGATATTGGATGTTCGTAAATGGTCAGAGCGCACAGTGGTTGCATTAATTATGCAAAATGTGGACTCATCATTAACAGTGAAAAGTAAAAGAGGATTACTTGGTTGGCGCTTAACCTCTGAAAATGATTCAGATCAACCAAATGCCACCTACATTCCTGCTGCAAATGAGGTAGCAAGACGAATTGCAGAGAACAGAGGTGGAATTGCTGGAGGTCATATTGGCGATTTAGTCAATGCACCATTTACCGCTCACTTTGTTGGTGGTTGTGTAATTGGAGCTACTTCAAATGAAGGAGTGATTGATCCGTATCATCGAGTTTGGAATTACCCAACAATGCATATTGTTGATGGTGCAAGTGTTACTGCAAATTTAGGAGTAAATCCATCACTGACAATTACGGCACAAGCTGAACGAGCATTTTCAATGTGGCCAAACAAGGGAGAGAGCGATCCAAGACCTGCACAAAATTCAACTTACCAAAGGATTAATCCAATCTTTCCAAATAATCCATTTGTGCCAAAGGGCGCAGTTGGTGAGTTAAGAGTCTCCTAGTATTTCTTCTTGCTTCTTTTTTCTACGGTTTGGCATTTTAGTAATTGGGAAATCTAATGATTTATAAAAATCTTTGATAATTATCTGCATCATCTTTGGTTTTTCTTTAACCAATGCGTGAGATGCACCAGGTATTATCGCCAATCTGCCATCTGGAATTGCCTCATACATTTCGGTGGTTAATTTACTAGTAAATGGCTCATCATCACCGGCCAAGACTAGTACTGGACATTGAATATTCTTTAATTGTTTTAATTTCAACTTCGGCTCTGTAGCCCAAACCTTAAATGCTTTGCGAATAATTGTTAAAAGCAACTCTGGATCTTGTTTAGATAATTTTGCAAACTCTAGCTTTTCTTCATCACTGGCAGAAACATTATCTAAATCAAAGCTAATTCCACTTTTGTATGTGTAGTTCATGCCAATTCCAACCAAGGATTTAATTAAATCAGGGCGCTTTATTGCCGCAATTAATCCAATATTTCCACCATCACTCCAGCCAATTACATGTACTGGTTTATTAATTACTTTTTCAACATAGGCGATAAATTCATCAACCTGAAAATCAAAATGCATGAAACCATCTCGCATTTTTGTTTTGCCGTGAGCAGTTCGATCATATGCAAATGGTTGATGGGTTTTCTCTACCGCAGGAAGAATTTCCTTCTCCCACTTTTCAGTGTGGCTTAAACCGCCATGTAGTAATACAACTGGCTCACCGTGATTGCTCCATTGCTTGCACCAAATTTTGTGTCCGTCTATAGTTATAAATTTTTGCGAGACTAACCGCGCCACTTACTTTATTTCCATAACTTTATTGGACATCCATTATGTGACGATTGCCGCGATCAAAGGTTAGGTAGTTCCAGGTCCAATCTGCCATTGTGCCTATCTTGTTTCGGCCACCCAATAAATAAAATAGGTGTAGCCACAACCATGCCAGCCAAGCAATAGTTCCAGCTAATTTAATTCCTTTTACCTCAACAACTGCCTTATTTCTACCAATTGTGGCCATTGAACCTTTATCAAGGTATGTGAACTGGGCTAATGGTTTTTGTTTAACTAATCGAGTTATTTGTTTAGCAATAAATTTTCCTTGTTGAATTGCGACAGCAGCCACCATTGGAAGCGGTTTGCCATTTTTACCAATTACTCCTGCGATATCACCAATTGCCCAAATGTTTGGATAATTTTTCACCTGAAGAGTTTGTTCAACCGATAATCGATTTCCAACTACGGGCAAATTTAATTGCTGCATGGCAGGAGATCCTTTAACACCAGCTGCCCAAATAGTTATTTCAGACGGAAGTGTTGTGCCATCTTTCAAGATTATTTTGCGATGTTCTAACTCTTTTACCGCTGTATTTAATAAAACCTTTACGCCGAGTTTTTCTAAATCTTTTTTGGTTCTCGCAGAAATCGCAGGTGAAAATGGTGGAAGAAGTCGGTCACTAGCTTCAATTAATCTAACATCAATATGTGCAGCCGCATTTGCCTGATCTGATCTGAGTGGACCTTTAACTAATTCAGCTAGTGCTCCAGCCATCTCTACTCCAGTTGGTCCACCACCTACGACAGATATTGAGAATCGAGTGTCATCTTCAAATCGACATAAATCTTCAAAGCGGCGCATAACTTCGGCACGAATGGTTAATGCTTCATTTACAGTTTTCATGCCAAGTGCGTATTCATTCACACCGGGAATTCCAAAATCTGCAGTCGTTGAACCGAGTGCAATAATTAAATGATCAAAATCTAAAAGTTCACTGCTATCTAATTTAACCTGCTTATTTTTATGATCAATTGAGATCGGAGATGCCATCCGAAATTTAGCACCAGTTTTGCGAAGCGCTCCGCGAATTGGGTATGCCACATGATCTGCAGCTAGCCCGGCAGTTGATACCTGGTAAAGCAAAGGCAGAAAAGTTTGAAAGTTATGGCGGTCAACAACTGTGACATCGGCAATCTTGGTAAGGGCGCGAGCGGCGGTTAATCCGCCAAAGCCACCACCTAAAATCACTACCTTTGGTTTATTCATGAAAGTAAGTCTACTGTTTTGACCATGAACAGCACTCGTAAAATTCTGGTGACTGGCGCTTCTGGCTATGTTGGTGGCCGACTAGTTACCGCACTTCTTGCTGATCAAATGCAGGTTCGAGTCTTTGTGCGAGATTCCCGAAAAATAAAAGGTCAATTGTGGTCAGAAAAAGTCGAGATTGCAGAAGGCAATGCAAATAATTATCAATCAACACTTGCTGCATTAACTGATGTTCATACTGCTTTCTATTTACTTCATTCAATTAATTTAGGTCCAAATTTTGATGAGATTGAATCAGCGATGGCGCGTAACTTTGCCAAAGCGGCTGAAGCTGCTGGTGTTAAACAAATCGTTTACTTAGGCGGAATTGCTAATGACACAAAGACAAGTAAGCATCTGCAATCACGAGCAAACACTGGAAAAGAGTTAGCAACTACATCTGTTCCGGTAATGGAGCTCCGAGCCGGAATTATTATCGGAAGTGGTTCTGCATCTTTTGAAATGTTGCGTCACTTAACTCATCGACTACCGGTTATGACAACACCGAAATGGGTTTCAAATAAAACTCATCCAATCGCAATTCGTGATGTGCTTTGGTACCTAAGAAATGTCGCAAAGCTAGATAATCCAGTTACTGGAATATTTGATATTGGTGGACCTGAGGTTCTGTCATATGCCGATATGATGCAAAAGTTTGCCAAAATTTCTGGACTTCGCAAACGTTGGATTATCAAAGTTCCAGTTCTAACCCCTGGCTTATCTTCATTATGGATTGGATTAGTAACTCCAGTACCAACTGCATTAGCCAGACCATTGGTTGGTTCACTAATTTCTGAAGTTGTTGCCGATCCAGCAAAATCTATTAATAAAATAATTCCATTACCACCTGAAGGATTAATTGATGTAGCTGGTGCGATTGAATTAGCATTAACCAATACTTCAGGTAATAATGTTTCAACTAGATGGTCTGATGCAACACTTCCAACTGCTCCTTGGCAAAAAGCACAAAGTGATCCGGATTGGGCGGGTGAGACTTTATATAAAGATAGGCGCGAACAAATTACGCCAGCAACAGCTGAAAGCTTATGGAAAACAGTCGAACAAATTGGTGGCGATAATGGTTGGTATGGATCTGATTTCTTATGGTTTCTGCGCGGGTTGCTAGATCGATTAATCGGTGGTGTTGGATTGCGTCGCGGCAGGCGAGATCCATTGCATTTGCGAGTTGGTGACAGTTTAGATTTTTGGCGAGTGGAAGTTGTTGAACCAGAAAAAGTATTAAGACTTTATGCTGAGATGATTTTGCCAGGTAAGGCCTGGTTAGAGTTTAAGATTGAAAAATTACCAAGCGGTGAGAGCAAATTAATTCAGGAGGCTTTGTATTCACCTCGGGGTTTGGGCGGACAACTTTATTGGTTTGCCGTCTCACCATTTCATTTTCTAGTCTTTCCAACCATGCTCAGAAACATAGTTCGAAGTGCAATGCGAAAGGATTATGCAGCGAAAAATGCATGAGTTCAATCAAGAGGTTGAAGCACTAGCTCAGGAAATTTTAGATTACAGCTTGGTTCGCCTTCGTACCGATCCACCATTAGATGGACCCAAGACCCCAGAAGAGTTAATGCAATTAGCTGGTAACACAATTACACCAAAAGGACTTGGTGGGCATAAAGCGCTTGCGTTATTTAAAGATGTACTAGCAACTGCATGTATATCAACTGATCATCCACGTTACTTAGCCTTTATTCCATCTGCACCAAGTGAGTACGCAAATCTTTTTGATTTAGTAGTTGGTGCATCCGCACTTTATGGCGGTTCATGGCTGGAAGGTGCTGGTGCAGTATTTGCCGAAAACCAAGCACTTCGTTGGATTTCAGATTTAGCGGGATTGCCACAAAATGCAGGTGGCGTATTTGTGCAAGGCGGAACAATTGGAAATTTATCCGCACTAGTAACCGCAAGAGCACATTTCCGAACTAAACGCAGTGATGTAACCAGATGGGTAATTGCAGCTAGCGAGGAAGCGCACTCATCTATCAAATCTGCAGCCGAGGTAATGGATGTTGGAGTTATTTTAATTAAACCAGACGCAAATGGCTCATTACACGGTGAAGCATGTGCTGCCGTGATTGATAAGTACCACACCGAAAATCCAACACACCAAGTATTTGCACTTATCGCAACAGCCGGAACTACAAACTTAGGAATTATCGATAACTTAAAATCAATTGCACCTGTAGCTAAAGAACGCGGTATCTGGTTTCATGTTGATGGCGCTTATGGACTAGCTGCCTTATGCTCTCCAAAAACTAAACCATTGTTTGCAGGTGTTGAATATGCTGATTCATTAATTGTTGATCCACATAAGTGGTTGTTTGCACCATTTGATGCATGTGCTTTAATTTATCGAGATCCAACTATTGCAAAAGCAACACACCTACAAAAAGCTGCGTACCTAGAAACCCTAGATGATGATGGCGAATGGAATCCATCTGATTATGCAATTCATTTAACAAGACGAGCACGTGGTTTACCATTTTGGTTTTCATTAGCAGCTCATGGCACAGATGAGTACGCCAAAGCCATGGATCAAACGATGGATATTGCAAAACATGCTGCAGAATTAATTAAGCAACATCCCAATTTAGAGTTACTACGGGAGCCAACCTTGTCGGTAGTTGCTTTTAAACGCAAAGGTTGGCAGATGGCAGATTATCAAAAATGGAGCGATAAATTACTTTCCGACCAAATTGGTTTTGTCACCCCATCATCACATCACGGAGACCCAATCCTGCGTTTTGCAATAGTTAATCCATGGACCAAAGAAGGTGATATTTCAGAAATTCTCGCCACGCTCTAACAAAGCCTGAATAAAAAGGCTTGATCTTTTAAGATATTCACATGTCTGAATTCAGTATGCCGATCAGTAACGGTACTGGCTTATCTGAGCTAGAAATTAAAATGCTGGATTTTGAACGTCAATGGTGGCGTTATGCCGGCGCAAAAGAGAGTGCAATCAAAGAGTTATTTGATCTAACTCCGCCTGCTTACTATCAAATGCTTAATAATTTGATTGATCGCGAAGATGCATTACTCGCCGAGCCAATCCTGGTTAAGCGGCTGCGACGCCTACGCGAATCCCGCACTGCGGCTCGCTCAAGTACCCGCCTCGGCTTCAACCTCTAACACCACAGAAGGCTTATGGGTAATGCCATAGCCTCGAAAGCCACAAAAGCATCTTTAGCCTTTCTACGGCTAGGCATTACTCCAACGCCCTCAGTTGGCGTTGAGGGAATAAATCCTTTAGATTTGGCCTTAGCACTCTCGTGGCCCGAGTGATAATGCGGCTGCATTTGAATTAAGAAACTGAATAAAACAAGGAGATATGACATGGCAAAGATGATCGCCTTTAATGAAGAGGCCCGACGCGGATTAGAGCGCGGTATGAATGCATTAGCTGACGCAGTCAAGGTAACCCTTGGACCTCGCGGTCGAAATGTAGTTTTGGAGAAGAAGTGGGGCGCTCCAACAATTACCAATGATGGAGTTTCAATCGCAAAAGAGATTGAACTAGATGATCCTTGGGAAAAGATTGGCGCAGATTTAGTAAAGGAAGTTGCGAAGAAGACTGATGATGTTGCTGGTGATGGAACCACAACGGCGACAGTTTTAGCACAAGCATTAGTTCGTGAAGGACTACGAAATGTGGCAGCTGGATCTAATCCAATGTCATTAAAACGCGGAATAGAAAAAGCAGTAGAGGCAATCTCTGATGAATTATTAAAGATGGCAAAACCAGTTGAGACAAAGGAACAAATCTCAGCGACCGCATCTATTTCAGCAGCAGATACAACTATTGGTGAAATGATCGCTGAGGCAATGGACAAGGTTGGCAAAGAGGGTGTAATTACCGTTGAAGAAAGCAATACCTTTGGCCTAGAGCTAGAGCTAACAGAGGGTATGCGTTTTGATAAAGGTTATATCTCTGCTTACTTTGTAACTGATACCGATCGTATGGAAACAGTTATGGAAGATCCATACATTTTGATCGCAAACTCAAAGATTGCAAATATTAAAGATCTAGTTCCAGTTCTAGAAAAGGTTATGCAAACCGGTAAGCCACTAGTGATTATTGCTGAAGATGTTGAGGGCGAGGCGCTTTCAACTTTGGTAGTAAATAAGATCCGTGGCACATTTAAATCTGTTGCTGTTAAGGCACCAGGATTTGGTGATCGTCGTAAGGCAATGTTGCAAGATATTGCAATCCTTACAGGTGCAACTGTTATTTCAGAGGAGGTTGGCCTAAAGCTAGATCAAACAAGTATTGAGTTGCTAGGTAGCGCTCGCAAGGTTGTAATTAGCAAGGAAGAGACCACAATCGTTGAAGGAAATGGCGACGCCGAACAAATTAAGGGCCGCGTAAACCAAATCCGCGCCGAGATTGAAAAGAGCGACTCTGATTACGACCGTGAAAAATTGCAAGAGCGCCTTGCAAAATTAGCTGGCGGTGTAGCAGTTATCAAAGCAGGAGCAGCAACAGAGGTTGAGCTTAAAGAGCGCAAGCACCGAATTGAAGATGCTGTACGAAATGCAAAGGCTGCAGTTGAAGAAGGAATCGTTGCCGGTGGTGGCGTTGCACTATTACAAGCAGGCAAAGTTGCATTTGATAAGTTGAAGTTAAGTGGCGATGAAGCAACTGGCGCAAAGATTGTGGAATTCGCAATCGAAGCACCACTTAAGCAAATTGCAATTAACGCCGGTCTTGAAGGCGGAGTAATTGTTGAGAAGGTTCGTCACCTACCAACTGGTCAAGGATTAAATGCTGCAACTGGTGAATATGTTGACATGATTAAAACTGGCATCATCGATCCAGCAAAGGTAACTCGTTCTGCATTGCAAAATGCAGCTTCAATTGCAGCGCTGTTCTTAACAACAGAGGCAGTCATTGCAGATAAGCCAGAGCCAAAGAGTGCAATGCCGGCAGCTCCTGGCGGCGGAGATATGGATTTCTAATCCAATAAATAATCCACTTAATTAGGAAAAGCCCCCGCTTAATATCGGGGGCTTTTCTCTTTTATATCTAACTCAATTACAATTTCCCAATGGCTAAAAAGAAATCTCTCTTTAAGAAAATTCGCAAACAGCACTCATCAGTTGTTGCCGAACCAGAGGCAGAGATAGATGATCTAGATATGCAATCTTTAGATTCAGTTGAAGAGATTGCACCAGTTGCAAAAGATGAAGCTCCAGTAATTGTTAGAAAGCCATACATCGCACCTCCTAAAACTTATCCAGCAATAGTTGAGGTCGCTGTAAACAAAACCGATATTTTTGGCGCACTAGATATTGCAAAGCAAGCAGCAATTGAAGATGCTGGTAAAAAAGAGTTTGTCGGAGAGTTTTACTCAATAGATTCAGATGAAGATCGAGTTGCAACATATTTATTTGAAGCAAAGCTCCCAGGTTATGCCGGATGGCGATGGGCAGTAACTGTTGCCAAATTAGATGAACAAACTGCTGCAACAATTTGTGATGTTGTTTTATTGCCAGGCAGCAAGGCATTACTTGCTCCAAATTGGGTGCCATATGTTGAACGTGTACAACCTGGTGATCTAGGTGTTGGTGATGTTGTGCCAACTGCGCCAGATGATGAAAGATTAGTTCCAGGATTTGCATCTCTTCCAGAAGATGATGAATTGGATACTTTGGATTTACATCAATTATTTGAATTGGGATTAGGCAAAGCTCGCGTGCTTTCAATTGTCGGTCGCGATCAAGCAAGTAAGCGTTGGTATGAAGGAGATCGTGGACCAAATTCACCAATTGCAAATGCTGCGCCAAAGCCATGTCACTCATGTGGATTTTTTATTCCAATCGCTGGATCGCTTCGTAGTGCGTTCGGAGTTTGTTCAAATGCAATCTCACCCGAAGATGCCCGTGTGGTTTCAATCGATCACGGCTGTGGCGCACACTCAGAAGCATTAATTAAGGCTGAATAAACCCAATTCCTCGCATTGCCAATTTGGGTTAAACTAAGCCCCTGACCATCGCAAGATGGCTAGTACCGAAATTAAACGAGTATTTAAATTGATCGGAGATACCAATGCCTACTGGCCGCGTTAAATGGTTCAGCCTGGAAAAGGGATTTGGCTTTATCTCAAATGATGAAGGCGAAGATGTTTATCTTGCAGCTGCTGCGCTTCCAGAAGGCGTAACAACGGTAAAGCCTGGTACAAAACTAGAGTTCAGCATTGCTGATGGTCGTCGTGGTCCTCAGGCACTTTCTGTTTCAGTAATTGAAGCACCACCATCAATGGTTAATAACTCACGTGGTAATGCTGATGATCTTGCGGCGATTATTGAAGACTCAATCAAAATTTTAGATCGAGTTGGAAATCAACTTCGTCATGGGCGTCATCCATCTCCAGCAGAAGCGGAGAGATTGGGCAAGGTTCTACGCGGTATTGCATCGCAAATAGAAGGCGCTTAATCCTTAATAATTAAAGTTGGCCGCGTCGGCCGCGTCTTACTGTGTAGCGCAATCCAATTGCACCAAGCGATGCTCCAAAAACGCAGATCCAAAGCACCTTTGCTTGCGCATTCATAACAATGGCGAAGACAAATGCGATTATCCAAAGAACAATTCCCATTGCTATTACAAAGATTGCTTCTTTCATGGCTCTCCCTTTTCTATAACCCGGTGATTAAAACCATAGCAACCATGCCTACTAAAATTGCAATGGTAATAATGCGTCTGGTTCGGTAACTCATCTAACTCTTTTTTGGCATTGCATCAACTACAAATTCAATCGATGCAGTAAGTGCATCAATATCAGATGGCTCAACTGCTGGGAACATGCCAATACGTAATTGGTTCTTACCCAACTTGCGATATGGATCGGTATCAACAATTCCATTTGACCGAAGAATCTTTGCAATCTCTAATGCATCAATTGAATCATCAAAATTAATAGTGCCAACTACCTTTGATCTCATCGCTGGATCAGTTACAAATGGTGTTGTGTAACTTGTTTTCTCTGCCCAACTGTAAAGGCGTGACGAGGAATCTGCACTTCGACCGGCAGCAAAATTTAATCCACCATTGTTATTAATCCATTCAATTTGTTCGGCTAATAAAATTAAGGTGGCAAGTGCTGGTGTGTTATATGTCTGGTCTAATCTGGAGTTCTCAACTGCAATTGAAAGATCGAAAAATGCTGGCATCCAACGACCACTTGCTCTAATTTTTTCAATACGTGCAATCGCAGCAGGGCTCATGATTGCCACCCATAATCCACCATCAGATGCGAAGGATTTTTGCGGAGCAAAGTAATAAACATCTGATTGTGAAATATCTAGGTCAAGACCGCCAGCAGCACTTGTTGCATCAACTAAAACCAATGCATCATTAATTTTGGATGGGCGAATAATTGGCATTGCCACACCAGTGCTGGTTTCATTATGAGTTAGCGCGTAGGCATCTACGCCCGCTTCAGCAACTGCAATTGGATGCGAACCCGGATCTGCCTTAATGACACTTGGATCACCAATCATTGGTGCTAATTTTGCGGCAGCTGCAAACTTTGATGAGAACTCACCAAAGACTAAGTGTTGTGATTTATTTTCAATCAATCCAAATGTGGCAATATCCCAAAAAGCAGTTGAGCCACCATTACCAATAATTACTTCATAACCCTCTGGTAAATTAAATAATGATTTAAGTCCAATCCGAACTCGGCCAACAACCTCTTTAACTGGCTTTTGTCTGTGAGATGTTCCTAAAACTTTTCCATAATTGTTTGCCAAATTTGCAAGGGAAGCGGAGCGAATCTTTGATGGACCACAACCAAAACGACCATCACTTGGTTTTAAATTGTCCGGGATTTTTATTTCACTCATGGGCAGATATTACGGGTAGATCCGTTTGATCTGCCAATCATTATTTTGTGATCTCACATATCGAATTCGATCATGCAATCTTGAGTATCTGCCCTGCCAAAACTCAATCGATGTGGGCAACACTATATATCCACCCCAATGCTCTGGCATTGGAACTTTAGTTCCTTCCGGCCACTTGTTTTCTAAATCTGCATACTTCTTTTCTAGCTCTTCTCGAGATGATAATTCTTCAGATTGCATTGATGCCCATGCACCGATCTGACTGCCTCTTGGTCGTGTAGCAAAATACTTTTCAGATTCAGTTTTAGAAATTTTACTTGCAGACCCAATTACAATTACTTGTCGCTCCAACGGATACCAAGGAAATAACAATGAAACATTGGCGTTGCTAGAAATTTGTTTCGCTTTTCTAGATCCATAATTTGAAAAAAATGTAAATCCATCTTTGGATAAATCCTTTAGTAAAACTGTGCGACTACTTGGCTGATTATCAATAGCGGTTGAAAGCACCATGGCATTTGCTTCGACTACAACCTCATTGCTTGCTGCCTCTAGTAGCCAAGAATTAAAAAGTTCTACCGGATCTTTCGGTAGTGCGGACTCAAGTAAGCCCACTTCGCCATATTGCCGGCGCATCGCTGAAATATCCTCACGGCTAGCCATAGAGGTATCCAACCTCACTTTCATTCAGTTTGGTTCACCCTCGCCAAGAGAGCAGAATAGGTCCAGTAGGTGTTTTAATTAAAGGCAGTTAATGGCGGAGGGAGCAACTCGTGGCCGATGATTTTAAGCCGGGACTAGAAGGCGTTATTGCATTTGAATCAAAGATTGCTGAGCCAGATAAAGAGGGAAGTGCACTTCGCTACCGCGGCGTTGATATAGAAGATTTAGTTGGTCGGGTCACCTTTGGAAATGTTTGGGGCTTATTAGTTGATGATGAGTTCAACCCGGGATTACCTGCAGCTGAACCATTTTTATTACCAGTGCACACGGGTGACGTTCGCGTAGATGTGCAATCTGCAATTGCGATGCTGACACCTGCATGGGGATTAAAACCACTACTTGATATTGCAGATGAAGAAGCAAGAAGTAACTTAGCTCGGGTTTCAGTAATGGTGCTTTCATATGTAGCCCAAGCTGCTCGCGGCACCGTTGCTGCGGTAGTTCCGCAATCAGAGATTGATAAGGCACATACAGTTGTAGAGCGCATGATGATCCGTTGGCGCGGAGAACCAGATCCAGTTCATGTTCGTGCGATTGATGCTTACTTTGTATCTGCAGCAGAACATGGAATGAATGCATCAACCTTCACCGGTCGCGTAATTGCATCAACTGGTGCGGATGTTGCCGCATCTATTTCAGGTGCAATTGGTGCAATGTCTGGTCCATTACATGGCGGTGCACCTGCCCGTGTATTAACCATGATTGAAGCAGTAGAGAAAACCGGTGATGCAACCTCTTATGTGAAATCAATTCTTGATAAAGGTGAGCGTTTAATGGGCTTTGGTCACCGAGTTTATCGAGCAGAAGATCCACGCGCTCGCACACTGCGTCGTACAGCCAAAGAGTTAAATGCACCTCGCTATGAGGTTGCACTCGCACTTGAAAAGGCAGCACTTGCTGAACTTAAAGAACGTCAACCAGATCGCGTGCTAGAGACAAATGTTGAGTTTTGGGCAGCGATTGTTTTGGATTTTGCACAAGTACCAGCAAATCTATTTACCTCGATGTTTACTGCAGCGCGTACCGCTGGTTGGTCTGCACACATTTTGGAACAAAAGCGCACTGGTCGCATCATTCGCCCATCTTCACGATACGTTGGACCTGGTCCACGTAAGCCGCAAGATGTTAAGGGCTGGGATGCTTCCGTTGAATCTTTGCACAATTAATTAATCACTTAATTCTGGCAAAGTTGTGACCAGCAGATCAATTATTTGGTTTAGGCGGGATCTCCGAATTAATGATCACCCCGCTTTAAATGCAGCAATTGAATTGGGTGAAGAAGTAATTCCAGTTTTCATCTTAGATCCAAAGTTAATTAAAAGCGGCGGAAGCAAACGACTTGCGTACTTGGGGCAATCATTACGAGAGTTAGATAAATCTTTAGATAATAATTTGCAGGTAGTTGCAGGTGATCAAATCGAAACCCTTAAAGAGTTACAAAAAAAATACAATGCTGACTCTGTTCATATCAGCGCAGAGTACGAACCATATGGTGCAGCAAGAGATGCCAAGGTAGAAGCAGCAGGAATAAACTTAATTAGAACTGGTTCACCATATGCAGTTGCGCCAGGTCGGGTTCGCAAGCCAAGTGATGACACTCCCTACAAGGTTTACACACCTTTTTATCGCGGTTGGTTACAACATGGCTGGCGGGCACCAGCACCAACTCCAAAAGAAATCCCAACAGTTAAAGCAGATGCAGAATCAAGAAACTTTCCAGATTGGAAATTACCAGATGGTGTTGAATTAATCTCAGCTGGTGAGGCAGCAGCATTAGCTCGCTTTAAGCTTTTTCAAGTAGGTGCATTAGCAAATTATGATGAAGCAAGAAATCTTGCAGGCATAGACGGAACTAGCAAAATGAGTGCGCACTTAAAATTTGGCGAAATTCATCCACGCACCTTGCTAGCACCACTTGGCGAAAGCAAAGCGCATGATGTTTACCGTAAAGAGATTGCATGGCGTGAGTTTTATGCCGATGTTTTATTTCATAACCAGCATACTGATACAGATTATTACGCACCACAATTTGCCCAGATGCGTTATGACAAACCAGGTGATCAATTTAAAGCTTGGTGTGAAGGTAAAACTGGTTATCCATTTGTTGATGCGGCGATGCGCCAATTGTTGAAAGAGGGCTGGATGCACAATCGCACCAGAATGGTCGTTGCTTCATTTTTAGTTAAGGATTTACACCTTGAATGGCAATTAGGTGAACGTTTTTTCCGTGAACACTTAATTGATTATGACGTTGCCTCAAATGCGCATGGTTGGCAGTGGACAGCAGGAACTGGAACCGATGCATCTCCTTATTACCGAGTGTTTAATCCAATTGAACAAGGCAAACGCTTTGATGAAAATGGTGATTATGTAAGAAAGTATGTTCCAGAGCTTTCACATATTTCTGGAGTTGCGGTGCAAGAGCCTTGGGAGCATCCAGAAGGTTACAAAAACAATTATCCAAAACGAATTGTTGATCATGCAGTGGAAAGAGTTGAGTCACTTGCCCGCCTGGAAGAAATCAAAGCGAGCAAGCCACTTCCACCCACAAAGTAGTAATTTCTTTAATAATTAAGCTAAGAAATTTGTAAATTGCCAAGGATCAGATTCGTCGTAAACACGACCATTCCAACCTTTAAATAAATCATTGCGATGCATTAATGGATCCCAATCAGCTGCAACTGAGTGGTAGCCACCCCAATACTTTTCAGAGTAAGCCAAAACCTCACGCCATGGCATGTCATCTGGAACCATGTAACCGCGATTTGGATTAGCCATCGCCCAAGCAACCGCTGCGTAAACAGCGCTTGATACTTGAACAGTTGTTGCAGATTGTTTTGGAATTAATTTACGCGAATCATGAATATTTAATAATGAACCAGTCCACCAAGATTTATATGGATGGCCCATGAGTAGAACGCCAAGACGATCATCACCATCAATAATCTCCTCATTCATAATTCTTTGGTTAGATGTAATTTGCCATTGATTCATTTCTAATTCACGCATTGAAGCAATTGCAGCATCTGTTGGGCAGTATGCATAATGAACAGTTGGACGGTAGATAGCTTTATTACTATCCCAAACAGTTAGGTGATCGCTAATTGTGAACGCTTCCCCATGACGAACCAACATTCCGGTTGTCTCCATATTTGGTACCCAAGAACGAACCCAAGTTGTAGCACCAGGTTGGGCAATACAAATTTGGTTTTTTGGACCAGATTGATGTTCATAAGCCTTTGCTGGAAGGGTTTTTTCATGAGTACCCCAACCAAGTTCGGCTGGTGCAATTCCTTCTTCATAGAAACCCTCAACCGACCAAGTATTTACAAACTCATTAAATAACTTTGGTTTATTAGATACTTGAGTATCACGTTCTGCAATGTGAATTACCTTCACGCCTAATTTGTGTGCAAGTGTTGGAAAGTTTTCACTCTCAAGTGCATCAGCAACTCCTGCTGCTGCTTTACCCTCTTTAACTGCGCGAGTTGCAATATCTACTAATGCCTTCTTTGTTAAATGGGAAACCAATCCAGGATTTGCACCGTGTTCAACAATTGCAGTTGGACCTTTGCCTTTCCATGTGTCGGTTAACTTACGCAATTTCATGTGGCGCCAATAAAGTGTGCGCTCAGTTGGATGTCTGCCTGCCCCGGCAGAGTATGGATCCCACTCCTCTAATGAGGTATTCAGATAAATGACGCCATGATCATGAGCCCAACCAATGATTTCATTTGCATCAATATTCCAGGCAAGATCTAAAAGAAAATCTCCAGCAGTTAAGTATTTTGATAAAAATTGATCCATATTTTCGCGGGTCAATTGATCTTGAATATAAGTTGCGCCAGCGGCTATGGCCTCTGAAACGCGATGGCGGTTATCACGCATATCCGCAATCGTGATCTGTTTAGCATCTACTAGATGCTCAATTAAAAGTGGTAGTACACATTGTGAAACTGAACCTGCACCTAAAATCAGAACTCGATTTTGGAACCGTGCTGCCAATTAGGACCCCCATTTTCTTCGCTGCAATTTGCAGACGGGAAAGATTAACCTATTTATTCATTCCAAATACGCACGCCGGTCTTGCTTCGTTTTGCTTCGTACATCATTTGATCTGCTTGATGCAAAAGTTCAGAGGTAGTTAATTTAGAGGTAAAGCTGGAAATCCCAACACTTACATCCACTTTTACCTGCTCGGTAGAAAGTGCGATCGGATAACTCAAGGTTGCTCGGATCGCTTGGCCAAGCTCAAACGCTTCATCCAAAGTACCTTGCGTCAAAATTCCAAACTCATCACCACCTAATCTAGCTAGGTGTGATCCGCTTGGGATTACTCGTATAAATCTTGCTGCGACCTGCTTTAAGAGTTGGTCGCCAGATTCATGTCCATAAGTGTCATTAATATCTTTAAATCCATCTAAGTCGAGCAAGAAAATATATCCAGATTTCATTTGCGCCAATTGAGTCAGAAAATTCCTGCGATTGGCTAATCCAGTTAATTCATCAGTTCGCGCTAGCAATCTCTCGGTACCTGCGGAGTTGGCTTCCTGAAGTGCAAAACTCATTCGAACAAATGCCAATGCAATCGTGATAAAGCCGGGGATCAAAATAAATGTTGGGAAGTAACCTGGCTTGACAGCGGCAATTCCTAATAAAGTTCCGCTGGCTATTAAAGCAATTGTTGCGGCAAATGATGAAATCTTCTCTGAGTTCTTTGCAACGCCGCCTGAGAAAGAAAGTGACAAAGAGATAAGCAGTAGACCAAGTAACCAACCATCATCCGTAATTGAACCAAATTGGTACCGATTATTTATAGATAACCATAAAAACAATAAATCTGAAATTGAAAAAGAGAGTAAACCAAAAAAGAGAATTAGGGAGCGCTTACTTATTGGATTAAGAATCAGATAAATTAACGCCATTGCCAAGATAACGATGTCACCAACTGGATAGAGAATCGATAGAAATACCGCAAATGCTGAACCTTCAAAGGTTAACATGGCAGGTTTTAAGAAAAAAGCGGTCAAGACACTGGTAAAGCCAACTGCGATGATTACCGTATCTAGTAACTCAAGCGCCCCGGTCTTGATTCTGAAAGTAAAGGTTCTAACTACCCCAAAGAAAATTAAAGGGTAAAAAAGGGAGTAGCAAAAATCAGACAGGCCACCAGGCAGCTGAATCTCAAAAAAAGAGTTCCAAGTTGAAAAAATAGAGCCAAAGCTCCAAATCAATTGCGCGTAGCCGATAGCAAGTGCAGACTTGCGATCAGTAACAATTGGTGCCATGAGAGCGATCGATGCGGCCAAGATTCCAATTGAATTAAAAAGTATTAGATCTATAAAAATATTAGGTTTTGGGAAGGTAACTCGAAGAATTACATGTATCAAAATAAGCCCAATAGCAATTGATCTTATTAACAGCCTTGCTCTCATTATGAAAGATTAGGGGATATCCTTCATACATAAAAGGGGGAATTTATGGTTGATTTTAATCGCCGAGCTTTTGTCTGCGGTGTGGCTGCGATTGCCGCACTTGGAATTACAAAACAAAGCGCGGTAGCTGCGACTGGAATCAAAACTTTAGCCAATGGAAAAACGGAAATAGATTTAGCATCAAACTCTGCACTAAGTAAGGTTGGAGGAGTTGTGCAATTAACAATTAGCAAATATGGCAAAGTCGCTGTTGTTAGAACTTCAAAAGCTACAAATGGTTACTCTGTCTTGAATTTAGCTTGCCCACATGCTGGTGTAACTGTTAAGCAAAGCAGTGGTGGCTGGGTCTGCAGTCCACCAGGGCATGGCTCAGAGTTTGCACTTAATGGCGCATTAAAGGTTGGGCCAGCAAGTTCAGCGCTACGTGCAATTAAATTTACGGCAACAACAAAGGCTGTAACGATCGCATAATTTGCGAAGGTTACAGCCTTTAAAGTCTTACGCTATTTTGTAATTAGTACTTTGGATTGCATTTGTCTTTTACTAAGCCTCTGGTAATTGTTACCAGTGAGACTGCGCTCTTTAACTCAACAAGTACCGGATCTAAGGTATCAACCACACTTTGGATTGAAGCTTTAGTTGTTTCAAGCGCTGCAAGTTTTGTAGTTAAGCCTGTTGAAGCATCACTTAACTTCAACTTTGTTGCAGCAACGGTGGTCTTGGTAGATGCGGAAGTTAGGGCGGCAATTTGGCGATTAGCAGCTGCAATTACGTTAGCAGGGGCTGGCATTTGGCCAATCTTGGCATTTGCATTAGTTGGGTTGTAAACAGACCAAGATTTAGTGGAGCCAACATTGGTAGAGGTTGGCGCTACATTTGTTGATGACTTGTTCGCAACATAATAATTTGAGTTGTAGTAAACGACCTCACTCTTTACGTAAGGAATAAGGGCATTCCAAGTAATTAAATTCCGTAAATCCGCACCGACTGGTTCAATTTGTGTAAATCGATTGGTTTCTGATGAACGAAGTGCGGTTTGAGCCTCTTTAATGCCAGATTGGTAATCAGTATTTAATTCAATACAGCCATCCCAAACCCAAGTTAATTTACTTGTATTGAAAAAAGGATTTTTATCGCAAACGTATGTGTTTTTGCCGATCATCGCGGTTGCACCTTTAGATGTGCATGAGCCACCAGATGTTGCAGCATTTGCTGGTTGTGCTAAACCTAGAATTAAAAAGCCGGTTATAAAAACCGCTGATAATTTCTTTTTCAATTGAGCTCC
>Ga0214917_10003220_pt1 | contig 19110 bp, 18 predicted proteins | sample LL_1208_BB_MetaG_FD_177983 | JGI IMG/M metagenome (GOLD analysis project Ga0214917, IMG submission 177983) | Freshwater microbial communities from Lake Lanier, Atlanta, Georgia, United States - LL_1208_BB | ecosystem: Environmental > Aquatic > Freshwater > Lake | place: USA: Georgia | collected...
ATCCAATATTACAAACTTGAAACCGATTTCAAACAAATTTTTTGACTTGACAAATTGGTGTATTTGGTTTCGTATGATGTCTATACCGCGTTCATCCGATGCATTCAAATGGATTACCGTTCCTTTGCTTTTACCGTAATATTTTAATTGAAATTCGTTTATCAAATTTATTATGGTTGTCGTTTTTCCCGTGCCCGGTGGGCCATAAAACAACAGATTTGGAAAATAGTTTTTCTCCAATATATTTGTAAATATCTGGCGATTTATTGGGTCGAGAACAATATTATCAAAATTCTTTGGTCTGTATTTTTCAACCCACGGAGCATTCGTTATTGTTTTGTTTTCTACTATATTTTCGTTCATATATTTTGTTATTCTATATAACAAAATACATTTAATTCTGTTTATATTTATTTCATATATGTTCAATTTGTAGATACGAAATATTGTAACCGTAACGTTCATTTACAAATTTACAAAATTCGGTATAAGACAATCCGTGAAAATTTATTTTGCAATTTTCCTCAATTTCTTTTAGAAACGACACCGGGTCGCGTATTCTGTGTCCAAATCTACCGTATTTTTTGAATTTATGATATTTCAACATTTCTGGAAAATATTTTGTCATAAATGTTGCGATTGTTTTGTATTCACTAAAACGAAAGAACTTATAACTCAATTGCATTATACAATTTATCCAATTTATTCCGCCAGTATTATTATATCTTCTGCCATAGTTCTCTATATGGTCATGTAATTCTTCTAAAACGCAATGATGTAAAACAAAATGATGCGGTACAAATGTTCCTTCTTCCGGCTCTACTGCTTTTAACCCGGTAAGATACATCATTGAATCTTTATATTGTTCAATATTCCATTCAGACCGCGCTTTTTCTTGTAAAATAGCAATCTTATATTGAGATTCGCCTACATGGGGATATATACTCCATTTCACCAGCGGTATTAAGTCAGAATCCCATACTACATATGGGTCAGATAAACCTTTTATTTGTGTATATGCGGCTAACTTGATAAGTTGTTGATACCACCATCCAAACTCACGAGAACGGTGGTCTGGTTCATTATTAAACATGGTTTCGATGTCTCGTTTGTGCAATCCATAATTTCTTATAAAAAAAGTCTCTTCTGGAATTACGATTACATTACCTAACCAATATATTGATAAATAATCAATATTAGATACATATATTTCAGGCGTTATTATATATATATTTCTTGGTGAATAAAAAGTTTGTATTGCTTCCACTGTTGTTCGTACCATATTATGATACCGGTGAAGTGGAATTACAAAATCCATATGTTTCTAATAGAAGGATATATTTTTATATAAAAGCTTACGAAATTTTTGTAAAATCGAATACTATAAAAAATTGAATACGAATAAAAAAATAAAAAGATAATCACTAAATATATAAATGTCGACATCCGGTTATTTAGAACTAATTCTTGGGCCCATGTTTTCAGGTAAAACTACGCAAATTATACAGCATTATAAAAGCTACACATATATTGGTAAAAAAATTGTGGTTATTAATTACGCAGAAGATAAACGATATCATGATTCATTACTATCGACACATGACCAAATCATGATTCCTTGTATTTTGGTGAAAAAATTGGCAGATATATTGGATGATGAAAATATCAAGGCTGCCGATGTTATCCTGATTAATGAAGGGCAATTTTTCGAAGATATATTTGAAGTAACATTGGAATTTGTAGAAAATCAAAATAAAAAAGTGTATATTTGCGGTTTAGATGGCGATTTCCAAAGAAACAAATTCGGTAAATTATTAGATTTAATACCATATTGTGATAAAATTACGAAATTACATGCACTATGTGCTTCCTGTAAAAATGGAACCGCCGGTTTGTTTTCACATCGTATTACATCCGAAACATCCCAAATAGTAATCGGTAGCAATAATTATAGACCATTGTGCAGGTCATGTTATAAAAAATGTAATCCATAATTTTGCACGACAATGCTTCGGAAACATTTTTTCGATTTATTGATTATAAAAATAATATAAAGTTTCTTCAAGAAATACAAAATATTCATATGGAAAACATAGATGAAACTACCGTTTTAAAAAAAAAGAGAGGTAGACGCAAGAAAGTGGTTGAACCTGTCAATAATGATAACAATAATAACAATGATTCTTCTGAAAATATAGAAGTTGTTATTGAAGAAAATGTTGAAAATGTTGAAAATGTTCAAAATGTTCAAAATGTTCAAAATGTCGAACAAACTGAACATGTTGCTAAAAAACGTGGAAGAAAGCCAAAAGGTGGTAAATTAATATTAAAACAATGTGAGCCGAATTTACAAAAGAATATTGTTACCAATGTTATTTTACATTTAAAATGTTCGATGAGCGATTTAAACGAATATACTGATAAACTAAACAAACTAGTAACGGACCCTTTATCATATAATCCATCTGTTCCCCCGGATATAATGACATACGATGAATCACAATATACCGGATTAAAATATGAAAAAATCGATTCTATTATTGAAGAAAATACAAATGAAAAACATATTTCACTTTCAAACTATGCATATATTAATGAACAAAATGCATTGAATAATATTTGTAGTTATTGTAAACAGTCATCAAAAAATAAAGACGAACCAAATAAGAATGATGAAAATTACGAATGCGATGATGATGATGATGATGTTAGTATGAAAGATATTAATAGTAAACTAAAACGGCTTAAATTACAATTATATAAAAATTCTATGCCTGATAAAAAATCAGCATGTTTTTGGTGTACATGCGAATTTGATAATCCATCATGTTATATACCAAAATATGAAATGGATGAAGAAATTCATGGATATGGTTCTTTTTGCCGTCCAGAATGCGCTACTGCATATTTAATGAAGGAAAATATTGACGATTCTACTAAATTTGAAAGATATCATTTATTGAACAAAATATACAGTAAGATTTATGATTATAAGAAGAATATTAAACCAGCACCAAATCCATATTACTTGTTGGATAAATTTTACGGTAATTTAAGTATTCAAGAATATCGTAAATTATTAAAGACTGAGCATATGTTGTTAGTCATTGAAAAACCTATGACAAGAATATTACCTGAACTACATGAAGACAATGAAGAAATCGTATTAAATGTATATGGAGGAAATAATAAAACGCAAAATACAAGCGGGGTTTATAAAGTAAAACGAGAATCTGAAAAACAGAAGGGGCCGTCTAAAACAAGTATTATGCGAAATAAATTTGGATTAGATAAATAGATTGATTGTATAATAAAAACTATATAAAACTATTTTGCAATAAATAGAAATATATAGAATAATGATTTCTGTGAATTTAATGGGTGGGTTGGGTAACCAATTATTTCAAATATTTACAACAATTGCATATGCTATTAAGTATAAACATAAGTTTGTATTTCCATACTCCGACAAATTAGCGCAAAGGGTCACGTATTGGAATAATTTTATGTTATCATTGAAAATATTTACTACTGCCAATTTAAACAATCGTATCACCAACGCAGACATACAAAAAATGGAAAATATTGGTGAGAAAGATTTTCATTATAATGAGTTACCTCCACGCGACCCATCAAACCCATACATTTTAAATGGATATTTTCAGTCATATAAATATTTCGAAAATGAAGTTGAACAAATATATGGGCTATTACGATTGGATAAACAGAAACAAAAAATCGTTGAAGAATATCCAGATTTATTTTCATTAGATGGCACCAAAATCAGCATGCATTTTCGTCTGGGTGATTATAAACAATTGCAACACTATCATCCAATTATGCCTCCACAATATTATCAGAATTCATTAACTGCAATATTGGAAAAATCTTCAATCAAGAATGCTACTGTTTTATACTTTTGCGAAGAAGAAGATAATGATATTGTAATTCAGTTTATTAATGTCTTGAAAATGCATTTTGGTAGTAGTGAATATAAATTGGAATTTATTAAGGTAGATGATAAAATCGCAGATTGGAAACAAATGTTAATAATGGGTTGTTGTCACCATAACATTATCGCAAACAGTTCATTTAGTTGGTGGGGGGCATATATGAATTCATCTGCTGATAAAATTGTATGTTATCCGGCTTTGTGGTTTGGCCAAACAATGCACGAGCATCATGGGTTTAAAGATACACGAGATTTATTTCCTGAAAAATGGATAAAAATAGATGTGTAGATTGTAAATTATACAAAAAATTGAAAACGATTTTTGTATAATTAATTTTGATAATAAATATAAACGTAACCCAATATAATTATATAAATCATGAATCCTGTTCTTAAACATGCCAAAAAGAATATTAAAAAACAATTCAATAAAATTAAAAATGAAATGATTGATTATGAATTGTACAAAGAATTCTATGATTTTATGAAATGTTCACCAATGATGCAAACTGTTATAAAAGAAAATCGTGAATTGAAAATGTTTAATAAAGTTTTATTGGAAACTGTAAGTGAATTAAAACAAGAACTCCGTAAAAAAGAATTTGCGCATGTAAAAGTAAAAAAAGAAAAATTGGATGAAGTTGTTGATTTGACAGACGACATCGAATCAATCGATGGTTCTTATGTAGAAAAAGAACCAAATATTGTATATGAATTAGTTGAAGAACACCCTGGGCATGTTACATATAAAAAGGATACTACCGTCGAAGAAGGTGAAATTGTGGAAGAAGAGGAGGAAGAAGAAGAACAAGAAGAGGAGGAAGAAACAGAAGAAGTTGAAGTCGAAGTTGAACTAGAACTAGAAGAGGAAGAAGAGGAAGTCGAAGTTGAACTAGAAGAAACAGAAGAAGTTGAAGAAGTAGAAGAAACAGAAGAAGTTGAAGAAGTTGAAGTAGAAGAGGAAGAAGAAGTTGAAGAAGTTGAAGAAACAGAAGAAACAGAAGAAGTTGAAGTAGAAGAGGAAGAAGAAGAAACAGAAGAAGTTGAAGAAACAGAAGAAGTTGAAGAAACAGAAGAAGTTGAAGAAACAGAAGAAGTTGAAGAAACAGAAGAAGTTGAAGTAGAAGAGGAAGTAGAAGAAGTAGAAGAGGAGGGAGAGGAAGTATATGAAATAACTATAAAATCAAAAACATATTATGTCACTAATGAAAAAAATGGCACAATTTATAGTGTAACTTCGGATGGTGATATTGGCGATGAAGTTGGTAAATATGTAGATGGAAACCCAGTATTTACATGAAATTATCTTCGATTCAAATAATATGAAAATCTTCGTTTAGACGTGTATCTTTTGTTGTTTTGTAAATATTGTACATATTTTTTTTTTCGCGTAGTTTTGCCGCCCTTTGTTTTTTTTTGGTTGTTTTGATTGATTTGATTATTCTGGTTGTTTTGAATTTTTGCATCCTTCTGGTTTGGTTGTTTATTCAAAGTGATAGCTTTACTCTTTACAATTTCGAAGTTGTTCGCATTCATTGAATCTCTGTTAAAATATGCTACCAATTTTTCATCACGATAATCACATTTTATATTGTTTTGCGTTTGGTAGTCAATTTTACCAATGACTACCTCCATATAAACATTGATTTCGTATTCATATAATTTTTTAGAACTTGAAGTTGATATAGAAACACCTGTTTCCATATAACGGTTTTTACAGTCATCCAACCTATTTTCATTTATTGCTTTTTTTGCTGGTTGAATAAGTAACGTAAACAAATCTTTGGTTCTATTATTAAAATAATCTTTTATAATTTTTTCCAACGTTTCGTTTGTAGTTTGTATATTTAAAAAATTTTTATTTATGGTGGCAACTGTATTCATAAAATATGAATATTTTTCATTTTCTAACTCATTGTTCAATACGGTATTAAACTCGGGTGATTCCGATTTATAATTCAAATTGATACCTTTGGATTCAAGTATATTTTCCTGGATGTATTTCAATGTTTTTATTATGTTTGTTTTTTTGAGTATGTTTTCAAATTTTTGTTTGATTGTAGATACTCCGGTAAGTCGATTTTCTTTTATAGATTGATCTGTAAAAAATGTTTTTAATGAATCTACTGCGTTGACAATTTTTTCGAAGTTTTCGTCACTAGCCTTTCCGGATAATGCTTTATTCAATAATTTCAATTCTTCAACTGCCTTTTTAATTCTTATATCAATATCGAGATATGCAGCTGCTATTCTTGTGTCTATTTGAGATTTTACTGAATTTTTATTATATCTTATTACTAATTTATCAATATCCGTTTTCAAATTTTCTTTGAATATTCTATATTCATTCAATTTAATCAATTCGTTTTTAAACAAATATAAAAATTTATCTACTATAATATCATATCGAATTCCTTCGGTGTCATTTACTTCTAATGAAACTATTATTGGAGTACTTATGTTATTTTCATAAAATTGCTTTATTTCATGGTTTAAATCAGCGGCTTGGTATTGAGGTTTTTCAATATCGATAAATGTTTTAAATGTTTTATTCGTAGCACCACCCATACTATAATCAAAACTTTGAGTTCTATTAATTTTAGGAGTAGTAGTATTAGTAGAAACCGGAGTATTTCTTCCAGTACTGGTGTTTGATTTAATGGGTTTAAGTTTAATGCTTCTTCTTTGAGAAGGTTTTGTTGATGTTATTTCTATTTCATCACTTTTTATATTTTTGATTTCATATTTATTCAATTTATATATTTTATTATCATTGTATACCATTTCAATATTACCTAATTTAATTTCATTGAATTTGTTATCATTGTCCTTATATTGTAACTTTATATATGGTTCTTTCTTTTCATCTTTCTTTTTACCATTAAAATCTAAAAAGTCCATAATAACCGGAGTAAGTGTATGTTGTCTATTGCCTTTTCCAATACTATCTGTATTAAAAAGAACATTTAATATATGTTCAATTAATGTATCAATATTTACTGATTTTTCAGTTGGATTATCAATATATTTTCTTATCTCATTATGTTTCTCTTTTATATCAGTGGTAGTGGTCAATTTAATATCATCTAAAGTTTTTTTAATAGATTCATATATCTCTGTATTACTATCTTTGTTTTCTATAACAATATAGTTATCAATTGTTTTTAAAATATCTTCTATAAAATCATTTTTACTATATGCAGTATTTTTTTGTTCTTTTATAATATCTATCTCTTTATCAGTAATCGAATCCTTCGATGTCTCAATCAAATCCTTTATAGCAGTATCTATTTCGGTTTTAATCGTGATTTTCTTATTTTTAACCCATGATTCATATTGAATTAATAAATCTACTAATTCACGATAATTCGGATTGTTCAACACATCGTTTAACCATACTATCTCTGTTACAGTTGATTGTCCTTTGGAACTATTTATATAGGAGTATTCGCGCACTGACGTTTCAATATCGCGCATATTTCCTAAAAATGCAGAGCTAGTAGTATTTTTTCCTGAAATAAAGTTATTTACCAAATAAGTATATGTATCATCATCTTTACATATATATTTAGAATAAGACGTGCTAATATTTGCTGGACGAGGATATCTCATTGGAAACAAGAATAATAATGTAAGAAAAATATTATGGTTAACATATTCTTGTTTATCTTGGTTACCTAATTTTTTATTTTCATTGATGAACTCTTGAATCATGTTAGAAAAATATTTTTTATCAAAAAATGAAAGTAAAATTAAACTATAATCTTTTATTAAGTAACTCATCAAAACTTTTTCTGAATATTTAACATTTGTAATAAAATATGGATAATCTGGGTTTTTTGGTTGAGATAAAGATTCACTTTTTACCGGATTATATATTTTATCATAAGTTAATGGGAACGGCGCTTCACCTTCTATATTTGTATCGACCATTATATTAATTTTTTTTGGTATTATATCAATTGCCTCAATTTCATCTTTTGTTTCAGTTTCCTTCGTGTCCATACTTATAATATATAAATATTATTTTTATATATTATAACTCAATAATTCATAAACGCCTGGTATTGTTTTTCAGTAGTATTTTGCGTTTTTTGTTTTTCAGCTCTTTCTAAAACCTCGCGCGCTTTTTTAATTTCTTCTGGACTTACTATTTCATTATTCGTTGCTAAAGATATATGATAATCTGTAAATTGTTCTGGTAATATACAAAACATACTATCTTCATTCAATAAAAAGTCCATACACAATATGAATACAAGTGTAATGAACAAAGCAATATAAATATCACGGGTACCCATCCAAGTAATTGCAAATACTAAAATATCACGACTAAATGTATATTTCAAATAGGATTCCATTGTTTTACTCAATTTTATTGTAACAAATTTAGATGCAATATTAAGTGTTATTATCATTAATCCTGCAAATATTTTACTATCATTCATTGCTTTAATGTTATTATGTAAATAATCCAACATGGCGAATACAATATTTTCGGATTTCTTGACCATTTATATATATAGTTGTCAAGAAATTATTTGTAATTAGAAAATGGTTCACTTACTACTCCAATAGATGGAATTGTATTGGATTCAGGGCTGCGTGGTTTTAGAACAACGTCATTTGAATTAACGGGTTTCACGAGATTATCTTCGGTTCTCAGTTTCTCTTCAATGATTGAAAAATTACATGTATCACTACATGGATTGCATGGTTCGTTTTCATATTTCAATTCAGGAAAAATATGAGGTACTATTTCGTTTTTTACTGTAATGTTTTTGAATTTAAGTTCTCCGTCTTGACAGTTTTGTTTTTTGAATTGATTTTTAAATTTAGTTTTGGTATTCTCCTCTTTTTTCAGTTCATCGTATAAATCACTATAATTAGTAAATCCACTTGTTTCTTTTTTAGATGTTTTACTTGTATTTTTTAATATATCTGCCGAATTATTGTTCACATCACTCTTAACTGCACTAATATCGGTTTTCACTGTAATTATGTCCGTTTTTATATTAGACACATCTGTCTTAAAATCTGTTATATCTGTTTTGAAACCAGTAACATCTGTTTTCAAATTTTTAATTTGTGTATCATACTCATTTTCAATTTTTTTCATATCTTTTTTAACATCTCTTACTATTTCTTTTTTAACAGCATTTAATTGTTTCATCAGAAATTTTCCAATTGGACTGTTCAATACTGCTTTTCCAACCTTTTTACCTGCATTTGTTAGGTCTTTCTTTGCCTTTTCAGTTCCTTTTGAGTTCTTATTTCTTTTACCTTCTTGAAAACCTTCTAAATGAATCATTTCGATTTTTGAATTACCACGTTCTTCTACAAAATCAAATTGGTAATATAATATTACTAATAAACATGCGACTATACCATATAAAATATCATATGTTATGTAAAATAAAATAATGGATACTGCGAACAATCTTCCTAAAATAGTATGACTAAAATCGATTGTTTCATCTTTATATAAAAATAATACAGATACTATTATTATCGGTAATAATTTTGCTATTATATCAATCATTATTATGTTATATATTTTAGATATATTTTTTGCATAAAAAATGAAAACATTTTTCAAGATTTAATTAGTTACAAATATAAAATACATAACAGAACAAAACAAAACAAAACATCCCCAAATTCCAAATTATCTACAATACAAATCATAAATTTTATTATATTCTTCAACATTTTTTGTTTCTAAACTTTTAACTTGACTACGGCATAATGCACATGATAACTGCTTCCGGGCATTTTTTGACATATCTAAACTTTTTACAACACAATCCTTGCAAAATGAATGATTGCAATTGGTAATAAGTATATCGTGTTTTTTTTGGTCAGTAAGGCAAATTGGACATTCTTCTTGTTCTTCCAATTCATAAGATTGTTCAGTGCATAACATAATTGGTTGTATATCCATCTTCCATTCGACTACTGATTCAGCCTCAAAATCCAAGAATGGCATTGTAATTCTGCTAATTATATTGAATACTATTGGATTGTTAGTAAGCATAACTGTAATAACTGGGTCCATCAACATAAATATGCTTTTCATCCATATGTTTCCCAAAAATACATCAAATGGTTGACTAAATTCAGGGCGGTAACATCTCCACAGGTCATTATTTATATTTTCGATAAAGCGAATAATTGAATATGTTTGTAAATTTTGCTCTACGATAAATGTTAAATAATGTTTGATATAATTGCAACTAAATTCTTTTATATCAGTTTCGCTCGATTCAATAGTTACATTGGTAGTAAATTGAATATTTCTATAAACAATGTAATAGTTTTTCAGCAAATTTACATAAAATTTTTTGTATAAAGTCATTCTTACTGCAAATGGCGCACACAATACACGTAATATTTTCAAATGTCTTGAATTCAAATATCTTTCGATTTCGGCTTCATCATTCAAATGCATAATCGTATTCTCAACTTCTTGGATATGTTGTTGAATACTATCATCGTTACATGTGCGAATGTCGTGCCCTGGTGAATGACAAAATGAACAGTTTCTCATTTTCACATAAATATTGATTTTGGTTTATCTGCAATATTTGTTTTATTATAAAAGTATTTCAATTTTATGTTGGACATAAAAACAATTTAGAGATAATTGAACATTTTGAAAAATAAAAATTATACTAAAACTGGTTTAAATAAATTTCTACTGATTTTTTAAGTATTTAATAATAAAATGTCGTTATTAATGTCGGCTTCACCGTGGACAAATGGAAATACAGAAAATAAAAAAAGACCATCGACCATGAGAAAAACTATTAAAATGAGACCTTATGTGAATGGTATGGGAGAACCAGATGAATATATCAATGATGGTCCTGAATTAAAAGAACAATTCCCTCCTTCGATTGAAGACGTTGAGATACACAATGATAATAGAACCGCCCAAGTAAATAATTTAATTAACAAAATAACTTCGTTGAATACAGAGAACGATGGACAACATTTAGCGAATTTTAATCCTATGCCAAATCCTATATTAAATAATAAAAAACCTGAAAATCAACATGATAGTCGTAATGTAAAAAGCGAATTGACTCCTACTGATTTGTTGCCAAATAATCCATATCAAGTTTCTCCTCCACATATCGCTAAAAATGGTAATCCTGCAAATTCTATCAATTATTCGGCAAATGATAGTAATTTAGGAAAATTGAGTAATTATAATACCAGTTATCAACAAACAAATATTCCTTATTATGCAAAAATGGGGCTCGGTAATGGTGACCCAAATGATAAACTTTTTGAAAAAATCAACTATATGATACATTTATTAGAAGATCAACAAAGTGAAAAAACCAACAATGTTATGGAAGAATTTGTTCTTTATACATTTTTAGGCGTATTTATGATTTATATTGTCGATTCTTTTGTGCGTGCAGGAAAATATGTTCGATAGATATTTATTGGAAACATTATATAGGTATTATTATATAATATGAGTTCTAATACTAATAATACCAGTAGTTGGTTTCCTACATGGGCATCAACTTCAAATAATTCATCTAATTCATCTTCGTCAACTAGTTATAATCCATTTAATTGGTTTTCAAGTTCATCCGCAACAACTGCTCAACCATCAACTGCTCCATCATCTCAACCATCAACTGCTCCATCAACTGCACCATCAACCCCCATATCAACCAATTCTACAAATCCAGCTGGTGGTAAGAATAAAAAATCACAATACAAAGGTGGTTCCAAGAAGAACAATAAAAAACAAAGAAAATCGAATAAATCCAATAAAACCAATAAATCAAAAAAATCCAAGAACTAAATATAAAACGGTTTATTACATACCAGTCTATGGAATAAACTTCAATCATAACAAAACCAAACAATCTTTCGCTAAATATGGAGAACCTGGTACTACAAAATTATACAAATAATACGCATTATTTTGTTCCATGATTTCTTTCTGTATAGTTGTGAAAAATGTCCAAATATAAGTATTATGCGCAATGTTCTCAAACAACACAATTTTATAATGTGTTTTCCAAGTTGTCATTTGTAAACTATGTAGGAATCCCAAATAAAACAATCGTATATTATTACAATTCAAAATGGAACCTATACATTGAATTGCACATCCATCATCATTTTCATATTGAACTTTTGCATCTTTGAATACATACATACCGAGAACATGTTTCTGTTTTTTCAATAAATACACATAGATATTACTAGTATCAATCATTTTTTTTAGAGAGCCAATATCAGGTATTGCTGCGAATTTGAAAATTTGGCTATTTTTCAAAAATGTATACAAAAAATCTACAAAATCCCCAAAATTCGTTTTGTCTACTTGGCTCATGAAACAATGTTCTGGTAATTTATCAAATTTCATTGTAGGTATTTGAAAAGTATACGATGTATACTTCACAATCGGAACAATTCCATGTGAAAGTTCTCCCTCTTTTTTGAATAAACTAATGAGAACCCTGGGATTTTTGATTCGTTGATTATATTCATGTGTTTGGATGATATTTCTGCTTATTTTTTTGGGTTTAAGTTCTCGTTTTACACATAAATAATCCCAAAAATAGCATGGATATTTTGTATATCCATTTTTATTGAGAACAAATATAGAAATAGAGCGCGAGGTCATTAAGCCAACCGGAACATTGGTATACACTAATTGTTTTTCTTTTTCCGCTTCATTTTGTTCTCCATAATTGTATTGTTTTTCATAATATATCGAGAACAAGGATGAATGATTTTGTCCAGTAAAATGTTCGTTCATATGTTTTTTAGTAACCGTGAATAAGACTTGGTCAGATGGTATATAATGCGATATCAACAAATCTACTAGTTGTTCCATTTGCGAATCCTGTAAATCTAAATAATCATGAGTTTGAATGTTCTCAAAATTACAAAATTTCGTTTTCATTGGAAAGTTTTTTTGAATAATAAATGGAGAACTTGTCCATTTTCTCCAAAAATCGTACGAGTGATATACTGGCTGCGTATTCCAAAAAGGATATCGAATTTTTATGTAGAAATAAATGAATAAAATGCACCCGACAAATCCAAATAAAAACCATCGGGGATGAATAGTAGATAGTGGTTGATATATGACATCATTTCCTAAATATGTTACTCCCCGGTAAAACAGATGTTGCAAATAATATAAAAATCTATAAAAATAACCAAAAAAAATCATAAAGTTAAAATTGTAAAACATGATGTTGAGAACCTATACAAAATGCATAAAAAAATTGCGCAGTTACAACGTTCGTTCCAATATATACAAAAATTGATTTTCATCACCATTCATTGATTTCATAGTAGCTTTTCCTTGAACAATAAATCCATTTGTCTTTGCAATTTTCAATATGTTCTCAATATGTTCCATGTATAATGTAAGTTCATTTTGTCGTATATTATTTGTAGCCGCATCAGTAAATGTCTCTTTCACAATGACAGTATTATCATTTTTGAAATCGTATTTTGCCCGGTAATTAAAATCAATAAAATCGATATAAGTGTCAGTTATGCGTGATTTCGAATAGTTTTGAGGATTTGATATATATGATTTTCCAGCAGGAATGGTGGCATCAAATTTGGAAGGTTCTACTAAATGAAGTATTAAATATCCTCCGGGCTTCATCCAAAAATAACAATTATTGAAAAACTGGGATTTGTTTTCTATTTCATATATTGTTTTATTTACACATAATACATATGAGAATGTACTTTTTTCAAATGCTAATGAGTCAGATACATTCCCACATTTACATTCATTCTCTGGAAATTTCTCTTGACATTTATCCACCATAGCCTTTGATTTATCAATACCATATGCATAATACCCGCTGGTTTTTAATTTATTTACTAAATCCCCGGTTCCACTACCAACATCTAAAAATACACTTTCGGGCGAGGATTGTGTATTCAAATGAATGAAATTCAATAAATAGTCTACCTGGTTCTCTGGTTTATGTAATTTATCATATATTTCTGCATAAAAGTTATCATATATACTTTCGTCACGTTTCAATACAAATTTATCTTTTTGTTCAAATCCTTCTTTACCAAATTGACTACAAAACAATTGTTTATATAACGTGATACCCAATATAACAATCAATAATATAACTAATATTCGCAACCACGTTTTATTCGGATTTTTGGTTGTTAATAATGAATATAGATTGGAAAACATGATATTATATATTATATAATATTATACTTTTATGGATACTTTTTTCAAAAAAATGATAAACATGCTAAATATATTTGATTTACATGTTTCGTAATTGGGTTCTTGTATGATTGAAGAATGTATCTTTTCCAATTCCGGTGTCCTCTACATTTGTATATGCCCTACCAACAAGTTGTAGTTTTGAGAACAAATCAGGATGAGGCTGAACACTTGGTTTGGAAACAACTGTGGTTTTGTATAAATCACTATTGGATGATGGAACATATACACCTTGTTCAGCACCATGTTGTAATGCAAAATATTGATTACGAAGATTGGTTTCAACGTCAATATTGGATAAAAATCCTTGTGGCGGAGCACGAGCATTTCCAGGATTGAAATTTTGTTCGATATTGAAGCTGGATTGAGGTGCGATTTTTTCATTTGGGATAGCTCGTCTATCGATTATTGGAAATAAAGCATATTTTGTAGGAACTGGACGTGGGTCAAAATTGGCTTGTAATGGCTGGTCGGGAAAAAATCTATCATACATACGTTCATTTAATTCATCAGTTCGTTCAAATTGACCATACAATATTCCATTGGGAATACCATATATACTTGAATTATTTTGAATATCCATTTTGCTAAATATAATATAGTTATATATATTATAAGTTTTAAAAAAATATAAATATTATTTATGATAATTTCATAATAATACTATGCAAAACCAAGTAACAATAGTAACTGCTTTTTTTGATATAAATCGCGAAGGGAGAGGAGATGGGCGAAAGATATCTGAATATAAAGACTGGATACAAAAAACACTTCAATTGAATTGTAATTTGTATGTTGTAACCGAAGAAAAATTCAAAGATTTTTTCATATCAAATCGTCCTAAACAATATCCAATGGAAATAAAAATAATGGATTTCAAAGATTCCTATTATTACAGGTATTATGATAAAATGAAGGAAATTTTAGAAAATGATTATTATAAAAATAAAATCAAAGATCCCAAACGGGTTGAATGTGTATTACCTGAATACAATATAATTCAATATTCTAAATTCCATTATTTAAAAATAGCAATAAAAGAAAATCCATTCAAAAGTGATTATTTTTTCTGGATGGATGCAGGATGTTCTCGTTTCTTTTTTGATGTTGATATTTCAAAACCATACCCGAGTCAAAATGTAATTACATATTTGAATAACAATCCAAGTAAATTCATTATTCAAAAACGACAGGATTTAGAGTATTTCCCTATTGATGAAAATTTCATTTGGAAATCGGACAATTTATTATCAGGAGGAATATTTGGTGGCGACGTAACTGTTGTAAATAAAATATCAGAATATGTAGAAGACGTAGTAATAAATACAATGTTCGCAAATCGGAATATAAACAACGAACAATTAGCACTTGCAATTGTTTGGAAAAAACACCCCGAACTATTTTTTTTAACACAAAATTCTCCGTATTATCATTTAATATTATTTAAACTATTATCGTTATAAAAATATAAAAATATATTTAGCTATATTTATATATATCAATGGACCCTACAATTACTATTGTAACTGCTGTTTTTGATATAAATTTTGGCGATGGACAATGGATACAGAAAATATTGCAATTGAATTGTAATTTATACGTTATAACCGAAGAAAAACACAAAGATTTTATTTTACAAAATCGTGCTCAACAATATCCAATAGAAATCAAAGTAATCGATTTCAACGATTCATATTATTACAAGTATTACGACAGAATCAAAGAAATAGTAGAGAGTGATTATTATAAAAATAAAATAGAGAATCCTACTCGTATTGAGTGTACTTCACCAGAATACAACATATTCCAATATTCAAAATACAATTACATGAATATGGCAGCAGAAGAAAATCCTTTTAAAAGTATAATGTTTTTCTGGTTAGGGTCATCTTCATCCGAATATCTTGACAATATGGTTCTTTCATCCCAATTCCCAAGTATGAAAGGTATAAATTTAGTAAAACCACAGAAAAAGATACTCTTTACACAAGATAACAATTTATACAAATATACCATTAATGATACATTTATATGGAAATCGGATAAATTATTATATAACGAAATTTTCGGCGGTGACGCAGAAGTTATTCAAATTATTGCAGAAAAAATGGAAAACACGTTTGTCGAAGATATGCTTAATAATAACAATATAAACGATGAATCAGTAGCATTGACATTAATTTGGAATAAAAATCAATTCAATAAATTATTATTTGCTTTTTGCAATCATCCAACACATCACATGTTTTTATTGAAAATATTATCATAATTATTCCAATAAATATATAAAAAACCAAATAAAAAGAGTTTGTTATATATTACTACAATGAAAACGGCTGTTTTATTTTTTGGTGAAATACGTGGAGGAGATAAAATTTGGCAAAATATATATGATAATGTAGTAAAACCGAACAATGCTGACGTCTTTATGCATCATTATTATTATGATAGTGAATTTTTAGAAAAGCAATCACCAGTTTTAAATGAATCATATAGAAAGTATCATAAAAACAAAGCCGTTCATTTTACACCACCAAGTAAATTATTTCAAATTTTTAAACCAAAACAATGTTTACTAGAAGAAAATCGAAATGATTATCATGAAAATAGTGAATTTGCGGAAATATCGAAAAAAACAACCCATGATTTTTTTGGAGAAGGAAATCCGAAAAAAGAACATATTATTATGGCATACAATACAATTCGCAGTCAATCATATTCAAGGAAACAGGTTATTGAAATGAAAAAGAAATTTGAAGAAGAAAATGGTTTCAAATATGATAATGTTATCATTACCCGACTTGATATTAATATTTTTAAACCAATGAGTATTGTTCAAAAAATCCCGGATATAATTATTGCACGAGAAATGTCATTTGAATCTATTTTTGAACAAATTATATTGACATCGTCATCAGTGATGGATACTTTTGCTAAATTCCATGAACAGGCGGTTGAATTATATAAGAAACATATAAAACCGAATCACCCTTTTATGCAAAATGAATATTTTATTAGATTGTTTATAAAAAAACACGAAATCACTATTAGTCACTGTGATTTTCCATTGGATTATTCGCCTAACCGAAATGGTCTATCGCGATTTGATACTGATTACGTAAAAGATGAAGATAGTTCTAAAATAAATGAAATTTATTGAATAAAAATATAAAGTTTACTTCATTTATATTTTTATATTTTTGTAATATACAATGTTTTCAAAAGTAATAATCTGGGGTTTTCCATTACATACACATACACATAGTTACATTCATTATGGATGGTTTAAAGGGTTTAAACATTTAGGTTATGATACATATTGGTTTGATGATAAAAATTATCCATTGGATTTTGATTTCAATGATTGTTTGTTCATAACAGAGGGTTATGCTTCTGATAATATTCCAATTGTTTCTACTTCTATTTATTTTGTGCATATTGCTACAAATCCCGAAAAATACATTAATAAAGTGAAACGATTCATAGAAATACGATATTTGGTGGATGGAATCAAAGATTGCAATTACAATTACATTTTAGACAAAAATAAATGTATTAAACAGAGTAACTGTACATATTATGAAAAACTTCACGATAACGGAGGTTTAGCGAAATATCATAATAATCCTCAAAAAATGGAGTATGAATGTATATACACATGTTGGGCAACCGATTTATTACCACATGAAATTGTAGAAGAAAATATTTATAAACCCAAAGATAGAACAATATATTGGTTTGGTAGCGCAAATCATCATAATACGCGAGAAATTTCAATGTTCTATAATGAATGTATAAAGAATGGTATCGATTTTAAAACAAATGACCCTTGGCAAAATCCATTACCATTTGATGTTGTTCAAGAATATACAATGCGTTCCTATATGTCGCCTGATTTTCGTAGTTCAGGTGACCCGCGTAAATTAGCATTAGGTGAAACAGGAACTTGTCATAAACAAATAGGATATATTGCTTGTAGATTATTAAAATCTATTAGTTATGGACATTTGGGTATTACAAATTCACGTCATGCATTTGAATTATTAGAAAAAAAAGTAATTTATAACGAAAATGAGACAATGTTATTCTATGATGCAATAAATGAATTAGATAATTATGAATTAATAAAAGAACAAATGAACATCGTGCGGGAAAAACACACATTTTTGAATCGTATTCAAGATTTACTCGCGGTTTTGAATTTTTAGTCTACAAAGAAATAATTACAAAAAATTAAATATATTTATATAATAAATGACTAAAAAATCGTGTATTATATTTGGGAATTGTCAAGGTTACGCAATTAGTGAGTTTTTACACCTTTTTACATTTCAAACGCCGACTTTATTTGTTAGTTATTTGAAAATTTGTTCATTATATAATTTTTGAAATAAAATTTTTTGAAATAAAATATTAGTTCATCTTTATCATGATAGTTTAAATTACACAAACTACGCAAAAATGAATAAAAAGCAATTTCATAATTATTTGATATTAAATGTTTTTCTATATTTTCAATTATCTCTAACATCTCAATTTTAGTTTTTTTTCTAAATAATCCATAATATTATATAATTATACAAAAAATTATTTATAATTCTTCTTAATTTTTCTTGTTTTATTCTTTGGAACATATTTTTCTGGTCTCTCGTAAGCACCCTTAAAAATATTTTCATATTTTTCTTTTGGTATTTCACTAATTACCTTATTTATATTTTCTTTCAAATTTTCATATTTCAACCCATCTAATTTTTGTAATCGCGATTTAAGCATACTAAAATAATTTTCTATGGAATTTGTAAAATGTTGATATGGAACAGCATATAAAATATTATTGTGTTTATTTATCAATGCTTTTATTCTTTCGTTTCTATGTGCGGAAGCATTATCTAAAATAATTAAT
>Ga0214917_10003221_pt1 | contig 19108 bp, 21 predicted proteins | sample LL_1208_BB_MetaG_FD_177983 | JGI IMG/M metagenome (GOLD analysis project Ga0214917, IMG submission 177983) | Freshwater microbial communities from Lake Lanier, Atlanta, Georgia, United States - LL_1208_BB | ecosystem: Environmental > Aquatic > Freshwater > Lake | place: USA: Georgia | collected...
TGATTCTCGACAGCAACCGCTACGGGGCCACCACGGTGCCGTACGGCTTTGGGGCCACCTCCTCCGATCGTGCTTTTGGCCACGGAGGCTCCCGCTCCTCCATCGGTTTCGCCGACCCGTCGGCCGATCTGGTGGTGGCTTGTTGCCTGATCGGGCAGGTTTCCGAACCCCGCCATCAGTCCCGGATGCGGGAGGTTCTCGACCAACTGCGTTCCGAATTGGCCTAAGTCATCCACCCTCCTACCCTATTCCATGGCCAAGGGCAGGATGGCGTGGCTGGATGTGACCAAGGGTTGGGCGATTCTCTGGGTCGTTTATTTTCATTCTTTCACGTGCTGGATCAAGCCGCCTTCCCCCATCGGTTCCGATTTCGTCTCCGGCGTGGTCCGTCCCGAAACCTGGACCGGCGTTTTTCCCTTTCTCGGCTCGATCGGTCGTTCCGTTTTTCTGGGCGTGTCGATGCTCGGGTTCCACGCCGTGGGCCTTTTCCTGGTCGCAAGCGGTTTTGTTCTCGCCCAGTCCGCCGTGCGGGCGGCCGAAAAGCCCGGAGGGGTGGCGTGGGGCTCCTGGATGCTTCACCGCCTCGTGCGGCTCTACCCGATGTACTGGTTCGCCCATCTGATCTATCTCCTCAGTCCCTTTGAAGCCCGGTTGGAGCCGGTGGATTGGCGGTTTGCCGTCAGTCTCAGCGGTCTGCGTTTTTTGTGGATCGACTACAACTTTTTCTACCTCAACGCCGCCTGGTGGTACTTCTGCCTGATCATCCAACTGTTCGCCCTCTTCCCGATCCTGATGGCGGGATTGCGCCAGTGGGGCCCCGTCTTTTTTTTGGCTACAACTGTGGCCGTTGGTTTTTTTGCCCGCATCTATCTTCTCTACCTGCACCCCTCGAGCGGCCAATGGGTTCTGGGAGGATGCGGTCTCAGCCGCCTTCCGGAATTCGCGCTGGGGATGGTCTTGGGCACCTGGTACGCCCGGAATCCCGACGGGTTTGAGAACTGGCTCCTGCGCGGTCGCGGGTTGATCGCAGGTCTTTTGCTTTATCCGATCGCCTTGGCGGTTTACCGAATTCCCCATGGATACGTGGCGGTGGATTTTCTCACCGGAACCGCCTGCTTTCTGGTGGTCGCCGGCGCCTCCGGCTTCTGGGCGAGAATCCCCGGGCTGGGCCAAGCCCTGGCGTGGGCCGGATCTTTTTCCTACGGCATCTATCTCGTGCATCAGCCTTATGCGATTCACTTTGCCTCACTGCTCAAGGAGAAGTCTGCGTGGATCGCCGTCCCCTCCCTTCTGCTGCTGGCAGCGTGCCTGGCTCTTTGGGGGGGATGCCTGGAAAAAGTTCTGAACTCGTGGTTTTCGGAGAAAAAGAAAACGGTTTCCCGGTAGGGCGGGCTCGATGAGCCCGCCGCGGCAGGCCCGACCGGGTCGGGACTGCCCCACCTGTGCGTCTGTGTCTCTGAACGAACGATCCATTGAACTAGATCTCTTGAATCGCTAGATATTTTTCATGTCGATCACGCTCCGCCGAAAGTTTGATTTTGAGGCCGCCCAGCACCTGCCCTCCTTCCCAGAGGGACACAAGTGCCGCCGCCTGCACGGACACAGCTTTGGGCTGGAAGTCTGCGTCTCCGGTTCCACCGATCCCCAATCCGGACTGCTCTACGATCACGCCAAAATCGCCGAAGCGGTCCGCCCCCTGTTGACCCAACTCGATCACTCCTGCCTGAATGAGACCCCCGGACTGGAAAACCCCACCCTCGAGGTCATGTGCCAGTGGTTTTGGAAGAAATTAAGCCCGCTTCTGCCCGGTCTTTCGGAAATCACCCTGCACGAAACCCAGCGGGCCTCCTGCACCTACCGGGGCGACTAAACATGTCCGCCCGCTCCTTTGTCACCATCGGGCTGGTGGGTCCGGATCGGACCGGCGCCATCGCCGCCGTCACACAACAACTTTTCCGCCTGGGCGCCAATATCGAATCCCTTGAGGAACAAGTCGCCCGCGGAAAATTCCGCATGACCCTCTTGGCCTCCTGGTCCGGGGCAAAACTGGACGAGCGGAGAATCCGATCCGAACTCGAAGCCTTGGCCCGACACCTCCGGATGAAGCTGACTCTCCGTCTGGCGGACGGCACACGGACCCGCCGACGCCTGGCCATTCTTGTCTCCAAAGAGACCCATGCCCTCGAAGCCATCCTGAGGGATTGGAAGGGACGCCGGTTGGCCGCCGATCCGGTGCTGGTGGCGGGCAATCATCCCCAATTGGGCAAAATCGCCCGCCGCCATGGCCTGCCTTTCCGCCTGATCGATTATCGCGACCGGCAGAAGGGGGAATCCACCCTGCAGGAACATCTGGAAAAATCCGGGGTGGACCTGGTGGTGCTCGCACGCTTTATGAAAATTCTCTCACCCGACTTCGTCTGGCATTGGAAAAATCGGATTCTCAACATCCATCCCTCCCTTCTCCCCGCCTTCCCCGGGGCCTCCGCGTACCGCCAAGCCTATGACAAGGGGGTGAAGATTGTCGGTGTGACCGCCCACTTCGTCACACCCGACCTAGATCAAGGACCCATCCTCTGCCAGGACGCCCTCCGGCTAAGGCCCGACGAACCCCTGGCCAGCATCATCGCCCGCGGACAGAAACTGGAGTCCGCCTGCCTGCTCCGCGCCCTCAAACTTTGTCTCAGCCGCCAGTTGGACGTGCACTGGGGCCGGGTCCACGGCGTTTAGGGCTGACCCGCCTCCTCCTTTTTGTTTTCCCCATCACTCGGCCCTTCGGCGGAGGGCGCTTCCGCAGGGGTCGCCACTTTGGGAGCCGATTCCGCACCCACTTTGACAAACTTCACCGGACCTTTGCGTCCCAACCCGTTCTTCCAGGTCCCGGAAAGGGTTTTGGCATCGGAAGAAATTTCCAACTCCAATTCCACCTTCGGATCAAAGTCGGGCTTGGGAAGTTTGGTGTAGGTGATGGGGATGGTCACCCGGGCGCCCTCGATCTTTGCGCCCTTGCTGTGCCACACCCCGGGCCCGGCCCCGGCCCAGACGCCGTATCCCGCGACATGAATGGTCGCCCCCTCCTGCGAAACGATGATCGCCGACTGGCCAATGCCCACCGCCGTGTTTTTCCACAAGCCGGCCAGATCGGCTTCCGCTCCCCAGCCCGCGGAGCACGCGATTCCCGCCAGAAGCAAAAAGGGCCGCCTCATGGGTGCGATCGTGGCTGGCCACAAAATGACGACAAGCGGGAACTGGGGGCGATAAAGGATTTAAGCTGTTTAGTTCTTAGTCATGGAGGGGGCGGTGAATCCTTGAAGCCTCACTCCATAACTAAGGACTAAACCGCTAACCCCCTAACAACTTCACCGCTCTCCGTACGCTGTTGCTCGATTTTCCTAGCGCCGCCGCTGCTTCCTCCATCTCCGCGCCTGTCAACAACCGCACCAGCCGGATCGCGCGGGCCCGCAACTTCTCGTTCGACGGCACCACATTCACCATCAAATTGTCGTAGACCCGACCCAACCGGATCATCGCCACCGAACTGAGAATGTTGCAGACCATTTTGGTCACCGTACCGGCCTTCAACCGGGTGGAGCCCGCAATCAGTTCCGGCCCGACATCCAGACGAACAACAGCATTCGGATGGATGCCATTCCGTTCCGGTCTCCACGCAGGATGGGCCGTGACCAGCACGGTGGCCGCCCCCGCCTTGGCTCCGGCCCGTAGTGCCCCATGAACAAACGGAGTCCGCCCGCTGGCGGTCAGTCCCACCAAAACATCCCTCTTTCCAATTCGCCTTTCCTGAACCGCACGCTCCCCCGCACCGGCATCATCCTCCGCCCCCTCCTGAGCACGGAAAATCGCCTCCGGCCCACCCGCCAAAATCGCCTGCACCTGCTCCGGAGGCGCATGAAAGGTCGGGGGCATTTCACTGGCATCCAAGACCCCCAAGCGCCCGCTGGTTCCGGCCCCGACATAAAAGAGGCGCCCTTTCCTTTGCAGGGCCCGGGAGACAATTCCCGCCGCCTGCTGGATTTCTTTTCTCGCCGCAGCCAATGCCCGCACCGTGAAGGCCTCCTCCTCGACAAAGATCCGCACCAGCTGATCCACGGATTTTTTGTGCAAACCCCGCGACCGGGGATTGGACCGTTCGGTGGGCAAAGCCTCCACGGGCACCAGTTTTTCGGCCAAAGCTTTTTTCGGCCCTTGGCCCGAGATTGCTGATCCAGACATCCGGGCGGCCCCCACCGAACCCGGCACGCGCAAAACCATCGTCGTCGCGCCGGGACAGCGCCGGCGAAGAACCGCTTGAAAGGCGGAGTGATAAACCTGGTTTTCAAAAAGCCCGCCCGCCAGGGCCAGTTGCGGTCGACGGACCCGCAACCGCTGCGCCAGCCAAACAACGGAGTCCGCCAACGAACCCACGGCATCGTACACCGCTTGTTTCGCCACCCGATCTCCCCGGGCCGCGGCCCGCAGAATCACCGGGGCAAATCCGGCCAACCACTCCTTGCCTTTTTGCCGATAAACTTCCCGCAAGAGACGATCCAGATCCGCCGCCCCGGCGTGGGCCATCAAGGCCGCAGCCAAAGCGGGCGGTTTCCCTTCGCGATCCCGGATTTTGAAAACCTCGGCCAAGGCGCGCCGCGCCAGATCGTATCCGCTTCCCCCGTCCCCCAACAGGTGGCCATGTCCACCGGCCCCCGTCTTTTTTCCGTTTTTTTTCCCCACCACGTTGCTGCCGGTGCCGGCGATCACCAAAAAACCGTCCCCGGCACCCCAGGCCGCCGCCAGCGCCGAGTCCACATCCTGACCCACCACCATCTTTTTCACCCCGGGCCAAACCGAACGGAGGGTGGCGCGGATCAGGGAAAATTCCGGAAGCCCGCGCGCCCCGGCGAAGCCACCCCCGATGGCCGCGGGCTGCATGGGGAGGTCCGAGCGAATGCTGCGGAAGATCTTTTTCAGCCCCACCGCCCCCACCAACAGGACGTTCCCCGGCCCGGCCTGCCCTTGCGCGACGATCTTCCCGCCCGGTCCAAGCAAAACCCAGGTGGTCTTGGTGCCCCCACCCTCGATGCCCAGGATGGCGCCCCCTTCTTTCACGTTGCCCTGCTTCACTCTCCGTTCAAAATGCCCATCCCATGAGTTCCCTGCGATGGAAAAACTTTCTGCCACCCGCCCTTTACTATGCCGCCATTCTCAGCGTCTCCGCCCTGCCATCGAACCGGATCAGCCAGGTGAACGCCATTTTTCCCCTCCCCAACGACAAGGTGCTCCATCTGGCCGTCTACACCGGTTTTGGTTTTGTGCTCGCCGGACTTCCCTACCCCTCCACCGCCATCGGCATGGCGGGATCCGCCTTGGGGGCCCTGGATGAGCAGTCCCAACGACTTTCCCCCGGCCGCGACGTATCCGTGCGCGATTGGATAGCCGATGTTCTGGGCATCTCCCTGGGCATCCTTCTGCGCCGCCGCCGCCGGTGAGCCTGCCGGTCGCCCAGCGCTACGCCCGCCTCCTCGAGGAGGTTCGCCGACATGACCGCCTCTATTACGTCGAGGCCCAGCCGGAGATTTCCGACGCCGCTTACGACCGCCTGTACCGGGAACTGGTCGATCTCGAGAAAGCCCATCCCGAACTGATCGATGAAAATTCCCCCACGCGGAAAGTGGGCGGCACGCCACTCGACTCGTTCCGGACCGTGGCCCATGCGGTCCCGATGCAGAGTCTTAACAACACCTACAGCGAAGAGGAGTTGGAGGAGTTTCTGGCCCGGGTGGAAAAGAATCTGCACGGGCAAATCGCGGAGTTTGCCATCGAGCCGAAAGTCGACGGGGTGGCGGTCAGCGTCCGCTACGAGAAAGGCCGCTTGATCCAAGGCCTGACCCGGGGCGACGGGGAAAAGGGGGATGACATCACGGAAAACCTGAAAACCGTCCGCACCCTGCCGCTTTCCGTCTCCGGCCTGCCGGCGGTGATCGAATTCCGCGGGGAAGTCTATCTTCCGCAAGCCGCCTTCGACTCGATGAACCGTGCCCGGGAGAAGCAGGGCGAGGCGCTTTTTGCCAACCCCCGCAACGCAACCGCGGGAACCCTCAAGCTTCTCGATTCGCGGGAGGTCGCCCAACGCCCGCTGGCGGTGGTTTTTTACGGGCTGGGGGAAACCTCCGGATCCAAATTGACCAACCAGATCGATCTTCACCAACAGATCCTGGCATGGGGACTACCGGGTCACAGCTGGTTTCGGCATGTGCGGGGGTCCGGCGAGGTTCTGCAGGCAGTCCGGGAACTGGACCACGCCCGGACCAAATTTCCCTTCGCCACGGATGGGGCCGTCATCAAGGTCAACCGGTTCGATCAGCAAAAAGTTCTCGGCTCCACCGACAAAGCTCCCCGCTGGGCGATCGCCTACAAATACGCGCCGGAACAGGCCGAAACCCGCCTGCACGCCGTCACCTTTCAGGTCGGCCGGACCGGAGTGATCACACCGGTGGCGGAGCTCGAGCCCGTCCAGCTGAGCGGCACCACGGTCGCCCGCGCCACACTGCACAACTTCGAGGAGATCGCCCGCAAGGACATCCGGGTGGGGGATTGGGTGACGGTGGAGAAGGCGGGAGAAATCATTCCGGCGGTCATCTCCGTCAACCTGAAGAGGCGCCCAAAGAGCTCCCGGCCCATTCCGATCCCCACTCACTGCCCGGTATGCCAAGGGCCCTTGGTGAAGGAGGAAGTGTTTCTCCGGTGCTGTTCCCCCGATTGTGTGGGGCAACTGAAACGCCGTCTGCAACACTTTGCCCACCGGGGCGCCATGGACATTGAAGGCATGGGAGAGGCCATGGTGGGTCAACTCATCGATGCCGGATTGGTGCAGCATCTCGAACAGATTTACGACCTGAACCACGGGGAGCTGGAAAAGCTGGAGCGGATGGGGGAGAAATCCGCCGCAAACCTGGTGGAGGGAATCGCGGCCAGCAAGAAACGCACTTTGGGTCGGCTGATTTTTGCCCTCGGCATCCCCCAAGTGGGTGCCGTTCTCTCGGAAGCCCTGGCCCGCCACTTCCATTCCCTGGAAGCCTTGGCCAAGGCGAAGGTGACCGACCTGATCCAGGTCAAAGACGTGGGAGAAAAGGTGGCCGAGGAGATCGTGGCGTTTTTTGGGCAAGCCTCCACCCGGAGACTGTTGCCGGCCCTAAAAAAGGCCGGCCTCAACTTCCATGCCCTGCCCGCCGAATTGGAGGTCCGGGGCGGTGTCTTGGCAGGCAAAAAGTTCGTCATCACGGGCACCCTCAGCCAACCGCGGGAAGAATTTATCCGCCGGATCCAGGCGCAAGGCGGTTCGGTGGCGGGATCGGTCAGCGCCAAGACGGATTTCGTTTTGGCAGGGGAGGAGGCGGGCTCCAAACTGGAAAAAGCCCGCTCCCTGGGGGTACGAGTTATTTCCGAAAAAGAGTTCGAAAAGCTTGTCGGGTAGATTTCCCGGGCGCGATAATCCAGCCGTGGTCCCCTTTTCCCATGCCCGTCTGCTGCTGCCCCTCTGGCTTACGCTTCTTTCCCCTCTCCACGCCCAGACCGGCAATCCGGCCGCCGCCGAGGATGCGGAGATCGAGCGGAGAAAAATTCTCAAAGCCGCCGATCAGGTGGAGCGGATGGATCAGCAGTTCGAAAAGATCCAGAGCCGGGTCTCCGCCTTGGAGCAATTGTTGGAGGAGATCAAACAGCAATCCCAGTCCCTGAAGGAAAGCATGGCCAACGCCTCGGCCAAGGCCGCCCAAGACCGCTCCGCCCTTTTGGACGAAGTGTCCAAGCTGCTGGCGGAGCGAAAGGAGAAAGAAAAGGCCAAGGAAAAAGCTCCGGCAACCTCCCCCGCCAAAGCAACCGAGGCATACGAACATGTGGTGGCCAAAGGCGACACCCTCAGCTCGATCGTGAAGGCCTATAATGAAGAGTATAAACTCAAGTTGACCGTGGACTCCGTCCGCAAGGCCAACCAACTTGGCAAGGACACCCCCCTCAAGCTGGGACAAAAGCTCATCCTCCCCGCCAATTAAGTTTCCATGACCACCCCCGCCTCGCTCTACCGGCTGCAGAAACAGCAAACCGGCCGCATTTTGGGACCGATGGACCTGGATCATCTCAAGGCCTTGGGCAACCAGTCCCTCATTGCCCCCGATGACTTGGTTCAGGTGGACGAAGGACCGTGGCTCAAAGCCCCCGAAGTGGGGGCCTTGGAAATGATCTGGTGGGTGGAACCGCTGGACGGTCCGCGGTATGGGCCGACCACGGCCGGGACCATTGCGGAGTTTTTACAAAGCGGCCAGTTGGGGGGCTCGGAACTGGTCACCCACAGCCGGACCAAAGAGACCTACACCGTCACCGAGTTCCTCGAGGAAATCAGCCGCCGCCGTGCCGCCCGCCTGAAGAGCCGAACCATCAAACTGGAAGAGGCCCCCGAGCCAGCGGAAGCGGCCGCCACCAGCCCCGCTTTTGACGCCGCGCTGCGATTGCGAATCAAACAGCTCGAAACCGATCTGACCAATGCCGTGAAACAGCTGGACCAGCAATCCCACGAGCTGGCCCGCTTGCGTGGCCTCCTGGGCAAATCCGGCCTTTCGGTTTGACCCGTCCTCCGGGCCTCCGCTACTCTTTCTTGCTCAACAGTTTCCTTTATGCGACACACCATTTCCGTTGTTGTTCAGAACCGATTCGGGGTCCTCACCCGGATCGCCGGCCTCTTCAGCGGCCGGGGATTCAACATCGACACCCTCAACGTCGGCCCCACGCAGAACGACAAAATCTCCCGGATGACCATCGTGGTGGTGGGGAACGACCAGGTTCTCGAGCAGGTCGTGAAACAGCTCAACAAGCTCGTCGATGTTCTGGAAGTCCATGATTTCAAGGATGGCGATGTCATCGACCGGGAACTGATTCTGCTCAAAGTGAAGGCCTCTTCGGCCACCCGGCCGGAAGTCATGCAGATCTGCGACATCTTCCGCGCCAAAATCGTGGATGTGCAGTCTGCCAGTCTCTCCATCGAGGTCACCGGGGATGAGAGCAAAATCGACAAGTTCCTCCAACTCATGAAACCTTTCGGCATTCTGGAACTGAGCCGAACGGGCCGGATTGCCCTGCCCCGCAAATAAACTTCCCCCCCAACCACCACCCCTAACCGGAGAAACCCCACATGCCCGCCCGCATCTATCACGACCAAGACGCCAGTCTCAATCCGCTACGCCGACGCAAAGTCGCCGTCATCGGCTTCGGCTCCCAAGGCCACGCCCACGCCCTCAATCTGAAAAACAGCGGGATCCGGGTGACCATCGGACTCTACCGGGGCAGCAAATCGATTCCGGTGGCCAAGAAGCACGGTTTCAAGGTTCTCCCCACCGCCCAGGCCGTGCGGGGAGCCGATGTGATTTTTGTCGCCGTGCCCGACCTGAAAATTCCCTCGGTCTACGAGAAGGACATCGCCCCCAACCTGCGCAAGGGACAGTGCCTGCTGTTCAGCCACGGGTTTGCCATCCATTACAAGACCGTCCGCCCGCCGAAGAATGTCGATGTGATCCTGGTGGCCCCCAAAGGCCCGGGCCACATCGTTCGACGGCAGTACCAGGAAGGTCGGGGCGTTCCGGCTTTGTTCGCCGTCCAACAGAATCCCTCCGGACAGGCACGGGCCATCGCCATGGCCTGGGCCCGCGGAATCGGCGCCACCCGCGCCGGCCTGCTCCAGACGACCTTCAAGGAGGAGACGGAAACCGATCTCTTTGGCGAACAGGCCGTGCTTTGCGGCGGAACCTCGGCTCTCATCCAAGCGGGTTTTGAGGTTCTGGTGAAAGCCGGATATCAGCCGGAAGTCGCCTATTTCGAGGTGCTGCATGAATTGAAACTGATTGTGGACCTCATCAACGAATCCGGCATCGCCGGCATGCGCTTCTCCATCTCCGAAACCGCCAAGTACGGGGACGTCACCCGCGGTCCCCGCGTGGTGGACGGCCGGACGAAAAAGGCCATGCAGTCGGTCCTTCAGGAGATCCGCAACGGGAAATTTGCCCGGGAGTGGGTCAAGGAGAGCCGCACCGGCATGAAGCGCTATCACAAGCTGCTCCGGCAGGGCGAGAAGCACCCCATCGAAAAAACGGGCGCCCGCCTGCGTGGTTTGATGCCCTGGATCCGCCGCCGGAACCTCAAGGGCGCCCAAGCCGCCTACTAAAAAGCAGCGGGACGACCTCCCGGAGGGAGGTGCAACTTCCGCCTTTTCAGGCTAAGCTGATGCCATGGCCAGTGATCGCATCCTGATTTTTGACACGACTCTCCGGGACGGAGAGCAGTGCCCCGGTGCGGCCATGACTCCCCGCCAGAAGCTGGAGGTGGCCCGTCAACTCGCGCGCTTGGGCGTGGATATCATCGAGGCGGGTTTTCCGATCGCCAGTCAAGGCGACTTCGATTCCGTGAAGGAGATCGCCCGGGTGATTCGGGGTCCGGTCATTTGCGGTTTGGCCCGCTGTGTGCCGGCGGATATTGATGCCGCCGGCGCAGCGGTGAAACCCGCCGGAAAAAAAGGCCGGATCCACGTCTTCCTCGGCACCAGCAAAATTCACCGAGAGTTCAAGCTGGGGAAGGCCCGGGACGAAATCCTGCGTTTGGCGGCGGAGGGCGTCCGCCGGGCGTGCCGCTTCACCCCCAATGTGGAATTTTCCCCGGAAGACGCCTCCCGGACCGAGATCGACTTCCTCGTCGAGGTGGTGGAAGCCGCCATTTCAGCCGGGGCCACCACCATCAACCTTCCGGACACCACCGGTTACGCCACGCCCGAGGAGTACGGTCGGATGTTCGGCGAAGTCATCGCCCGGGCCCGTGGATCGGAGAATGTCGTCTTCAGCACCCATTGCCACAACGACCTGGGACTGGCCGTGGCCAACTCGCTCTCCGGAGTCCAATCCGGCGCCCGCCAGATTGAGTGCACCTTGAATGGAATCGGAGAACGCGCCGGGAACGCCGCCTTGGAAGAGGTCGTCATGGCCCTGCGCACCCGTCAGGATGTTTTTTCCCAACTGACCACCGGCATTCAAACCAAAGAGATCGTCCGCTCCTCCCGTCTCGTCTCTGCCGCCTGCAGTTTTCCGGTTCCCCGCAACAAGGCCATTGTCGGACTGAACGCCTTTGCCCACAGCTCCGGCATCCATCAGGACGGGATTTTGAAAAAACGGGAGACTTACGAGATTATGGATCCCGAGGAGGTGGGCTGGGGCAAGACCGAACTTCCCTTGACCAAACACAGCGGTCGTGCGGCCGTGGCTTCGCGGCTCAAGCACCTCGGTTATTCCCTCAAACCCGCCGAACTGCAGGCGGTGTTCAGCCGCTTCAAGGAGATCGGAGACAGGAAGAAGTTTGTTTATGACGATGATCTGGTTTCCCTGGTGGGGGCCCAGATCCAGGTCGCCCGGGAGACTTACAGCCTGGAGAGTCTCCATGTCGAATCAGGCACCGGGGAAAAACCGGTCGCTCGAATCGCCCTGAAGCACGGCCGCAAAATGCTGACCGCCACCGGCTCCGGAGACGGGGCCGTGGATGCCGTGCTCAAAACCATCGACCGGATCACCGGCCTCAAGGGTCATCTCATGGACTATCAGGTGCGGGCCGTCACGGAGGGCAAGGATGCGGTGGGAGAAGTGAGCCTCAGCGTCCGCTTTGATGCCAAGGGAGAGCCGGCGGCCGGGCGGGCGGCGGCCACGGATGTGATTGAATCAAGCGGTCGGGCCTATCTGGCGGCCACGAACCGATGGATCGCCGAAGGCGGCCGAGCCTCCCAAAAGAGGGCTCGGCGCGCCTTGGGCCATCCTTAACGAATCAGTCGTAGCTCGGGTTCCGCGGGCCGCTCTCGTAATCGAACTCCGAGGAGCGTTCCGGACGGTCTTCACGGGGAGGGCGATCATCCCGGCGATCCCGACGGGGACCCCCATCCCTCTCTCCCACCGATTTGGCCCCGTTCACAATCAGCAAGCGGCCCATGAAATCCGTATCGTGGAGTTTCTTGGCCGCATCCTGGGCGCCTTCGAGGGTCTGCATCTCGACAAAGCCGAACCCTTTCGAGTTCGATCCCTTGTCGCGCACGACTTCAACATTCTTCACCCCCGCCACCTTGGCAAAGTGATCAAAGATGTCGCTTTCAGAGGCGTCATAGGAGAGGTTGCCGACGTAGAGCCGCGGGGTCAGCACCTCCATGGGTGGCGCCGAGCGCGGCGGCCGGGGCGCCCGAGGGGCATCCGGGCGACCGTTGCGGGGACGGTCGTAAGAGGAAGCAGGCTTGGAAGATCCACCTCCCAGTCCGATCAATTTCTTCAAAAACCCCCAGAAACCTCCGCCTCCCGACTTGTTTTCGCGACGAGGTCCACCCCGATCCCCACCATAACGGTGATGACGGCGGCGACGGCGTTCGTGGGGCCCGCCTCCCTGGCGGGATCCGTATCTTGGATTGTGACTCATGTTTTACTGTGCGGCGGGAAGATAGGGCCCGGGCGGACCAATCGGGCGAACAGCGCCCGAGGGACGGAGGGGGCGGCCGAAATGGCCAATCCTTCACCCCCGTGAGGTTCTTATCGTTCTCTTTGGGTCTGCGAGAAGGGTGGGAGCGCTGAGTGGGATTCGGGCCAGATCTTGGTCGATCACAACCCCCGAATCAGAGCGCTTTTTGCGCAACTTCCCGCCGTACTCCTTTCAAGAAGGTAATCCTATCCGCCATTCACCGCCATGGCAACGCAAATTGCAAAGCATTTTCCTTCAATGCTTTGCATTTCGATTACTTAGCTGGTGGCCTTTGCCTCAAGCATAGGTGCCACGTTAACATTCCCACCGCTGAGATAAAAACCGGCTCCTGCCTGCTGTGGCAGGAGCATCATGGCCAAGGCTTCTTTCCATGTGCCATCGACCCAGTAAGGATTTCCCAAAAAGTCGCCCGTCTGCCCAAACTCCCCGTAAAACCACGTGTAATTGTCCAGTCCCTCGGCAAATCCGCCCTGTTGGGCCACCACCAAGGTTTTTCTCCCGTCCAAGCCATCCTCCGCCTGGCAAATCAACTCCCCACCATCCTGCAACGTCCAGCGGACATCCCAGTAGGTCGTGTCTCCCTCCGTCCAGGTGGAACCGTAGGTGCGAACCATCTGACTAAGAGCCCGCGCAAAACGGTTCCAATCATCCACCGCCCATTCACTGGGCTGCAGGATCTGCTGAACCCTCTGCAGTCGGGTCCGCCATTCCTGGGTGATTCGACGAAGTTCGACGCGGCTGATCATCGCATTTTTAACGGCGGCGTTCGCCCGAATCGCCCTCCAGATTCAAAAGCCGTTGCCGCAAGGTCCCAAGATCCTTCTCTTGGCGGCTCAACTGGGACTTCGCCTGTTCGAGGAGGGATTGTTGCTTGGCCAGTTGGGCTCCCGCGGACTCCAATCCGTTGGCCAGCTCGGCATCGCGGGCCTGCAGAGAGGCAAGCTCCTTGTTCATCCTCAGTTCCATCTGGTCCACGGTCACACTTTGCCTCTGGATCTGTTTCCAGAGGACATATCCGCCAAAACAGGACAGGGTGGCGCATCCGACGATGATCAACAACAATGCGAGGCCGACCCCGCTGAGGATGGAACTGACCGCTCTCTGCTCTTTGCGTTGCCGGTCGATGCTGCGTTTGACGTTCAAGGCGCTTGGGGTGGATGGGTTCATGTTGGATTCCTCCGGCTGGGTTTTGGACGATGAGGTGGAGGTTTGGTAGGTGGGATAACCCGACGGCCTTGGCGGTCCCTTGATGACCACCACCTCCGGATCCTCCCCCTCCTGTTTGGACGGGGAAGCTGCCGAACCGAACGGCAGTTCCGAATCTCCGGCAGATGATGTTTGGCTGAAGGTCTCCTTCATGCGTCCTTGCCCCACGGATCTCAGCATCCATCAGACGCTTGGCGAGCGATTCCTATTTTGTTTTTTACTTAATAACAATTAAATTCTTCGGTCTGGTCCCTGGTAGGATCGGATCCCGTTGGCCCGGGCTATCCGTTCAGCCCAAAACCTGATTCCTTTTAGGCTTCGGATGATTTCCCTTTTTCCTCATCCCTCCACCCCATCCCTCTGCGAATCAAACTTTGCGCATTGATTTGGACCGCCTCGTCGGGACGATGCCATATCTCCTCGAGAACCTGGCACACCGATTCGTCCCCCCCTTGGGCATGATCGCGCGCCAATCGCAAAAAATCCTCCTGGGTCCGTACCGGATAAAGACCGGGACAAGAGATGGACCTCTTCTCCAGCTTGGCCAAAAGCTCCTCCTTTCGACGGGAGTGATTCGCACCTACCTTGCTCACGGATGGGATTTGGGCAAACCCCCGCCTCCCTGTCGAGTTCACAAAAGGAAATCCTCCTTGGCTGACATTCGTTCCCGACTCCACCGCAAGCCTTTTCCGCATGGTTGCCCACCCCGCCCCAATGAAGGCAAACTCAAACGGAATGATCTTTTCCTGGAAATCAGCCTTGGCCGGCGCGGGATTTGGCGCCCTGACGGCCATTGGCCCCTGGTTTCAAGGGCTACCCTTTTCCTCCGCCGCCCTTTTTTCCTCCGGCCTTTTTTTGACGTATGCCTCGATCGGGTTTTTGGTCGGTGCTTGGCCTGGAGGAGGAAATCGGTGGATCATCGGCGGACTGGTGGGATTTCTCTACAGCCTGCCCGGAGCCATTTTCACCGCCGTACCTTACCCGCTGACGCCCGATGCCCCCGCTTATTACCGTGAATTTGTCGGCGGTGGATTCCGGGCCGTCCTCCTGACCCTGCTTTTCGGCACCCTCGCCGGGGTTTGGGCAGGATGTTTTCGTCGGTCCCGTTCATGAGCTTCTTTCCCATTCTCACGCGGTTGAATGGACTTCTATACCGCCGGGACCTGGCACGCCTCAGCCCCCGGGACCGCACCCTCGCCCGCACTTGGATGATCCAATTCATGAAAGCCAATCATCCCGAATGGGATGCCAAAAAGATCGACCAGGAATACGAACGCCTTCTGGATTGCCGTCCCATGGCGATCGACGAATGGGAAAGAAGGATGCGCGGATGAGGGCGATTCGATTGGTTTTGGGCCTCACCCTGGCGTGGGCAACGTGTTGGGGGGAATTCGCCCCCCAGCCCGTGGCCTTTCGGGTCGGCCCCCTTCTCTTTGACCGGCCCGAGGGCTGGAGATGGGTCAAACCGGAAGGCTCGCTCCGTGCGGCCCAATTGGAAAAGTCCGGGCTGCATCCAACACCCCTCGTCATGGCCTTCTCCCTCTTTCCCGCCGGATCCGGCGGCTCGGTCCAAGCCAATATCGAGCGCTGGATCCGGCAGTTTTCCCGGACTTCCTACCCGGCCGAAGTAAAATCCATTCCCTTAAAATCCTGTCCCCACACCCTGGTCAAAATCCGCGGCTCTCTCAAGGGAGGCCTTCCCGGCGGCCCGGAGAAGGAAATCCCCGACGCGCTCCTGTTGGGCGCCATTCTTGAAGTCGACGGCGAAATGATCGTGGTGAAAACGGCGGGTCCGGCCAGCGCCCTGTCCGGGGAAGAGAAAGTCTTTGCGGAAATGATTTCGGTCGCAGCGGAAAGACGCCCCTAATCGGGGAGGGTTTCCAGAGTCCCGTCTCCGGTAAGTTTCCACCTTCGGTAAAAGCAACTTTTCGAGCCCGTGTGACAAGCCCCGCCCCCCACAGGCAGGCGAACCCGCAAGAGCACGCAGTCCTGGTCACAATCCACGCGAATCTCCTCCACCTCCAGAAAGTTTCCCGAAGTCTCCCCCTTGACCCAAAGTTTGTTCCGGGAACGGCTGAAGAACGTTGCTTGGCGGTTTTTTCGGGTGGCCTCCAACGCCTCCCGGTTCATGTGAGCCACCATGAGGATTTGCCCGGTGGAGCTCTCCACCGCGATCGCCGTCAGCAACCCCTGCGCATCAAACTTGGGGGCAAACGCCTCTGGCCCGCCGTCTTTTGCGGGTGACTGACTTTTCATCCGGGTCTCCCCGGGGCCTTACTTTTTGGCGGGAGCCGTCGCCGGAGCGGGGGCCGACACCGGAGGTGTGGTCGCCGTCACGGGAGCGGGGGCCGGAGGGGGCGGCAAAAGAATCTTCACCGCGGCCTCCTTGCGCAAATCCTCCAGCAAGAGCCGGGTCGCCTCACCCTGCTTGAGGCGCTTGAGATGGGCCATGATCTCGTTCTTCACTTCCTCCAGCTTGAGGGTCTTGGCCGCTTCCTTGGCCTTGACCTTCAGAAAGTGAAACCCGAAGGGAGTCTCAAAAACCTTGCTGATTTTACCGGGAGCGGTGCTGAACGCCACTTCCTCAAATTTCGGCGTCATCTGCCCCTTGCCAAAAGGCGGGAGTTCGCCACCGCGGGCTTTGCTGCCGGGGTCATCGGAAACTTCCTGGGCAACTTTCTCAAATGCCTCTCCCTTGTTCACCCGGGCCAAAGCCGCCTCGGCGGCCTTCTGCTTCTGCGCCTTGGTGGCGGCATCCGCCCCTTGATCCACCTTCACCAAAACATGCTGGGCCTGCACCGTCTCGCCCCGCTGCCAGAGCTTGGGATTATCGGCATAGAATTTCTGCACATCCGCATCGGAAGGCGCCTGAAGGGAGGGTTCCACCCGCACGCGCATCAGGTTGTCCACCTCGATCTTTTGCTGAATCTCGCTCAACATCGCCTGTTCGGTGGTCTTGGCCTTGGCCAACTGCTCTTGGAATGCCTTGGCATCGGGAAAATTCTTCTTCATCCGTTCCAACTGCTCCTTGGCCAGCGTGACCGCGTTGGTGAGGGGCGATTTGCGCGCCTCGGCCAGGGCCACCTGCCGGTTAATCATCTGATTCAGGATGTTGAGTTCCAGCGAGCTAAGCTGGGCGGCGGGAACCTTGTCCCGGGACAGATTGAAGTTGGTCAGGGCCCGGTTGACTTCGATATCCAATTGACCACGGGTGATCTTGATCCCCTTTCCTTCCGCCACGACGAAGCGGGGGTCCTTGGGATCCTTGACCGCGCATCCGACAATCCAAACAGCTGCCATAAGGGTTAAAACCAATGAGAAATGTTTTTGCATAGAACTGGTTAGGTAAGAGCAGAACGCCCCTCTTGGCAAGCCTACGGAACACCCCCCTTTCTTCCCCCTTGCCAACCCAGCCATCCGGGTGAATCGTCCCCTCATGGTCGCCGGTCCCCTGTTTTACGCCCTGATCGGCCTTCTGGCAGGTCTGGCTTCAGGGTGTTTTGGCATCGGGGGCGGCGCCTTGATCGTTCCGGCCCTCACGCTCTTTTGCGGGGTCCCCTACCACGTAGCCGTGGGCACCTCCCTGGCATTGATCATCCCCATCACGTTGGCCGGGTCTGTCACCAGCTGGAAACTGAACAACATCGACTGGAAAATTGCGGCCGCCTGCGCGGTCACCGGCATGATCGGTGCCGTGGCCGGCTCCCTGCTGATCCAAAAAATTCCGGAGATGTATGCCCGCCGGGCCTTCGCCGTTTTTCTGCTTTATGCGGCATGGCGTCTTTGGACCAAATAGGCCCCTATCGACCCTTTCTTGCTCGCCCACTCTGGAATCGGTAGGGTTTCCCCAATTGCCGCGTGGTGCAATTGGTAGCACACCACACTCTGGATGTGGGTGTTCTTGGTTCGAGTCCAAGCGCGGCAGCGACCGCGGCTTTGCCGCCGTAGTTAAAGTTGAGGTTTAAATTTGAGTTCACCTTTCCGTTTGACCCTGGAAAGCCTCCCGAACTGAAAAACGCAACATTCACGCTTACCTAAACTTAAACTTAAACTTAAACTAATGGCCATGAATCCCGGCCGCCTGATCGTCGTTGGCACCCCCATCGGAAACCTCTCCGATATTTCGCCCAGGGCCTGTCAGGCCTTGGCTACCGCCGACCTTATTGCCGCGGAGGACACCCGCCACACGGGCCTGCTTCTCCAGCATCTGCAGCTGAAAAAACCCCTCTTGAGCTACCAGAAATTCAACGAAGCCTCCCGAGAGTCGGAAATCCTCGAACGCTTGCGCCAAGGACAAACCATCGCCTTGGTCACGGATGGAGGCATGCCCGGCGTTTCCGATCCCGGCGAGCGGATCATTCGGGCCGTCCGGCGGGAAAATTTCCCCCTGGAAATCATCCCCGGCCCCTCCGCCGTTCTCCACGCCCTCGTGGCCAGCGGACTGCCTGCCATGCCCTTTTATTTTGGCGGATTTCTTCCACCCAAGCCGGGCCCAAGGAAGAAAGAGCTGGCCCTCGCCGCCGCCAAAGACCACACCTCCATCTACTTTGAGTCTCCCCACCGGATCGGAAGAACCCTGCAGGAAATCCGCGAAATTTTCCCCCCGGAGTCGCGCATCGCATTGGCGCGGGAGTTGACCAAAAAATTTGAGGAGGTCTTTGTCGGCACTCCCGCGGAAGTGGCGGCGAAGTTCGGGGAAAAGACGAAGGGCGAGATCACTCTCGTGCTCTCGCCCCTCTAAAAACCGGAAGTTCAGCGTGGCTTTTACGCGCCGCTCGAAGTTCCCTTCACCTTTTGTTTGCTTTTGCTGATCGCGTCCCTCAGGGCGTCCGTATCTTTGAGCATCTCCTGGGCCGAGGCCAAGGCCTTTTGGACCATCGGTTGGGCTGTCTTGATAGAGTCGGGACTAAAGGAGGAGCCGAAGTACTTCTTCAGATCCTGGAGGAGGGCCGTGAGATCGTTCGCATCGCCGCCCACTTCGCGCAACTTCTTGTCCAGCGCGTCAAAGTCCGCCTTGGCGGCGTCAATCTGGTCGTTGGTCAGTTTGCGCATGTCCTTGTCGGTCATGCCGGACACTTCCTTGGTCCAGGCGGCCATTCGCTGACCTTGCAGGTCCCGAACCCTTTCCGCGCGATCCTTGATGTCCGACCGGATGCTGACCAAGTCCTCCAGGTTATCCTTGAACTTGTCAAAGTTGTTGTTGGCGTCGTTGTTGTCCGATAGCTCGCCCAAATTGGTCATGATGTAGCTCAAGCGCTTCTGGGCGCGCCCCATGAGATCATCGAGCTTGTTCATGCTCGTGGCTTGGTCAGCCGCAAGGTTCAAAGAATCCGAATTTTGTGCGCGCCCCAAAACAGGCAAGGCAAGG
>Ga0214917_10003222_pt1 | contig 19108 bp, 20 predicted proteins | sample LL_1208_BB_MetaG_FD_177983 | JGI IMG/M metagenome (GOLD analysis project Ga0214917, IMG submission 177983) | Freshwater microbial communities from Lake Lanier, Atlanta, Georgia, United States - LL_1208_BB | ecosystem: Environmental > Aquatic > Freshwater > Lake | place: USA: Georgia | collected...
AAAAGCCTTACTTTCCAGATCGCCTTTCTGCTCGAGCGCCGCCGAGATCGGGCCAACGAAGCCGTACGACAGCAGAATCCCCAAGAAGGTTCCGACGAGCGCCGCTGCAATCAGCTTTCCCAGTTCGGCCGGCGGCAGACCCACCGATTCCATGGTGTGCACCACCCCCATCACCGCCGCCACGATCCCGAACGCTGGCAGACCGTCGGCCATTTTCTGAATTGCAGTCGCCGGGTAGTGCGCTTCTTGATGATGAACATCGAGCTCCGTTTCCATCAGGGCTTCGAGCTGGATGAGGTTCATCGCACCGCCAAGCATCATCCGTAGATAGTCGGTAATGAATTCAACCAGGTGGTGATCGTGCTCGACTTCCGGATACTTCGTAAACAGCGCGCTCTTCTCGGGTTCCTCAATGTCGGCCTCGAGCGCCATCATCCCGTCTTTACGAATCTTGTTCAAAATTTCGAACAAAAGGCACAGCAGGTCGAGGTTCTTCTGTTTGCTCGCGGCCGGATTTTTGAATGCCTGTGGGAACGCGGCAAGCACAATCTTGACGTTGCGCATGTTGTTGCCGGCAACGAAGGACCCCACCACGGCGCCGACGATGATGATCACCTCGAATGGCTGGGCCAGGGTCGCCAAGTGCCCCCCAGAAGCGGCATAGCCTCCCAGACAGCAAATAATCGTAATGATGTAACCAATCGGTAGAGTCATCGTACTGGTCTAAAAAGGTTTAACGTAAGAAGTCGAACAGCGACATGCCCTGAATCTTAGCGAAACTTGCCTGCAACGCCTGCAGCACGTTTTGATCTCGGGCCAGTGCAATCGACACCGATCCGATGTCCGCATCCTGCAAGTTTGACACGATTCGCTGAGTATCGAGGCGCAAGGCACCGCGCGTATCCCGGACATTGGCAACCTGTTGGTACTGCGCACCATAGCGCACACCCATGACAAGCGCTCCGGTGTCTTCTGTTAGCGACAGTTCGCCATCCACGCGGCTGAGCAAATCGGACCAGCCCTCAGCGGTCGCGAGCTTTTCGGGGGTCATCAGACCCTTCAAGTCCTCGCTTAGCTTTTTCAATGCGTTTCGGTCTTCGGTTGTCAGCGAAACCGGCATCTTCGTGCCATCGGACACCGTTGTGGAGCGATCCAGGCCTAATGAAGCCTCATCAACCGATGCGATGTATCCATTGATGAGATCGAGGGTGCTGAGCGCCGAGGTGCGGATCGCCGCTCGGTCTTGCGCGGAATACGTCCCGTTGGCACCTTGGACGGCGGCCACTTTCAGGTTTGTCAACTGATCGCCGATGCGCGACAAACTGTCCGTGAGTTTGGAGAGTCGTGCTTCCGCGAAATCGAGATTCTTGTCGTACTCATCCATGTGGGCGAGCGAAGTCGACAACTGCAAAATCTTCGGTGCCGCGACGGGGTCGTCGGATGCGCGCGTAACGCGGCGCCCCGAACCCAACTGCTCCTGCGAGCGCTGCAGTCTCGCGGAGCTTGCGCCCAGCAGGTCGGCCGCGGTGCGGTAGCTTGTATCAAAGGCGACGCGGGTCATGCGAAACGCTCCAAAAGAAAAATGCTAGCTGTTCAGCGTAGGGCGTTGAGAAGATCGTCGAACATCTTGTTCACCAACTCGACAACTTTACTGGCGCCAGCGTAAGCCTGCTGCCAGCGAACCAAATCGAGCGCTTCTTCGTCCATGCTGACACCGCTCACCTGCGCACGCTCGTTTTCGATTTGGGTCGACATCGAAGTAAGCGTGGCCAAAACGTTGTCGTTTGAGACTTTGCGCTGACCGACTTCTGCGGTCAACTGCGTCATGTCAGCTTCAGTGCGCGTACGTTTCGCAAGCAAGGTTTTGGCTGCCCTGCCGATCACTTGATAGTCAACCAGCGGTGCCGCTGCCGGCAATCCATCTTCCCCCACCGCCGAGCCGTCAGAGGCCGGGACGAGTTCGAACTCTTTGATATCGGCAGTCGTCATCTGGTCGACCGAGACTCCGAACGCGCCAAAGAGGTCGCTCTTGAAGCTTTCGTACACACCGCGCAAGCGCGTCCAAGTGGAGGCTTCACGAAACGCGTCGTCACGCGCGCCGGCATCGCGTTTCAAAACTGCGTTTAGAACTGGGCTACCGTTCGGGTCCTGCGCGGCGTTAGGCGTCTGTTTGAAGTAGCCGTTGCCAAGGTCCACTAAGCCACGCGGGTTTTTGAAACGAACGACATAGAGTTGGTAGTTCTCCGTCGTCTCAACCGGAGTACCTAAGGTCGGCACCTGTCCTTCCACCGGCGCAAGCGCAGGTGTTGTCGTACGCACGGTCCCGGCTGGAATCGGATTACCGTCGGCATCGGTCGACTCGATTTCGTCGATCGTCAATGACAGCGTATCAAAGCGCGCTGTTGCCGTCGTTCGCTGAGGAGGGTCTGAACCTTCAACACCCGAAACCGTGTAGCCCTCGGGAGAGACCAGCGAGACCCGTGCTGCCGCACCATCAGAAATAGCGCCTTCGTTGACGAGTTCCTGGTGGTCGGTTTTCGACAAATCAAGAGGGTTTAACGACAAACTCAAGCTACGCGTGTAATAGCGCTGGCCGTTGGCGTCGGTAACCTCAAAAAACTCGTTGGGGCTCGCTGTGCTAACGCTCGTCAATGCGGCAAGCTTCCCGCTCATGGCGGGAGTCACTTGCGCTAACTCGCCGCTCAGCAATGCATCAAGGGCGCCAAGTTTGCCGCCGTGACCAACGTCGTTTTTACTGATCGTGGAAGCCGCGCCGCCCGCGACCAACGAGACACCCGAACTGGTCTTTACGTTCGCGGTGCCATTGCCCTGGATGTTGATTTCGACGTCGGTTAACTGATTGAGCTCAAGCAGCAGTCGATCGCGTTGGTCCAGCAGATCTGGCGAAGCCTCGTGCCCCGCACCTTGGTTGAGTTGCAGCCCAACGTTGGTACTGGCCAAGTCCGTTGCGATCTGGTTGATCCGATCGACGACGCCGGATCGCTCGGCAAGAGCGTTCTGGCGCAGTTCGCTAAAACGAACGTCAAGCTGCCCATAGATGTCTTTGACCTGCTCCACCGCAGTCATCAGCGCAGAACGGTAGGCGCGGTTTTCGGGCTCGCGGGCGAGATCGTTAACTGAGCTATAAAAACCATTCAAGGCTCTAGCGATGCCTTCGTCCGGCGCGCCCAAAAAGCCGTCAATCGCATTCAGATAGTCGGCTTGCTTCTGGGTTTCCGCCAGGGTACTGGCCGTCGCGCGGCGCTGCCGCTCGATCAACTCCGACGCATTCCGCCGGATCGCCTCAACACCAACACCGGCATTACCATTGGCGGCGCCTTTGACCGAGTCGCCAATAATCACGCGCTGGCGCGAGTAGCCTGGAGTCGACGCGTTTGCGACGTTGCTCGACGAGATATCCATCGCGGCACGCGTCACCGCGAGCGCCGATGCTGCGCTACTGAGAGCCGACAGGCTTGTCATAAGTGTTTTCCGAGAAAGGCGTTAGGGGGCCAAGGTCTTGGACACATCCGCGGGGATACGGTCACTCGCTTCCTGCACCGCCTGAGCTTCGGCGGTTGCCTGCGCGATCGCCGCCTGACGTGACTCAAGTTGCTTCACCATATAACGGCCAAAACCTAAACCACCGCTAGCCGCTAGGGTCGAGGCCAACGACTCGGTCACCATATCTTTGTAAGGCCCGGAACCAAAAGCGCCGTGCTGGGAATCGTCGATGGATCCAGCCTGCATCGCCTTGAGAAGCTCGAGGGCAAACACGTAGTCAATGCCGCGCTGGACTTTGGTGTTTTCGTCGACCGCGGCGCCGCCGCCGATCTTCGCGCCGAGCGCACTTAAAGGATCCATTGCCATCAAATCACCTCGAGGTCGGCCTTGAGGGCACCTGCCATCTTCATCGCCTGCAAGATCGAAATCAGATCCTGCGGGTTTGCACCTAACAGATTGAGGGCACGCACCACATCGGAGAGATTGGCGCCGCTCTTCAATTCAACCAATGCTGATTCGGCAGCCGTAATTTCGATCGTGTCCTTCGACGTCTCGACCGTCTTGCCCTGCGAGAACGAATTTGGCTGGCTCACCAACGGTTCCTTATTGATTTTCACGGTCAAACCACCGTGAGCGATGGCACAGTTCTCGATCGTGACCGTTTGATTCATCACCACCGATCCCGTGCGCGCGTTGATCACGACACGGGCCGAGTCAATGGTGGCGCCAACCGGCAAGGCCTCGAGCCGCGCGAGGAAAGCCACTCGACGCCCGGGCTCGGCGGGCGCCCGCACATTCACGGCACGACCGTCGACAGCGACCGCCGTATCGGGCCCGAAGGCGGCATTCACGGCATCCGAAACAGCCTGGGCGAGCGCGAAATCGTTACGCCTCAGTTCCAAGGTCACGAGGTCAACGGGACCCGTGGGCGGAGGCACGGAGCGCTCGATCGTGGCCCCGTCGGGAATCCTGCCGACTGATAAATGATTGACGACGGTGCTGGCCTTCGACGTCGATGCGCCAAAACCGCCCACAATGACATTGCCCTGCGCGATCGCGTAGATCTGCCCATCGGCAGCGCGCAACGGCGTCATAACGAGCGTTCCACCGCGCAAACTTTTCGAGTTACCAATCGAGGAGATGGTGATGTCGATCTTCTGCCCGGGGCGCACCGAGGGGGGCAAATCCGCCGTCACCAGAACGGCCGCGACGTTACGAAGCTGTGATGTCCCTGGCGGCAAGGAAACGCCCAAGGTCTCCAGCATCGAACGCACCGACTGCCCTGTGAACGGCGCTTGCGTCGTTTGGTCACCGGTGGCGTCGAGACCGACCACCAAACCGTACCCCACGAGAGGGTTTGAGCGGACCCCAGAGATCGTGGCGACCTCCTTAATCCGCTCTGCTGCCAAGCTCGGTGCGACTGTAAACGCTGCGAGCAGCAAGCCGGATACGAGAGAAAAAAGTGATCGCAACATCAGAATGGATTCACAACACCGAGGGCACGGGTGAGCCACCCGGGGCGCGTGGCGTCGTCCACCGTCCCACGGCTTCGATACTCAAGACGCGCATCCGCCACCTGGGTCGAACGTACCGAATTACCGATCATCATGGTTGGATTAACGACCCCAGAGAATCGGATGAACTCTTCCGCATCACCAATCGCGACCTGCTTTTCACCGGCCACGATCAGGTTCCCGTTCGCCAGAACGTCCAACACGGTGACTGACATCGCACCAATAAAGGAGTTATTCGCGCTCGTTTCGCCCTTCCCTTCGAAGGCCGACGTGCTGGTGTAGCCGAGGGCTGCCTTGTTGAGGAGAGCCCGCGTGCCGGGACTGCCCGCCTTCGGAAAGGTTACGGACTGATCCAACTCGCTCTTCCGGTCGGCTTTGTTGCCTCCTGCTTTCGAGGCACTCGTCGACTCTTCAATGGACACCGTCAACGTGTCGCCGACTTGACGGGCGCGGCGGTCCTCGAATAGTGGGCGCCACCCGCCGCTGACCCCGCTGGCCAGGGCGACCTGAGGAAACAAACTGCCGTTGCCAACCGGGGCCACCGACCCGGGTTGCGGCCTCGCTGTCGAAACTGCATACGGTTGCACCGTCCGCTCAGCCGTCGCACAACCGCCGAAGGTTGTCGCAGCCGAAACAAGCGCGACGAGTACTCTAAAACGCGTCATCAAGGCGCTCAAAGCGAGGTCAGTTTTTGCAGGACTTCGTCCGACGCGCGGATCGACCGAGTATTGATCTCGTACGCGCGCTGCGCCTGAATCATTGAAATCAGCTCTTCCGCCACGTTGACGTTCGAGCCTTCCGTATAGAACTGCTTAAGGGGGCCACGCCCACCCGCATTCGGCGCACCCTCCTGAGGGGTACCCGACGCTGCCGTTTCAATAAAGATGTTTCCACCAATCGCACTCAGGCCGCCCGGGTTCGCAAACGTGACGGTATTAATCGTACCGGCAGTCTGCGGCGCAGCCTGGCCAGGAAGCGTCACCGTTACCTCCCCGGATGCCGCAATATTGACCGCGGTTGCCGTTGGATCAATCGAAAACTGAGCAATCGGGTAACCCATCGCGGTCACGAGCCGATTCTGCGCGTCTTTTGTGAAGTTGCCGTCACGGGTATAGCCGATCAAGCCATTGCCCAATTCGATCCGGAAAAATCCGTTGCCATCGATCGCGAGGTCGAGCGGGTTTCCCGTACGCTGCAATACGCCCTGCGTGAAAATCGGCTGGGACGCCGCGGCGCGGGCACCGGTACCCATCTGCAACCCGGTTGGCGCAACGTTAATACCATCGGTATTCGTACCTGCCGAGCGCATGGTCTGGTAGAGCATGTCCTCAAACACACCCTTATAACGCTTGTAACCCGTGGTCGACGCATTCGCGAGGTTGTTCGCAATAATGTCAAGACCGGTCTGCTGAGCATCGAGACCGGTCTTTGCGACGAAGAGCGAGCGGATCATATTTCAGGTTTCCAAATTTGAGGGGAAAGATGCCGCGTTAACGAGCGCGCGACAGCAAGGAATTCGCGGCCTTATCGTTTTCGCTCACCGTCTGAACAACTTTCATATTCATATCAAACGCGCGCGTTTGCGAAATAATCTGAATCATCAGATTTGCAGTGTTCACGTTACTGCTTTCAAGAACACCACCGCGCACATTGACCGCGGGATCTTCTTTCAATGCCGAAACGGGCATGTCGGTCGTGGTGAATAGGCCATCGGTATCACGCAGGAGCGTCCTGGTGGGCGGATTCACCATCTTGATGCGCCCGATCTGCTGAACCGTCACCGGGTTGGTCGGAAATTTGACAGAGACCAAACCATCGCCATCGATCGCCAAAGCCCCTCCCGCAGGCACGGCAATCGGGCCATCGACACCAACGACTGGCAAACCGGTGCTAAAGCTCAAGACCCCATCGATGACTTTGAAGGAACCGTCGCGCGTCATGGCCTCAGTGCCGTTCGGACGCTTCGCGACAAACCAACCCGACCCATCGATCGCCGCGTTATACGGGTTGCCCGTATGTTCAAGCACACCCGCGGACAGCTTGGCGTAAGGTGTCCAACCGACGGCGAAGGTTCGCGTGGGCGCCCCCTCCCCGTCCAGCGGTGCTGAGCGGAAATACGCGAGTTGCTCGCGAAAACCAGCGGTGAGGCCGTTGGCAAGGTTGTTGGACGTGACGCCGAGCAAATCAACGGCGTACTTGGCCCCAGTCATTGCGGTAAAGGCGGCGCGGTCCATAGCTCAGGGTGCTCGAATTTACGGTAGGTAGGCGTTTAGGTTCAAGAATTCAAACTCAAACCTGGAGCAAAGTCTTCATCAGCTCATCGGCAGACGAGATCGTCTTTGCGTTGGCCTGATAAACCCGTTGCAACTGGGTCAAACGAATGAGTTCCTGCGCCAAATCCAAGTTGGAATCTTCGACTGTTTCGGAGCGAATCGTGCCCCAGCCCGGGTCACCGGGGTTGCCGATGGTCGCCTGGCCGGAGAAGTAGCTCACCTGGAACAGATTCGATCCCACTGGGATTAGACCCCCGGCCGCGGGAACGTTGGCCAGTGCTAGGCGGCCGCCATAAGTTACATCGCCATTGGAATAGCTGGCCACCATGCGACCGCCCGGATCGATGGTCAACCCCGTAAGCCGCGAGAGACTGCGTCCGCCGACTTGAAGCGACTTCGACTGCGCGTTGGCCGAGTTCACACTCGTGCCTTCCCACTGCGAGATTTCAAAATCCAGGACCGCGTTCGTGCCTCCAAACGGGATACCGTCCACCGTCGACTCGGCATCCGCGCCCATGCGAACCGTGTACTTGAAGGACGGGCTCAAACGCGGGATCAGACCGTCCGCGCTTACTTTCCGATCCGGCGCACCGTTCGGCAAACTCGAGAAGATTTTTGCCGTCGGCTGATCCAAACTATTCAGCATTGCGCCAGTGGTTGGGTCAACTTCGAAAATGTAACGCTCGGCCTGAGGACGGCGAACCGAAGCCAGCTTGGCCTCAAACGACGGCCCTTTGTCATTCGCATCGCCAAAGCCGGTCACAAGAAGCTCTTGAATGCCCGGGACGGTGCCGTCGTCTCCTTTTTTACTGTCAATTCTGACGTTCGTCGGGTTTTTTAGGTCAACCGTCATGAGGGTTTTACCCTCGGCGTTGGTAAAGGACAAGCTCTGGCTCGCGCCCGACTCCAGTGCATTACCGGCGAAGGCGTAGTACTGCGTCGGAACCCATTCGCTGTCCGCTTCTGAGTACTGCTCGAGGACTAGATTATCGGGTGGGTCGCCGTCGGCAACCGCGGCAGCGATTCGGTAGCGCTCACCATTGACGACCCCGTCACCAAAGTTGACCGAGGTAATGGAGAGCCCCGTAAGCTCGACCGATGAGGTCTGCGGTGACTCATACAGCGCGAGCGCAACATCTTTGGCCGTCAAGTCCACCGACTTCGTGTTCTGAATTGAAATCGTACAGAGCGTCTCGTCACCGTTCTTAAATTCAAGAACCGAGGGATCCGAACCCGCTGTCAAATCTTCGGTAGGCGCCGCAGCGTAGATCTTGCCATTCGAAACAAACGAGAGCGTGGTGCCATCCGGCCCGAGCCTCAACGACGCTGGGCCCAGCGTCGTTGCGGTGCCGGGCGTGACGCTAACGATCTTGATCCCGTTCGAGAGCGTGACGTCGGGCTGAATCACCGAAGCGGCGCTAACCCCCACGTTGAGCGTATCGCCCACCGCAGCAGTCGACTGCAAACCCGGTTCGTACACCGACTTCAAAATCGCCCCGCGCACATCACGGCGCGGCTCGCCCGAGGCGGGATCCAACTCGGCACGGGCGGCGGACCAACGCCCTTCCGAATCAAGCTTGAGGGCGTAATCGTCCAAATAGGCGTAAGTAGCCCACTGGTTGACCTCGAGCCCCTGCTCGCGCCGGAAGTAGTAGCGTAGCTCGTGCTTGCTACCGACCGAGTCGAACACCGTTACCGACGTTTGATAATCGAACGAAGAAGGGTCCTTCGGATTGAAATCAAACCGAGTCGTGTGATACGCGTTGGAGGGCGCACGGGTCGATGGCGCCTCAATCGCACGATTCAAGTTGAACTGAAGCTTCGCATCGATCGTTTTCTGCGGCTCGATGGTTTCCGCTGGTAGGCTCATTGGCACCAAATCGGTACTGGAGGTCTCTCCAGTCGACGGGTAAGTCGCCCGTCCATAAACGAACTGCCCGTTGCTGTTGACCAGGAAACGATCTTTGTCGACCGCTAGCTGGCCGTTCCGGGTGAGGAATTTTTGACCCGAGCCGTCATTCGCCGGGCTGGTCACCAGAAAACCTTCGCCGCTGATGGCGACGTCGAACTGACCGCCCGTTTTACGAAACGCCCCTTGCGCGAAATTTCGACGCACGCCGATTTCGAGAGCGCCCTGCCCGACCTTGCCGGCGTCCGTCTGAGAAAGGAAGGTGCTGAACTGATCCGCAAACAAATATTCGCCCGCCTTGTAGCCGACGGTTGACGCGTTCGCAATGTTGTTTGCAGACGTTTCGAGCGCGCGCTGATGGGTCGTCAAACCCGTCAAACCAATGCTGAATTGCTTCATTTTAGTAGATCCCCTTCAGATCAGTCTGAGCGTACGTTTTGCCATCGTCCAACTTTACTTTCCAATCGCCGCTGTCATTGAGCACCGCGTCGACTTTCAATAAAGAGTTCACCGCCAGCGGCACGCGGGTGCCGTTGGCCGCGATTCCCACCGCCGAAATTCCGTATAAACCAGCTGGAAGCTTGTTACCAGAGAGGTCAACCCCGCCCCAGGAGAATTCCATGTCACCCGCCGGAACGTTCGAAAACGAGTTCGTCGCTACGACCTTGCCATTGGCATCGGTCATCGTGACCTCGACGGAGGGGTATCCCCGGTCGGCCACCACGGCTGCCGCCGCACCCACATTCGGGTCGAGGCTGACCGAGCTGGAGGCAACCTTCGCGTAGCGCCCAATTGCCGCCATCAAGCCATAGCCCTGGCCGGCACCAATCGTCTTAACCAAAGTGTCGAGCTTGGTATTCATCTGCTCCGTCGATTCAAGCGACTGAATCTGCGCGAGCTGGGCCGTCATGTCCTTCGAATCCGTGGGATTCAACGGATCTTGATTCTGCATCGACGCCACGAGCAGGCTGATAAAGCTGGCTCGGATTTCTTCAGGCGTTGAACCGAGGGTGTTTTTCGCCTGCGGATCCGGCTTTACGGTTGGATCATAAAGCGGAACCTGCTGGCCAGCGACGGTCGTCGTGGATGCCATAGTTTAGTTGACTTTGTTTGCGTTTGCGGGAGGAAGAGTAGACGACAAATTCAGGTACCCAGAATGTCCAGGCTACGCTGCAAAAGCTCGCGGGCTGAATTCATCGCCTCGAGATTCATTTGGTAGCTGCGCGACGCCGAGATCATGTTGACCATCTCTTCCACGGGGTTTACGTTGGAATACGAAACAAATCCGCTCTCGTCTGCTTTCGGATGGCCGGGTTCGTACACCCTGCGAAGCGGCGCGTTGCTCTCGCTGACGGACATTACTTCGACCCCGTCGGCCCCCATGTTTTCCATCGGAACAGTACGGAAAACGGTGTTCTTGGCGCGATAGGCATTCCCGTAGGTATCGACCGTACTGTCCGCGTTAGCGAGGTTACTCGCGATCGTATTCAGCCGCAGGGACTGAGCATGCAAGGCAGTCGAAGCAACGTGGAGACTACTAATTAAGCTCATCTAATCCTCAACGACCGTCGGGCGTCATCGCATTGACGCGACTACGGAAGGCCCCCGCAAGAAAACGCATCTGGGCCTCGGTTTTGGTGACATTTTCGGCAAAGTGCGAGCGCTCGATATCCAAATCGACCGTGTTGCCGTCCATCGTCGGCTGGGCCGAGGTGCGAAACAGCTGCGTCGGCATGCCCGGCCGGTACGTGCTCGATGGCATATGGCCCGAACTCGTCAAGGTGAGCGGAACCCGAGAACCGTAGGCCTGACCTTCGAGTTGCTCGCGCAGAGCGGCCGCGAAATTCACGTCCTTCGCACGGAAGCCCGGGGTATCGGCGTTGGCGAGGTTCGAGCCAAGAATCTGCTGCCGATAAGTCCGCAAGCGCAACGCGGTTTCACCAAACACCAGCGGATCGTAATCAGGGACCGGATTCAAATTCGTCTCTAAACTAAAAAGTCCGCGTTACGTAAAGCAGGTTCCGTTCCAACGCAAACCAACCCCGAAGAAATGGGCGTCATTCGCGCAACAGCACCCCTTCCGGCAAAATCTGCCGACATACATCATTCCCTTGCTGTGCCCAAACCGCCGCTCAATCAGTTTGACGCCTTGATTAAGCGGCCATTGAGCGGCTGAACGGGGCGGGCATTGGTACCAATCAGCTTGCGAAACAAGGCGATTTGGTCCGGCGAGGCCGTCACGACTTGCCTGAGTACCGTCCACACCACGCCTTCCGTACACGGTGGCGTCGTCAGCGAACCAATGAACTGCGCGTATTTCGTCCGATCGACTGGCAGGAGCGAAATCGGGTTAAACGTCGCACCTTCGCTGCTTTGTACCCGATCACCGGAATCGAGCGGCATATTGTCCCAGAGGCGCTGCAACTCGGGATTACTTGCACCTTCTTCGAAAAGTAGCGCTACGACCGCGAGTTCGCCGTCCTCACCGCGATGCACAAAATGTGCATCTAGGGCAAATGATTTCCCGTTAATTTTCTCTTCGGCCGGCGAGTGAAAATGAAACTGAACCAGCTGATAGCGCTTACCTCGCGTGACCAGCGCCTGTTCGGCGCCCAGACGCACCTCGACGGTATGGCCATTGTGCTCAAGCCGGAACGGCGATGGAACGTAGTCGAACCGCAAAGAATCCAAGTTCAGCGTCGTTAGCTCGCGGTCGACGATGTCGATTGGGGACTGGCGCTTACCCTTGCCGCACGTCGCAAATTCGGGCGCCAATTTCGCCCAAGCCTCGGGCCCATGGGCCCCACCATACCCCCAGTGGGCCACACCATGCCCGTGGGCGCCCGCCTGCTGGGTCGCGCCCGCCTGATGGGTCGCGGCCGCTACAACTGGCGCCGCTGCCGCAGCACCAGCGCCTACCGGACCCGGCATTGGCATTGGCATTTTCTTCGCCAGGGTGGCATCGGCTGCAGGTGATTCTTTCGCGTCTACCGACGCTTTACCGTCCAATTTGGGCTCGACTTTGGATTCCGCCTTCGACGTCTTTGCGGCTGGCTTCGCCGGGCCTGCTGACTCGGTAGTTTTGGCCGCAGCCGGCTTTACGTCCGAACCCGTTTTCATCAAAAGCTCGCCCGTAAGCGAGGATTTTCCGAGTAGAGCCTTACGCAGCTCGGCCTCAATCGCGGCCTCTCCGGAATTTTCAGACTTCGGCGCCGGCGCTTTGGTTTCGGACGCCCAAATAGGCCCTGCCGCCACGGCGAGACTCAGCGCTACACCGCAGTAAACCGCTCTCAGTGAGCGCTGCGGAACAGATCCCTGAAGGAACACGTGTCGAATCATTGTCAATGCCTCTGAATGAATATCGGCCCTTGGCAGAACGTCTCAGCCCGACCCGGTTTAACGCAACTGTGGGCGTGGCGGTGGGCCTGTCAATGGCAGACCCGGCGGCGATGCTGCGGACAGCCCTGAGAAAACTTGCTCTTGCGTCGGCGTCTTGGCCGCCATGGCCGGCGGACTAGCGTTCTCGGGCGGTGCTTTTTTACCTCGTCCATCCGAGTTCTGACCGCCTGATGCCGGAGCCCCATAACCGTAAACCGTCGCACTTGAGGGTGCCGCCCGCCGCTTGGCTGCCACTTTCCGGGCTCGATCAGGCTTCGCCATCGACACCCCCGGAAGCGCACCGATCACCGCACTTTCCGATATCAGACTCGAGCTCTTCGAAGCCTGCACATCCTTCGCATCCAAAGCCGGCGCGACCGGGCTGGGTGCAGAGACGCGCTCAGACACCAGCGTGGCAAGAGACGCCGTTTTCTCATTCGCCGAAGAGCCCGCAGCCTTGTTGGCCTCGGACGCTTGTGCGTTGGTTGGCATTCCGGAGCCAACCGCTGGAAGCGAAGCCTGACTGACGATTACCGTGGGAACACCTTGCGCAACCGCCGCCACTGAAGCGCCCTGATCGGCCCGGGCAACCGTCGTCGGCGGCAAAACAAACGACCGTGCGCACTCGGGCAAATCATGCAGACGCACGCCCTGCATCGGGTTAGACACCGACGCAACCACCGCCATGCGACTAAACTCAGGCATCAAGAGATCGGACGCGGCAATCTTGGGGTCGGGCACCAACGGGCGGCGAACATTCGTGGAGGCGTAGCGCAACTGGTGGCAAACGTCCTCCAGCGCATTGATCTGATCGACGGAGGACCCGCGACCCGCAACCAGAGTGTCACCCAAACGGCGGTAACAAGCCGCCACTTCGGTCAAGACCGCTGACCGGAGTTGACGCCCTGAGTCCTCGAGGTCGTTTGCAACGCATTCCATCGTGCGGCCGTGGTCGACAAAGCTCTGACACGTGCGAGCACTCGTGGTGCGCGCGAGCGTACCGAGGCCACAGCGCCCGCGCGCCGTGTCCACTTCAGAGGCGATCTCGGCGCCTGGCAGCCCCGGGCGCCCCCCGGTTCCAAACGAAAAGAGTTGTGCATTCGCCTGCCCGCCGCAAAGGATTCCCAGCAGTATCAGAGCGGCCGCTACGAACCTGCCGTTCACTTGGTCCATCGAATTAACTCCAAGGCGGGCCTCACCGCAGAATCGTAGCGCGCAACCAAGGCGGGCAACAACAAGAGCAAAGCCGCCAACGCAACCACGATCGTCACCGAAAATCCAACGGCAAACTGTCCAAACTGAGGGCTCGCTCGCCCCAACGCTGCCTGCAACAAGTTTGCAATCATTAAGAAGATTAAAGCGGGTAAAGCCAATAACGTGCCGACCCGCAGTGCGTGCACGGCGACCTCCATAATCCCGCTCGGGTTTGCGGCGTCGGGAAGCGATCCGAAGGGTACCACCCGATAGGACTCAACCAAGGCTTCGATCAAAACCAAGTGCAAATTTGCCGCAAACCCAATCGCCGTCGCAAAGAGGCCAATCAAGGTACCCATCGGCAATTCGCGCGTCCCCATTTCAAGCCCGCTGGCTTGTGCAAAATTGAGGCCGGCCTGCTGACTCAGGACCTCGCCGGCAAGGTCAAAGGCCAAGTACGCCAATCGCACGACAAAGCCCATGAGGGCGCCAACGACAAATTCGGTCGCCGTCTCGGCAATCGTTGCCTGCCCTGGGCGACCCATGGCGGCGCTCTCAACCGAACTCGCGACGACGAAAGCCAGCACCAAAATGATCAGGGCGCGCGTGCGGCGCGGAACCCCCCGCATGCTCAGCAAGGGCGCAACCAGAAAAAACCCCGAGAGCCGCAAAATCGCAACGGTCAAGGTCTGCGCGAACGTCATCAGCGCCACTTCGGAGAAGTTCATCATGGCGCGCGCTACCGGACTTAGCCGATCAGACTCGGGATCCGCTCGAGCACGGAGCGGGTGTAGTCGACCAAAGACCGAAGCAGTAACGGCCCCGCCAAAATAAAGAATACGAGAAGCGCGAGCACCTTCGGCACAAAGGCGACGGCAGACTCATTGACCTGCGTCGCGGCCTGAAGAATGCCCAGCAAAAGACCAAGGATCAAAATCACCAGCAAAACAGGGGCGAGCAGGGCAATCATCGCCTGAATCGCTCCGTTTGCAAGTTCGACAACACCGGCCAGGTCCATGAGTTTCGCCGCCCCTTCTTTTAACGCACGTCGAAGCTGCCAACCAGGGACGTCGCCAGCATCGTCCAGCCGTCGGCGAGAACAAAGACAACGAGCTTCAGGGGCAAGGTGAACATCATCGGCGAGACCATCACCATGCCCATGGCCGTCAGAATAGCCGCGACGGCAAAGTCAATAATGATGAAGGGCAGATAGACCACAAATCCGATCATGAACGCGGTCTTCAGCTCGCTGGTGACATAAGCTGGCACCAAGACCGAAAACGGAATCTCGTCGCGCGACGCAACCGGCGTTTTTGATAGGCGCGAGAACACCGAGAGGTCGTCTTCACGGGTGTTTCGAATCATGAATCGTCGGATCGGCTCGGCCCCTTGCTGGACCGCTTGCGCAAAATCGAGCTTCTTTTCCTGATAGGGAAGCCAACCGCGCTCATACGTTTCCTCGAGCGTTGGGCGCATGATGAAAAAGGTGAGGATCAAGGAAATACCGACCAGCACCTGGTTGGGCGGCACGCCCTGAAGCCCCAGAGCTTGGCGCAACAGCGAGAAAACAATAATGATGCGGGTGAAGCTCGTAAGCAACAACAGCGCCGCTGGGAGCAGACTGAGCGCTGTAAATACCAGCAGCGTTTGAACGGGCACGCTGTAATTGGTGGTCCCCCCAGCCGCGGGCGTTGCGGTGAAGAGCGGAATACTCTGCATTGGGCCTGTGGACGCCACATTGGCGGCCTGAGCCCAAACCGCATCGGCGCCCAGGCCGAGGGCTGCAAACGCCAGCAGGGCCAAGAAACCGGATCGCGCGACTCGGTTAGATTTCATGCGTCTAACCTGAACGGGGTCTGATTGGCGTTTGCCGCGCGATTGGCCCGATCGACGTTTGCTGAATCGCTAGCCGAGCCCGTCGCCTGCCGGGAATCCGCGCCTGAGGTTTCACCCAAATCACACAGCAGCGTAATTTGATGGGCTGTTACGCCAACCAAAATCCGCTTGTCTTCGAATTCGACGACTGCGATCCGCTCGCGCGCGCCCAGCACGGCGACAGGTAGCACCTTAGCGCCTGAGCCAAAGCCCCCCCCGACTTGAAAACGACGCCGGAACCACCAGATGGCGGCGGCAATCATCGCGAGCACGGATAGAAATAAAGCGTTATTAAAAAAGCGGAGAGACGCTTGGGCCTCTTCGGCTGCCAACACAAGCGGATGAACTCCGCCAAAGGCCGCAGCGGCTAATACTCCCCGACACGCGGCCGACCGCAGGGCCCAGCGCTCGGTCGAAAAGACCGGCGGGGGGCACACGATCATCGGTTGAGCTTACGCAGCCGCTCGGTCGGGGTGACGATATCGGTCAAACGAATACCGTAACGGTCGTTGACAATCACCACCTCACCCTGCGCGATCAAGCAATTGTTCACCATCACGTCCAGAGGTTCGCCCGCCATAATGTCGAGTTCGATCACGGAACCGTAGGTCAGCGAGAGCAGATTACGGATCTGCATTTTGGCGCGACCCAGCTCGACCGTGACGTGCACCGGGATATCGAATACCAAATCCAGATCGTGCGCGTTGGCAGGTCCGCCTGAGGAGTCGCCGTCGAACTCGCTGAAATGCATCTTCCGGGTTTGACCCTCCGAAAGTACACCACCGAGGTCCTCGCCACCCGGCGCCGTGTTGTTATCTGCCATACGGAGAATCTCCTAGAACCTTGAAAAGCGGCGCAAACCCACCAAGCCCAAACGAAACGATCACCGACCCGAAGGACCGAAATCGCTAAACCCACCAAGATCGGCGGCCAGCATGCCACCGTCATCTAACGCCCCGGACACGCCGCCCGCTGATCCAAACCCACCCATACTCGGTCCGCCCGACGAAATTCCCTTTGCATCAAGCGGCGTCTTCATAAATTCGACCGGGTTCTTCATTTCCTCGGTCTTAACAGCGTACTTGCCATTCTTGACACCGAAGTGACCGCGAATCATCGGCAAGTTGTCGATGTAAATCGTTGTTAGCTCGCCAATTTCGATCGGAATGACCTCGCCAACCGACAGCGACAAAATGTCGCCTAGTGTCATTTGGCGCTCGGCAATTCGGGCGACCAACGTAAGCGGCGCCGTCTGCACTTCTTCTTCCAGCTTGCGGCCCCACTCACCGTCGTCTTCGGTCTGGAAGCTCTGCAGGTTATTGAAGAGCAGGGTCTTGACCGGCTCCAAAACCCAAAACGGAATACAAAGGTCAATATCCCCTTCGCGGCCGTTGATATTGAGCGTGAACTTGCAATGCAAGACCATCTCTTCGGGGCCGGTGATCTTCGCAAACTGAAAGCTGGTCTCCGAGCGCATGAACTCGAACTTCACTTCGTAGACCGGCTTCCAGGCTTTCTCATACTCGTTGAAGATCCCGTCCAGCAAGCGCCGAATAATCCTGAGCTCGGTTGCGGTGTATTCCTTGGTCGTTGCCTTGGGCGGCAAGCGCCCCTCGCCACCAAACATGTTGTCGATGACGAGGTAAACCACCTGGGGATCAATGATCCAACAGCCGACCCCGCGCAACGGCTTGACGTTGACGATGTTGATATTCGTCTGCTTGGGAAGTTCGTCGAGGAACTCGCCATACGACTTCACCTGAGGCAGGTGAATACTGACCTCGACCGAGCGTCGAACGAGGTTGAACAAGGTGAGGCGCACCGTCCGCGCAAAGCGCTCGTGGATTAACTCCAGCGTCGGCATGCGCCGACGCATCACGCGGTGCATGCGGTCGAAAACGAACGGCCTTACCCCGCCCTGCTCTTCGGTAAATTCGCCGGAGCCTTCGCCCTCGACGCGTTCTTCTTCAGCCATGCTGATGCACCACTGCCACGACAGCCATCACTGCATCACAAACTTGTTGAACAGCACGGCCTGAACCGGCAGGTCCATCTCGGTGACCTTCCAGAACTGTGCGGCCGCCTCTTTCGCGGCGTCGCCCACGCGCTCACCGGCACTGGTGCCACCATACGCACGGCCGCCTGGCGTCATCACGCCGATGCGCTCTAGGTTGCGCAAATCGGCGGTGGTCGCGTCTTGCTGCAACACATAAATGGCGGTCAATTGCGGCTCGATGATCGCGTTAATCACCAGCGCACACTCGCGAGCCATCAAGTCTTTACCCTCCACCGTGGAGAGCTGTTCCATCGGACGCGACGACAAAACGGTCAGCACACGGTCCCGGATCAAAGGCAAAAAGTCTTTCACCTTGCTTTCGGTCTTGCCGTCGGCGACGCGCAACACCATCGTGGTGCTCAGGAAGTGCTCACCGCCACGCGACGGCAAATTAACCAGAAACTCGTCAAGCGGAACGAAAACCGGGGCTGAGGGCTGCTTGCGGGCGTCCATCTGCGCCTTGAGACGATTTTCGATGAGGTTTTCCTCTTCTTCCTTCGCCTTTTTCTTCGCTTGCCACCACATCCAGCCGGCAGCACCCCCGCCCACGATAATCAGCGCGACAACCACCAACGCGATGATTAGCGGCAGCTTGCTTTTCTTGGGCGCTTCGCTTTCGGGGGGTGCCGCGAGCGCAGCAACCGCTGCTCCATCGGCTGCGACTTGAACTTCACCGGGCTTGTTTTCTTCAGCCATAGGACACTTGTATCGTGGTGGTTAGGCAAAAAGGCTCAGCGAACGAGTCCCTGGCCGGGGTTGGGTAGTCGAAGCACGAGCTTGAGAACTGCTGGAAACCGCGTCACCCGTTTCTTCCGCGCGCACGGAACGCGCTGAAGAATCCGCGAAACCCGAATTCTGACCGTTTTCTCGACGCTCGGGTGAACTCATTCCGGAAGAAACTGCAAAAGACTCAAGATTAAATCCCTCACGTGACAGGGCGTCACGCAGTGAACCGGCCGCATTCTCTATCAGACCGCGCACGCTGTCATCTGCCAATTGTATGGCGATCACCGCAGACCCTGCGTCATCGATACGCATTTCAAATCGCAACTGCCCCAAATCAGCGGGCGCCAAGTCGAGTGTGAGAATACCGCCGCGCAATCTGGCTAAATCGAGCGCGGTGCGATCGAGTGCTGCAGGCAGTTGGTCGGCCGCCACTGGCTGCTGAGCGGTCGCAGCGCGAGCGCTTGATTCAACGTGATGCGAGCCACCGATCGCCTGCGGTGCAACCGCCGAAACCCCGCTTGGACCGGAGTTGGCAGTGTTCGAACCAGAAGCGCTCGTAACCGCCTCGCCCCGAGCGACCGAACTCGAACCGGCCGCCGAATCGGCTAGTTCCGCTGCCGCGCCTGCGCCGAATGTGGCCGGTGCCACACTTCCGCGGGCCTCACCCTGCAGTGCGCTT
>Ga0214917_10003224_pt1 | contig 19093 bp, 14 predicted proteins | sample LL_1208_BB_MetaG_FD_177983 | JGI IMG/M metagenome (GOLD analysis project Ga0214917, IMG submission 177983) | Freshwater microbial communities from Lake Lanier, Atlanta, Georgia, United States - LL_1208_BB | ecosystem: Environmental > Aquatic > Freshwater > Lake | place: USA: Georgia | collected...
TTTCAACTACACGTGAATTAACAATTCAAACCGCTAGTGTTATTTCAGGTATTGGAAGTATGTTAACTAAATTAAAAGTACAGACTTTTTACGGCGGTTCATCAGTTGATGAAAATATTGAAAGTTTGAAAAATCCGGCACATGTATTATGTGGTTGTCCAGGTCGTTTGTATGATCTAATACGTCGTAATAAAATTAATACAAAAAATATTCGACTCATTATTTTAGATGAAGCAGATGAATTATTATCGCAAGGATTCAAAGAACAAGTATATAACATTTTTAGATATTTGAACAATGATGTTCAAGTGGCTTTATTTAGTGCCACTTTACCACCCCATATTTTCTCGATTACAGAAAAATTTATGAGAGACCCTGTGAAAATAATTGTAAAATCAGAGCAACTTACTTTAGAAGGAATTAGACAATATTATGTTGCCGTAGAAGATGAATACCAAAAATATGATACTTTGAAGGATTTATATTCTCATATTTCTTTGTCACAATGTATTATTTATTGTAATAGTGTTAGACGTGTTGAAGATTTATATAATTTTATGTTGAGAGACGGATTTCCAGTATGTTGTATTCACAGTAATATGGATCGTCATATGAGAGAAACGGCTTTTCTGGAATTTCGTAATGGTAAGTGTCGTGTTTTAATATCATCTAATGTTACGTCTCGTGGAATTGATATTCAGCAAGTCAGTACAGTGATTAATTATGATATTCCAAAAGATATTCATAATTATTTACATCGTATTGGACGTAGTGGACGTTGGGGTAGAAAGGGTTCAGGTATAAATTTTATCACACGTCGTGATGTACAAAAATTAAAAGAGATTGAAAGATATTATGCGTGCGAAATAAATGAATTGCCAGCAGACTTGACTATATTTAAGGGTTAAGGGAACCTACGGTTCCCCTAAGACCCCTCCCTTAGCCCTTCGGGGAGTGTTTATATAGAAGGGTTTGGCGCGCAAGTATCTACAACTATTTTTTACAATCATATTTTGCAAAGCATAATATGATTGTCTATTTTTTTGTCTATTTACGCGCCGAGTCATAAAAATATTAAAATTTAAAACAGCAAGTAGGGGGTCTTCCTCCCGTAGGGACGTTGGGGGACATATGTCCCTCTACTAATATTGTATACAGATTATATATAGATGAATTTTTTTACTCCCAATTTGAAAACAAATATTAAGAAAAAATTAAAAACATTTTCTGAATTAAAATCATTATATGGAATCGATGCAATTTATAGAACGGGTGAATCAATTTATTTTTCTGAAAAAAGTAAAAAACTGAATTTGGAAGGTGTTCCAAAAAGTAGACCTACCTTAAAATTATCTGAAAAATGGATAGAAAATACTAAAAAAGATGAAGATATTTATGAACCCATTTGGTATGCAACTACATTGCAAGATTCAATGGTTTATTGTAATCGAAATTATAACCCAATTCCAAAACCTTGTGAAAGTTATAAATACATACCATACGATAAAAGTCTTGTGAAAGAAAAAAAACTTTTATTTTTAGATTTGACTGGAAAAAAAATTAGTACATTTATGGATGAATCTACTGGAGAAAAAACCGATATATACACATTAGACGAAACTTTAATCCAACAAATTTATGATGCGATACTAAAAAAATGGGATAATGACATTTTTGAAACTGATGAAAATGGTAAAAAAGAAAAGTATTTATGTGTAGATAATCCATGTAATAATTTATTTACAATAAATGAAATTTTAGATGCATATGGATATTATGGTGGTTATCGTAAATCAGAACACTATATTGATAAATTTTTTACCATTGAATTATTTTATTTGATAAAAGAGATGGGAATTGAGGAAGAATTAAATTGTATATTTATGGGATATTTTGAAAGTAATATTATAGGGGGTCATATAGAAAATAATACGATAACTTACGAAGAAGGAGTCATGGCAGCAGAATTTGCGATGCCTTACTATTGTGCGATTAACAAAAATTATATGTATTTTGATGGCATAGAAGCAATAGATAAAGTAATAGTTAGTAAGAAACGCAAATTGATTGGAGGAAGAAAAAATAGAAAATCTAGAAAATCTAGAAAATCTAGAAAAGTAGGGATACATATGTCACGCAAATTCTTGAAGAGACCTCGTCATTTTATAAGTCGGCGACAAAGACGAACATGAAGAGAAAGGTAGGATCCCGTAGGTTCCCTTACTCTAATATTTTTCTATAACTGTTATAAATGACAGTTATAAAAAAAGAATCCTTCGAATTACCGATTTTTTATAATGAAAAAAAAAGAATGGTGAAACCAACTATTATCAAAGATTTGGAATTGGCACATACACAAAATGAAGATTTAAAATATTTAGAAAAAGAAAAACATTATGTAACCGAAGAAAACAAAGAAGAAAAACCAGTTTATCATCATGTATTCAATCTTGATTTAACAAACAAAAACATAAAAAACGAATATTTAAATAAAATGGTGGAAAAAATGACACAATATCATACAACCGATACGTTTTTTTTAAAAGATTATAAGAAATTATTAAAAAACTATAAATCCTTTAAAAGTCAAACAAACGGAAAAAATGAAAAGATTGATTTATCACTGATTATTGATTCGTGGAGAGAAATAAAAAACGACACCAGTTTCAAAGAAAAATATTTTTACATCGATTGGCCGATTTGGGAATTCCTCAATAAATCCGAACTTTTCCTACAAATCATGAGTATTTATAATTTAAGCGCACCGGTTTTGTCACTCTTATTGCCCATTTTCATTCTGATTTTTCCTTTTTTCATTATAAAAATGAAGGGGTTGGAAATCACTATAAATGAATACATTACTGTTTTGAAAATGCTTGCATCAAATCATGCTTTTGGAAAATTATTTACCGAATGGAATTCTGTAGAGACCAATCAAAAAGTTTACTTAGTTGTATCCGCCATTTTTTACATATTTTCTATTTATCAAAATTTTCTTTTATGTGTAAGATTTCATATGAATATAAATAAAATACATGACTATATCGTTAATTTTAAAGAATATATCGATGTTACATTACAAAAAATGGATCATTATCTCTCTTATAGTGAAAAAAATTCCTCCCATTATTTGTTCAATCAAGTATTAAATGAAAAACGAGCACAACTTGCCAATCTTTATGAAAAATTAGATAAAATCAGGGAACAGCCATTTTCTATTTTTAGCATTGGATCATGGAATAAAATATTTGAAATAGGTTATATACTGAAATGTTTTTATGAATTTTATGATAACTCATTTTATCATGAATTGATGGAATATTCCTTTGAGTTTCATACTTATTTAGATTGTTTAGAAGGTCTACAAGAAAATATTTTAAATGGACAAATGAATTTTGCCGATTTTAATAAAGAAACTAGAAAAACCAAGGAAAAAGCCAAAGCCAAAGAAAAAAAATCAGAATCAGTATTATTCAAAAACAATTATTATGCTGTATTAAAAGATTGTAATCCAATTAAAAATGATGTTTCGTTAGATAAAAATCTTATTATCACTGGACCCAATGCTTCTGGAAAAACAACTGTATTAAAATCAGTTTTAATCAATATTATCTTATCACAGCAATTCGGATGTGGATTTTACGAAAAGGCTAATTTTAATCCATATGATCATATTCATTGTTATCTAAACATACCAGATACTTCTGGACGAGATAGTTTATTCCAAGCAGAGGCAAAAAGATGCAAAGAAATTTTGGATATTATTGAAGAAAATAGTTTAAAGGAGAGGCATTTTTGTGCTTTTGATGAAATCTATTCTGGAACAAATCCAGAAGAGGCAACAGTAAGTACTGTAGCATTTATAGATTATCTCGTTAAATATAAAAATATTTCATGTATTTTAACTAGTCACTTTATAAAAGCATGTAAAAAATTGGGAAAAAACAAAAGAATTAAGAACTATCATATGAACGTTTTAAAAGATAATTTATCCATTACATATACTTATGAATTAGAAAAAGGTATTTCTACCGTTCAAGGAGGAATCCAAATTTTAAAAGATATGAATTATCCTCAAAAAATATTAGACCAAACACAATTCGTTAATTCAAAGATTTAAATAATCTATTTCTTTAATAATAATAAAACAACTATGACTTTAACAGAATTATTCAATCCTAGTTTTTTTATGCTTTTAGGAATATTATTATTGGCTATTTCTTTTTTAATATTTTATTTTGAAAACAAAATGAGAGAACAAAACCATAAAATCAATTCCATGTTTAGTTTGGTTTCTTCGATTACGGAAGAATTAAACAATGCCAATATGCGTATTCATTATATGATGAATGGAACCGGAGGAGAAGGATCTGGACCCGTTCCGAATTCCAATTTAAACATTCATTCGGTAAAAATTCCTTCAAATACCTTTGCAAATGAAAAAATCGAAGTTTCAGACGATGACTCAGAAGGTGATGATGACGATGATGATGACGATGATGAGAACGACGATGACGATGACGATGACGATGACGATGACGACGATGAGGATAACGATGATGAAAATGATGAAGAAGACAACGAAGCAGAAGATATTGACACCGAAGGTGCGGATGAAGATAATGATGATGATAAAACCTATTATCAAGGAAAAAATCAAAAGATTAAACCTGTCATTCCTACTTTAGAAGAGTTGAGTGATTTGGACGAAGATGATTCGATGAACGGCATAGAAGATATGGATCAAAATGAAAATAACAAAAAAGTATTATTAATGGAAAGTGAATTACCTTCTTTAGAAGAATCTACTTTTTCCAGTGATTTAAAATCCATTCATATTTCTTTAGATCATCCCAATGATTCCGTCGATCATAAAAAACTCTCCGTAACTCAATTGAGAAATTTGGTAGTAAAAAAAGGTTTAGCCAGTTTGGAAGAAGCCAATAAGATGAAAAAGGGTGATTTACATAAATTACTATAAACCAACTTTTGGGAAAAGTTGGGCAAAATCTATTCGGTTTTTATTTTGGTTTTTGTTTAGATTTTGCCCAACTTTTCCCAAAAGTTGGTTTTTGCTCCACTTTTTTAAAAAAAGTGGATATAATATAAGAAACAAAAAATGTCTTGGGCAACTTGCTATTCCGGATCGAACAATATTCACTTTAATTTTCCACCGATTATGGCCGATGGTCGTAATTATGCTTCTTGGCAGCCAGATGCTGTGATCAATCGTCGTATTCAAAAACAGGAGAATATTCATTCAAACTGGGCATATCGTCAATATATGCAACACAATGGACTTCAAATCATGAAATATAACGGAGAAGAGGCATGTTATGATTTAGGTCTTAGTCCACATGTCTATACTGATAAAACACCGTCAAACAATGTACCTTATCTTTATAAAAATACATATGACCATAGCCGTCCTGGTTACGGTTATTCCAATAGTGATTTGAAAAATCCTTATTTATCTCGAGAGCAATTGAACGCCAGATTGATTGCACCTTCGATTAATTTGCAAACAAATACCAATATGTAAATGATATCTATCTTGTTTATAAAAGAATAAATATCATTATTCGACAAAAAATCAATACCATTTTTTGATTAAAAAAGTGTAATTTTCAAATAAATGAAATTTGTTTTGTAAAAAGGAAATCATATTGGTAAATAAAAAATAAAAAAATATAATTGCAAAACATACAAAGATATAAGAAAATAAATAACCTATTTTAATTCTCGGTATTTCTTTTACGGCAATTAACGCATAAATCAAAGCACTAATATTAAAACAATTTGCATAATCTGTTAAAATAACCACAAAAATTGTTATAAACGCATTTAACCATAGGGTACTGACATACTTATAAAGTGATTGATAAATAAAATAAGCAACAAAAGATGCAATAAAGGCACTACATAAAAGATTGTAAATAGTTATATTTGAATTCATATAATTATAGGCAGCCGAAAAACCAGCCACCTGATAAGCAAAAATATAATGACTTTTTAAGAAAGAAAATTCAGATAAATAAAGTAAAAACCAAATTGTAAGAACAAATAATAATACATGATATTTTTCAAAAATAATATTCAGAATTCTATCTTTTTCTTGTTCCAGATGTTGCAAAGATAAAAAAGAAGTAATTTTTTTTTCCTTTGAATTTTCCACAATAGGCATAATTTGAGTTTAATAATAGATTATAGATTATATATATATATTATATATTTTATATATAATTTATTTATCAATCTATTGTTAAAATGATTATTATTAGTATCGATGTTGGTATAAAAAATCTTGCCCTTTGTTGCTTTGAAAAAAAAGAAGGAGAATTATTTTTTAAAATAAAGAAATGGGACATTGTCAATATTGGTGAAAAAGAAACATGGGTTTGTCAAAGTATAGAAGAAAATGAAAAAGAAAAAACGATTAAAAAATCTGGAAAAAAAAACAAAATAAAATCAAAGACAAATCAAAATTCATGTTTTTTTACTGAAGAAAACTCAATGATTTCGGGAAGTATCTGTGGAAAACCAGCCAAATTTACAAAAAACAATCAATGTTTTTGTTTAAAACATGCAAAAAAAACAAATTTTCTTATTCCTACTCATGAATTAAAACCCGCTTTTATCAATAAACAAAAAGTCCAAAAATTATTTGAAATGGCAGATCAATATCATATTCCTTATGATAATAAAACCAAAAAAGCCGATGTTATTTCACTCTTAAATGAATATGCTAATAATACATGTTTGGAAACAATAAGTTCAGTCAATGCATCCAAAGTAGATATAATTACTATTGGTCAGAATATTCAAACAAAATTGGATGAGATGTTTTATAAGAATATGGAAAATGGTTTTATTATAGATCATGTGATAATTGAAAATCAAATTAGTCCTATAGCAAATCGAATGAAAACCATACAAGGAATGATTTCTCAATATTTTATAATGAAAGGAAATGTTTTGAATATTGAATATATTTCTGCTTCGAATAAATTAAAGGATTTATCTAATGATTCTGGAGAAAAAACTGAAAAAATAACAAAAGTTGAAAAAATGGATTACAAAGATCGTAAAAAGGCAGGTATTGAAAAATGTATTGAATTTTTAAATCAAAATCCTCTTTTTCAACAATATATTGATCATTTTCAAAAACATAAAAAGAAAGATGATTTAGCGGATTGTTTTTTACAAGGTTGTTGGTTTTTAATGAAACATTAGTTTTTATATATTTTTTATTCGTAGGACTTAAAAATAATTATTATAAGTAACATAATAAGTATTAAAAATGGCAGACATGATTGAACTTTCTTCTTTGGATTTTAATGATGACATGGATTTTAATGAAAGTAGTGTAAATGGGTTAAGATCTACTAATTTTGGTGGAGGCATTGAACTTTTAATGAATGATAAAATCAAGGAAAGTTCAGGTAGAGCAGTAAACAGTGATATTAATATTGACGATTTAAATAATTTAGAAGAAGAATTAAATAATTTAGCTGAGGAATCAGAACCTCTTTCTTTTTCTTCAAAAACAGATTTTTTTTCGGGAGGAGATGAAAAACATTCCGTCAAGTTTGATACAGAATACGCAGGAGAAGGTAAACCATTTTCTTTAGGAAAATCAACAGCAGAAACAAATAACGATAACAAAACTTGGGATGGATACGGAAAATTCAATAATATTCCGCTCAATCCTGATAAGGGAGTAAGTTCCCAACCCAAAATGTCAAAGGAAGAATTATTGAGAGAAAAATTCAAGTATTTAAGAAAGTTGGAAGCACTTGAGAAAAAAGGTGTGGAATTGTCCAAGAAATATTCGATGGATTCACCTTTAGAAGAAATGCAGGGTGAATATGAAACTATTATGGATGAGAAAGTAAAACAGAATTCCGTCAAATTTCAAGGGAATATGATGATGGCTGTTATCAATGGAATTGAATTCTTAAACAATCGTTTTGATCCATTTGATATCAAACTCGATGGATGGAGCGAACAAATTAATGAAAATATTAGTGATTATGACGATATATTTGGTGAATTATACGAAAAATATAAATCTCGTGCTTCTTTGGCACCTGAATTGAAGTTGATGTTTCAATTGGGTGGAAGTGCCATGATGGTTCATATGACTAACACCATGTTCAAATCCGCAATGCCAGGAATGGATGACATATTGCGTCAAAACCCTGATTTAATGCGTTCTTTCCAAAACGCGGCGGTAAATTCTATGGCCCAGACGAGCCCAGGATTTTCAGGATTTATGTCAGGCATGATGAATCCTGAGCCAGAACCACAATATGGTCGTGGACCTCCCCCTCCAATGGCTACTCAGGGTCCAAATGCTGTTCCACCACCAAGTGGACGCCCAGGGAATAATAATTATGCAACACGTCCTGATTTAGGTGCAAGTCGTTCGGGAATGGGAAATAGTATTTATGTGGATGATGGAATTAATATTCGTGAGAATTATGCCAGTGGTCCGAGTTTCAATGAACCAATACAACCACCACAGAGATCCAAACGACCAACAGCATCAAGTGGCGGTAGTTCAAGACCAGAAATGAAAGGACCAAGTGATATCAGTGACATACTTTCTGGATTGAAAACGAAGACCATTAATATTCAGGATTCGTACTCTTCTTCAAATTCATTACCAACACCCAACTTTACATCACAAGCGCAAGCCCAAGGCCAAATGCAAGAAAAAACGGTGAATCTTGGTCCGCCACAAGAATCCATAAACATCAATGATAGTAGTACGATCAGTATTAGTGATTTGAAAGAATTACAATCTTCTGGAAATATTCCGAAAAGAACAAATAAGAGAAAACAAAAATCGGATAAAAATACTATCAGTTTGGACATCTAATTAAGGGAACCTACGGTTCCCTTATGATCCCTCCCTTTACCCTTCGGGGGATTGAATAATTGTATAACTCAACACCTATCTTTCCTTAGGGAACAATTGAATTTATCTATCAAAGATATTATGCTTTGCACAAAAATCCTTGATGAAAAGTCCGTATCCCGAAGTGAGGCGCGCGTTAGGTTGACAATTTACATTATGATTAATAATTAATTATACAAATAAATATTTGTTACCACATATCGTAATAAATATTTTACACAACAATAAAAATATAAAAATATCAAACAACTGATTCAAAACCAAGTGCGCGCCTCCCTTCGGGATACGGACTTTTCAACAAGGATTTTTTGTGCAAAGCATAATATCTTTGTGCAATTTTCTTGTGGGAGATTGGTGCTATATTTTTATATGATTTGTTCCCCCTAAGGGCAGCCGGAGGGATCATAAGGGAATCTGCAGGGTTCCCTTAACTATTCGAATATTTTCAAATCCATCAAATAAGAATATTTGTCATCTATCAATTTTTGCATTTCTTCTGCTTTCACCAATTTATTCTTTTTCAAAATCTCCGCCGACTCTTCAATCAATTCTTTGCTTTGAATCAAAATAATTTCCGCATATTTATAAGCATCATTAATCAAATTCACTACATCGTCATCTATCAATTCCTTGTATTTCTCACTTAAACTCGGATAAATTACATTGTTTCCCATCCCGTAATAAACTACCATTCTCTCGGCCAGTTTAAGTGCCTCTTCGAAATCATTGATCGCCCCCGTTGTTACCGATACATCATAAAAAACTTCCTCGGCAATACGTCCAGCAAGTAAAATCATCAAATGTTCAAACAGTGCTTCTCTTTTATAAATCGATGACAATGAAGATTCAAATACAGTATACCCTGGACTTTTTGGTGAAGAAAGATTAATGATGACTTTAGACATTTTGGAATGATGCTTGGATAGAAGTCCAACTACGGCATGTCCCATTTCATGTATGGCAATATGATCGATTATATCCGCAGTGAATTGATGTTCACTTGGTTGCCAACCTGCTATCATTTTATTTAATACCATGTCAAAATCAGAATATCTGAATTCGGTTCGATTCTCTCTTAAAGCATTCAACATGGCTTCATTCAAAAGATTTTCAATTTGAGCCCCCGAATAACCTTCCGTAATTTCCACCAAATCTTTGATAACAATCGATGCTGTATCATAAGGTTTCCCTTGAATATGTATATTAATAATGGCTTCCCTCGTTACATTGTCAGGAACTCCTATATAAATCTTTTTATCAATACGACCAGGACGCATCAATGCGTTGTCCAGCAAATCTACCCGATTCGTTGCTCCTACAATAAAAACACCTGTATTGTTTTTAAAACCGTCCATTTCTACAAGCAGTGCATTCAATGTATTGTCGCGTTCATTTGAAGAACTCTCACCATCGCTGGATCTCTTTCTACCAAGAGCATCGATTTCATCAATGAATATAATACAAGGAACATTCTTTTTTGCTAAACCAAAGAGTTCCTTGATACGGGTAGGACCAACACCCACATATTTCTCTTGAAAATCAGATCCAGAAACAGATATAAATGAACAACCTGCTTCACCAGCCAATCCTTTAGCCAAAAGTGTTTTACCATTACCTGGCGGACCTTCAAAAATAAGACCTTTTGGAATACGGACATTGTATTTGGCATATTTTTTGTAATTTTTCAAAATATCTACACACTGTTGCAATTCGTTTTTTATATTTTGGTATCCTCCTATATCATTGAATTTTACTTGATAATTTTTAATTACTTCGAAATTTTTTGATTTTGTTTCAGCATCATCGGAAGATGATGACAATTGATTGTATGGATTACGATACATAGAAAATCTTGTTTCTTCTTCATTATTTTCTTTTTCACTATTGTTTTCTTCTTTTATAGGTTCAATAGGAGTGTATGAATTTTCAATTTGTTCATCTATATTTGCTGTCATTTGTTGATATAATTGATTTGCTTTGTTTATGAATATCTGAACTTGATGAGGACTTACTTTATGTTTTTTATAAATATATCTTTGGTTGAATCCGTAATTCCTTTTTTCTGGATTGGAAATATTTTGTATGTATGAGTTTTCATTTTTATTTTCATCCAATCCTAAAATACTATTATTTTGAATCGTAATATTTTTAGAATTCAATCTTTTTAGATAATCTTCATAATAACGTTGAGAGAAAAAGTAATCTCCCCTTCTTGCGAAAGAATAAATAGAAAGATCTTTAGTAAAATCATTTTTAAAAAGATTTGATTTCCAAGAAATATTTTTTAAATAAGCCTCTGAAAAATAGGTCAGAAAGAAAAAGGATAAAAACAATCCTAAAAAATATTTCATAAGATTTAATATATATTAAACCATAGAATTAAAAAATTTGTATTTCGGTGATTCTTGATTTTTACAATATTTGTTATTTTTATATTTTCTTATTTTTCTAATATTATATTTTTTATAAAATGGAAAAAGTTTTTTTTGAAAAAGACAATATTCGTATAACTAAAACACCTGAAGATGAATATCATATACAATGTATAATTGAAAATAACAATTTTTTTTTAGAAAAAATAATTGATTTTGATTTGTTAAAACTCATATATGATTTAAATGTCGATGTTTATGAAAAAACAGAATTGCATAAAAAAAATGAATCCGAAGCCAATATTCTTTTTATAATGAAAAATCTTTTTCCTGATTTAGGAATGCCACAACGTTTTGCTTATTTAAAAGTGACGAAATCTATAGAAAAAGATTCATTCACCCAAAAAACAAAAAAAATAATTTTTCAGTCCCAGTTTATACTGGATGAGAATGGACAAATGATGAAACCTGGACATTTACCCAAAGATGTTTTTCCATTACCTATCGAAAAACTAGAAACGGAGTGCCTTTTTTTAAGTGATCATAAAATTCATATTTCAAATAAAATTAAAATTAATTCGGGGAAGTTGAATATCCCCGCTTTTATAGAAAAATTATTAAGTAAAATTATTTATAAAGTATTTTCAAGAGTAAAACAATTTATAGAGAAGTGTACATGATATTATATTATTATATTTCGTAAATATAATTTAAAATATGACAGATTATTTTTTTAATTTTTTGTATCCAAATATTGATTCTGATTCTGATTCTAATTCTAATTCTGAATTTCATTATGTTGAAGCAGAAAATTTTGTGGAAGCATTAACAAATGATATTCAAACATTTTTTACTTGCATTAAAAATATATATCATTTTTTCTCTCTTCTAGAAATCGGATGGATCTTTTTAAGTGAATATGCTTTTTTTAAAATTCGATTTTTATTATTTTCATATTCTAATTCTAATTCCAGATTGAATACTAACACAAAAACCTCTTTTTATTATTCGATAAAAAATGTATGTAAAAGATTATCTCAAGTCAATATTCTTTATGTGAAATTATTTCAAGCCCTTGCATTAAATAAAGAATTGATTAGTTTGGAGATGAACAATGAATTACTCGAATTTACAGATCATGCTCCTTATCAATTCAATGAAATTGATTTTAAAGTATTGGATTCCGTGTTATGTAAAAATGATTTATTGTTATATGACTTTGAACCTACCAATGCAGGAATGATTTCACTTGTTTTTCTGGCTAAACAACAATATACAAATAAAAAATTTGTGATTAAAATGAAAAGAAAAGGTATAGAGTATCGTTTACAAAAGGCAATTGATAGTTTGTTATTTTTTTTACAAATGGTAAATTGGTTCTCTTCGAATCCATGGATATCCGAATTGTTTTATTTAAAAAATTTAAAAAAATATAAGATAGATGAATTGATCGAGAGAAATATTGAAATAATTCAACATCAAACAAATTTTAATGAAGAAGTTCAAAATATGATAACTATAAAAAATAACTGTGCGCATTTAAAATATGTAGTGATACCAGAAGTAAATCAAGATGTTACATATCATTATGACAATGTTATTTTGATGGAATATATAGAAGGGAAAACAATTCATGAAATTGATAAAGAAGATCGTATTGGATTTGCCAAATCCGTTTTAAAATTTGGATTTGTAACGAGTTTTATTCACGGGATTACACATGGCGATTTACATTGTGGAAATATACTTTTTATAAAAGATGATGAAGCAATCGATACGAAATATCCATACAAAGTTGGTATAATTGATTTCGGTATTTTATGTAATTTAGATAAACAGTTTCGTAATATTTTATTGGATTGTATTACCGATATGATGGAAAGACCTGCGGAAGAAACGGCATCCATGATTTTACAATCAGGAATCATTTTGAATTCACAAAAAGAACCATTAAATATAATGACTGATTTGTCGAGTGATTATGGTAACGAAATTATTGAAATGGTAACCAAAATCATCCGTAAAATTTTAAGTGATTCCAAAGAAGTTAACCAATATCATTTATATTCCTTTTTAAAAGAATTTGATATTTTCTTACAAAAAAATGATTTGATGAAAATAGGATTACAAATAAGTGATCAGTATATAAAAATACAATTGGTTTTGGCTATGGCTCATGGTGTAACAATGAAATTATGTGAAGAAAATTATATTGAATTTGCAAATGAAGTGGTTCAGGAACTATTCTGCAGCAACTTTTGAAAAAGTGACAAAAAATAAAATATTCCTTTATATTATAATGTCACTTGTTTATTGTGATTATAACACAATTAATGGGCTTCCATTAAACGTTTGTTGTGACTCAACTGGTCAATTTGTTGCTTATGCAACAACTATTTATAATACAAATTATGATCCTTCCAATTCTAGTACTGGTAATCAATATTATTATGGATCAACCTACTATTCTACCAATTATGGTAAAACTTTTAATATGGTAAATATGAATCCGAGTGCTAGTTACCAAAATCAAATAACAAGTGTTTCATTATCTGTTTTATCAAATTCCAATACCGCATATATTTTACAATCTTTTACTTATATTGATATTACTAACAATATACCTTTAACAAGTTTATATTATTTTGAAATGACATCCGATAGTGCAACACCAACAATTGTAAATGTGAACTTGAATGATTCATCCTCTTCATCTTCTTTAAATATTCCTGCTTTTGAATTACCCAATATTCTTATTACATCTATAACCAACAATGGATTTATGGATAATGGTCAATCGTTTTTATTTATTTTTACAGAAGTAAACAGGAATTCCAATAATGAAAATTCTCCCTACAATCAATTCATTTGTCAATTTAATCCATTTGCGGGTAATTCAGGTAATTCTAATTATGCATATAATAATTATTATAACTCTTCCTATGGATATGCACTGGTAATTAATACTGGTTTAACAACTACTCAATGTACAATAAATTTGAATAGTACCGGAACAAGTATTTATGGTATATGTTACACAGGCGTTGGTAATAACTTAAAAAATTATGAAAATTCCATTTTTTATTTACAAGGAATTACTATCTATAATGTAGATGGTTATAATTATTTAAATTTTACTGATTCAAATCTTTATAATCCTCCATATAATATTATTCCCACTATTAGCAATACGGATCCAAGTAATATTCCTATGTATAATATTAGTGTAAATTCAAATTCATTATTACTTTCAAATAATATTAACAATGATTTAAATTACACTCCAAGTAATATATGGGTTTATGGTCTGAATGATTTTACAACTTCTCCAAATGTTATTACATATAGCAAAAATAATTATGGATCAATAAATGGTATATTGTCTTCTTCTATTCAAAATAATATTGTTTATTCCCCTATATCCAACACAGTAAATGAATCGGGCTATATTTATTGTGTAGATTTTAGTAGTAATAGTACAAAAAATAATTTTTCAAATGTGATCATTGATAATAGTTTTAATTATTGGTTGAGTAGTTGTACATCCTATTCTGGTGATTATTATTATTTATCTTCCTTGAGTGATACATCTAAATATACTGGTTCTTTGTATTGTTTTTCCAATAACTTTCCTTATAATACCTCTACTGGTTATACATTGTATCCTGATATAAGTGCTAATTATAATACATCAGATGATATAAGTTACAATAATTTTTTGATGCCCATTGATCCTTCCACCAATCAACCCTTCCTTTACTTTAATGTTTTATTACTTGGTTGTGGTGGAATTGGTAATTATCAAAGTGGAGATACCAGTTCTGGTGGAGGAGGTGGTGGTGTTATTCAAGCCATAAATATTCCTTTTAGTCCAGATAATGGTATTTATATAACCAATCTATCTATTACTGCAACAAACGGAGGAAGTGGAATTTCAACACAAGTAGTTTTTACCTATAGTAATTCAGAAGGTAATATATCGTTAATTGGAGGTATTGGGGGTAATGGAGATCCTTCCAATACTGGAGGTGCTGGTGGAGTTGGATCATACACTCAAACATTATCAACTGATTATTGGAATGGTAAAAATAATACTTGTTCTGCAAATGGTGGAAATGGCAGAGGTAATGGTAGTACTGGTGAAGAAGGAGCCACAGTAACGCAAAATGGCATTACTGTTACAGGATCTCCTGGTGGATCTGGAAAAGGAGGAAATGCAAATAACTCAGGAAATATAAAAGTTCCATTATATAACGGTAAAACATATAAATACCAGGCACAAGGTGGAGCACAAGGGTCAGATACAATCACTTATCCTTATAACGGTGGAGGAGGTCCAGGTGCTAATAATCAATATAGTAAGGGTGGAGCCTATGGATTTGTACTACTTTGGTTATCATCATAATTGTAACTTTTTTATAACGAAGTAATTAAGTAATGAAATTAATATAAAAAATTTTTATAACTTCGTTACTTTTTAACATCGTTAAAAGCAACTTTTGGCAAGGAAAATTGATTCTTTCTTTTCTTTAAATTATTAATTTAAAGAAAAATAAAAAATACATAAATTAAAAAATTGTGAAATGCAAAATTTAAATAATCATCCTATTTTATCCTTGTTGGATTCAAAATCTGATTCTTTAGGAAACAATAAAAATATTCCTTACTTGTTTATTGATGGCAGTTATTTCTGTTTCTATTGTTACTTTTTCGTGGAAAAATGGTGGAAACTCGCTTTCCCCACTGATTTAGACACATTAAAAAATCCGATCTTGAATCCTCATTTTGTTGAAAAATTCAAAAACAAATGTAAAAAAATGTTTGAATCGTTGACAGTGAATCTAAAAATTACATTGGACCAAGATAAAAAACCATTCATTTTTGTTGGCAAGGATTGCAAAAGAGAGAATATTTGGCGAAATAAAATTTATCCAGGTTATAAATCGAATCGTAATGACGGGAGAAATCAAAACATAGGTCCTTTCTTTCAATTGATGTACCAAGAACTGTTTCCGATGGAAGAATATAAAAATATGGGATTAAAAGGAATATTAGAATATGAGTTTCTGGAAGCGGACGATTGTATTGCGATTTGCGTCATGAAATTTTTGCAGGAAGAACCCTTGAGAAATATTTACATTGTGACAAGCGATCGTGATTATTTACAATTGGCCAAGACTCCTTTGGTTCATATTTACGATTTATCGTTTAAAAAACTGATAGAATCCAAAGGATCTTCAGGTAATGCAGAATGCGATTTATTTTGTAAAATTGTAATGGGGGATAAAAGTGATAATATTACTTCCGTTTTTAAAAAATGTGGACCGAAAACGGCATTGAAATATTTTCACAATCGAGAATTATTTGAAGCACAATTGAAAAAAGAAAATGCTTATGAAAAATACGCACTGAATGAGAAAGTAATTAGTTTTAAATATATACCAAACAATACAACGGTGAATTTATAAGTTGAAGATTAAATAAAACTTTATGTTAAATTATTAATGGTTTATTAATACCATTAATAAAATAAAAATTATCTAAAAATTATCTAAAAATTATCTAAATATACCCTAATTTTTTCTCATAAAATTTTATAAAACTCGGATGATTTAAAATCTTATCAGAAGATATTTCATTTGTTTTTTTAACAAATAAATTTTTATTTGTATTTTTATAATTTTGAGTATTCACTGGAAAATTTATATCCTTTTTAACTTTTAGTCCTTTGTCTTTTATTTTTTTCATTGTATTTTCAAAATTATTGATTAAGTCTTCATATTTTATAAAAATAGTATTTTCTACTTTTTTTGGTAGATCTTCTAATAAATATTTAATTTTAGTATGACGAAGTTCAAAAATGTTTTTATATCTTTGACCTGTATAAATATTTCTATCGGTCATTAATTCTTTATCCCATTTTTTATAATTATGTTCTTGGTCATTTACACTAAAAAATTCTCTATTGAGAAATATATCAATTTGTTCTTCATAACTGATATTAGGTATAAATCTTAAAGGCAAATGATGTCTATCTCTAAATAATGAATTCATCCAATCAACAGGATTTCTTACAATACAAATAAATAAGGTATCTTTTGATTCTTTTAATAAATCTTCTTGAAATCCAAAAAAGTGTTTCCATCCATATTTCCATGTAATTTCTATATCAAAATTAAGATTTATTAAATTCTCTAGATAATTTGTACCAGAACACCTTTCTCCAAAAATAGTATAATTTTTCATTAATGAAAAATATATATTATATTATTATTATTATTATTATTATTATTATTATTTAATTTAATTATTAGTATTACTAATTATATAAATAAATATATAAGGAAATGAATCAAAAAAAAATAAAAAATCCTCCCATCCCCACCAAATTACAAATTGTCGTCGAGACTAATTTACCAGAATTTAAAAAATTTAAATATGATCCCATATTAACACTACCTAGTGCACCAAGTCATAATGTGTATTTTAATCCATTACAGCCGCTCGATGAAAAGATCATTAAAAAAATACCGCGTAAATCTCGTGTATTAGAATTTTTTAATAGTCAAATGTTTCACAAAATGAATCATTATACTAATCTCTTCCGTCCTCGTATTCAAACATTAAAGGAGGCAACTGAAAAAGGAACCATAGACAATAATATTCATATTACTTTAGAAACATTGTTTCCAACGAATAGTGTATTTTATATCAATCGAGAGAAATACTACATTGAATTCTTTGAATGGCAAGAAGGGAATTGGTATTTAGAAACAAAGGACTCAAAATTGTATTTAGAAGAAGAATTATATGGACCGAATTATAACAAACCCAAATTGAAAGCAGATTTAGAAAAAAACAAATCGAGTAAAGATATAAACAATCCACAAATAGATAATAATACAAAACAAGTAGAACCTTCGGCTCCATTATTAGTAGAATCACAATTATCATCTTCTGGAGGTAGAACACGTCGTAAATATCAAAATCCTTATTATTATCGATATCCTTATTATCAAAATAATCCTTATTATCAAAAATATAACTTTAGAAATCGTACTTATAAAAAATATAGACCAAGAATCAAAAAGTATTATCGTGGACCGAATTACAAAATTCATATTTTTTTGAGTTTAAAAAAGGGTGAAAAACTTACAGAAGAAGAATTAAAAAAAATTCCTTGTAAAAAAAAATGGAAAAATATAACAAATTCTTATAAAACAGTAATTCATAAATCTTCTTGAAAGTAAACTTTTACTTTTACATATTTTTTAAATAACAAATATGTAAAATATTAATTTTAAGTTTATGAAGAACTTGATATTTTTTGATAATCGAACTTTGAAAAATGGTCTAGTTTTTCTTTTTTCTGTTTTTCTCTCTTCGCTTTTTCTAAAATAGCAATGGCTTCCGACAATTCTATTTCAGATACTTGTCCGTCATCATTTGTATCAATTGCCTTATTTAATACGCGATAATTATGAGGAACTACACAAAGATGACTATCTTCATTAAATAAGTGATCTGACAAAATGGTGAAAATTGCGGTTAAACCAAGTGCAGTATAAATATCACGAGTACCCATCCAAGACATGGAAAAAACCAACAATTGTTTGCTTAAAGAAAATTTCAAATATTCTTCAGTGGATTTGCTAAATTGAATTGTAATAAATTTGGAACCTACATTTAGTAAAATCATCACAATTCCTGCGAAAAATTTACTATTGTTTAAAAACATAATATGATGATTTAAATAATGAAGACTATTTGTAATTGGTGCAAAAATAGAAGAGGGTGG
>Ga0214917_10003225_pt1 | contig 19092 bp, 11 predicted proteins | sample LL_1208_BB_MetaG_FD_177983 | JGI IMG/M metagenome (GOLD analysis project Ga0214917, IMG submission 177983) | Freshwater microbial communities from Lake Lanier, Atlanta, Georgia, United States - LL_1208_BB | ecosystem: Environmental > Aquatic > Freshwater > Lake | place: USA: Georgia | collected...
TTATAACAAAGTGTTGATACGTCAGTAGAATGAGAAGTACAATCTCTTGCATATTCAAGTTCTTCCTTCGTGAACAATCCTTTCATAACCGTTATGTCTTTGTAATCCAATCGACTAATAAGTATTTCACTAGATATATAATAAATAACACAAAATACAAATAAAATTAAAAATATTCTAATTACTATATTAAACGCGTTTATTTTCATTTGTAGTTGTAAAACGATATATAAATTACAAATATATATTTGTAAATCACAATTGTGATTTACAAATGAACGCCATTACTACGTATCTAACCTTTTATGCAAAAAATTGAATATAATAACTTAAAGAATTCATAAGTAAATAATATACCCGTGTCACTGCATATTATTTACAAACTATTTACTGAAATTATCTAACGCAAACGAAATGTCTTCTTCAAATCTCGCTCAACAATATCAGCGTAAAACGGACCGAGAGCATATTTTAGACAATCCGGATACTTATATTGGTTCAGTGGAACACGTCGATGCGTCCATGTATGTTTTCGACGAGGCGGCAGGACATATTATGTTGCGTACTATCGACTACATTCCAGGTTTATACAAACTGTTTGACGAAGGTGTTGTGAATTGTCGCGACCACGTTATCCGAATGCTGCAGCGGTCCGAGACCGCCGCAGGTGTAAACGATACCAAGCTAGTAACACATATTGAAGTGACCGTATCGGAAGACGGAACTATCGAGATGACGAACGACGGGAATGGTATCGATGTGGCGAAACATCCGGAATACAACATATGGATTCCAGAATTGATTTTCGGGCATTTGCGTACATCGACGAATTATGATAAAGAGGAGCAGAAAATCGTCGGTGGAAAGAACGGGTTCGGATTCAAACTGGCACTCATTTGGTCGACGTATGGTCGCATTGAGACGGTTGACCATATCCGAGGACTGAAATATGTCCAGGAATTCCGCGGCAATCTGACGGAAATCGGTACGCCTGAAATCACGAAAATCAAGACAACAAAACCATATACGAAAGTCTGTTTCCGACCCGATTATGCCCGTCTGAAAATCCCCGGACTCACGGCAGATATGCTTTCTCTTCTCAAGAAACGCGTATATGATATTGCGGCAGTGACAGACCAGTCAACGAAAAAGGTAAAGGTAACGTATAATGGAACGCAGGTTCCAGTGAAAAATTTTCAGAATTATATTGATCTCTATATTGGTCCGAAAGAGGAATCGAAACGTGTTTATGAAGCGCCCGATGAACGATGGGAATATGCGGTGGCGATGTCGGAGACACACGAATTCGCTCAAGTTAGTTTTGTCAATGGCATTGCTACACACAAAGGCGGCAAACACGTCGATTATATTGTCGGACAAATCACACGCAAATTGGTCGATTATATCGAGAAGAAGAAGAAGATTCGCGTCAACCCCGCTTCTATCAAAGAGCAACTAATATTATTCTTGCGATGTGATGTTGTGAACCCGTCCTTCGATAGTCAGACGAAGGATTATATGAATACACCTTCCAATAAATTCGGGTCGTCTTGTACTGTGAGCGACGGATTCATTGAGAAGGTGGCGAAAATGGGAGTTATGGACTTGGCGTGTTCTCTCACGGAGGCAAAAGAGTCGAAAATGGCAGCGAAGAAGACCGACGGCACAAAAACGAAAACGATCAGAGGTATTGCCAATTTCGTCGATGCGAATTTCAGCGGCACCGAGAAATCCGGTGAGTGTGTTCTCGTTTTATGCGAAGGATTATCGGCAATGTCGGGTGTTATTAGTGGATTATCGAGTGAAGACCGCAATACAATTGGAGTGTATCCTCTTAAAGGTAAACTGCTGAATGTTCGCGGCGAAGCCGCGAAAAAGATAGCAGAAAACAAAGAAATCACCGACCTAAAGAAAATCCTCGGTTTAGAGAACGGACGCGTCTATTCCTCTATAGAAGACGTAAATCAATTCTTGCGATACGGCAAGATAATGGTGATGACCGACCAGGATTTAGACGGTAGTCATATCAAGGGTCTCTGCATTAATCTATTCCATAGTGAATGGGCGAGTTTGACGCAAATACCCGGATTCATCAGTTTTATGAATACGCCTATTCTGAGAGCGACGAAAGGACAGCAGAAGATGTTGTTTTACAACCAAGGCGAGTATGACGAATGGAAACAGTCCCACGGCGACGAGAAGGGATGGACCATCAAGTATTTCAAAGGTCTCGGCACATCGACTTCTACGGAATTCAAAGAGTATTTTGCGAATAAGAAAATCGTTGATTTCACGCACGACACTACCAAGAGCGACGACGCCATAGATATGGTATTCAATAAGAAACGACCCGATGACCGCAAGACGTGGTTGGAGAATTATGATAAAAACGCGTTCTTGGATACGAATCGACCTGCAGTCTCCTATGACGAATTCATTCACCATGAAATGATACATTTCAGTACATACGATTGTGCGAGGTCGATTCCGAATATGGTCGATGGTCTAAAAACGTCCCTCCGCAAAATACTCTATTGTGCATTCAAACGCCCTCTCACTTCGGAATTGAAAGTGGCGCAATTCTCCGGATATGTATCAGAACACAGTTCGTATCACCACGGCGAAGCGTCTCTAAATGCCGCAATAGTGGCAATGGCACAAAACTTCGTAGGCAGCAATAATATCAATTTGCTGGTTCCCAATGGTCAATTCGGTACGCGCCTACACGGAGGCGACGACAGTGCATCGGAAAGATATATCTTTACTCTCTTGAATTCTCTCGCTCGTGCCATCTTCCCCGATGTGGACGATGCGGTATTGAATTACTTAGACGATGATGGGACGATTGTCGAACCGGAATATTATGTGCCTATTATTCCATTCGCATTGGTCAATGGCATTTCCGGTATTGGAACCGGATTCTCTTGCAGTATTCAACCATACCATCCATTGTCGCTCGTCCAGTATTTAAAAAGCAAACTGAGTGGACAACCCGAACCCGTCGACTTTGTGCCTTACTATGAAGGATTCAAAGGAACGGTGGAGCGTATTAGCGAACATAAGTTCTTGATTCGCGGTGCGTATGAGCGGTCAGACGGAGAGGATAAAATACGAATAACGGAATTGCCGATTGGTACATGGACAATGCAGTACATTACATTCTTAGAGGGATTGGTAGACGGCGGTGTTGATAAAAACGGTAAAAAAATCGCGCCGACATTGAAAGATTTCAAATCGAACTCGACGGAAGTGGCGGTGGATATTACTGTGCAATTCCCGAAAGGCGTATTGTCTACTATGTCGCAAGAAGCGATAGAGAAGACGCTCAAGTTGAGCACGACGGTGTCAACCAGCAATATGCATATGTTTAATTCGGAATGCAAACTGCATAAATATGATACGGTAGAGGAAATCATTGACGATTTCTATGCAGTTCGACTTGCCACATATGCGAAGAGAAAGGCGAGTCAAGAAGACGCGATGAACCGGAAACTGGTGAAATTGTCGAATCGCGCCAAGTATATTATGGGCAACCTGAATGATACGATTGATTTACGACGCAAGACGAATGATGCAGTGGTTGCATTGTTGGAGTCGAAAGGGTTTGACCGTATTGATGGCGACTACAAATATTTGACAAAGATGCCGATGGATTCCGTCACAAAAGAAAACGTCGATGCTATTTTGAAAGAGAAGGCAGATACCGAAGAAGAATTGGAGATTCTGAAAGGCACGACTTGCGAACAAATATGGATGCGTGAACTCGGGCAATTTGAGGCGGAATACGCGAAATACAAATTGGTGAGAGAATCACTGCAGAACCCTTCTACGATTGCTTCCAAAACTGTTAAGAAGGTCGTTAAACGAATTGTTCCAAAAGGTAAGTAAATAATGTTCATACGATATATTATAAAAAATTGAATGCTATACATTTTTTTATAATGTAATAAAAATACGGCAATATACTTTTAAAATGACAACCGCACATGTATCTATTCCAACCGACCCAGCATTCACTTCTTATATAAAACATTGGTGTATAACAAATGGCGAAGTATCTGACGTTGCGGGTGCGTCTGATCCATACCCAAAACAATCATATTACAAACTGAATCATATATTTCATTCGCATATAGACCAATTCCGCTTTCACGATGTAATGATTCAACTGCCTATTCGGGCACAAAAAAAATATCGCCTATGGGCACATACATTCAAGGGAATTGGTATAGATAGACGAAAAAATCCGTATGTTCGTTGCATAGACTTTTATAGTAGTTCCCATATATGGGAGGTCCCAAACAAAAACGGTAAAGGCACATATTGGTCACATTCTATCCCACTAATGGATGACTATTGAGATAACGCATATGTATATTTTATACTTGTTCTTTTTGTTTATTTGAAGTATGAATTATTTGAAGTACGAATTATTTTATTATAATTATATTGTAAAATGAGACTCGGCATTTTCATTCTTCTCGGACTAACTGCAATTGTAAATTCATTAAACCAATTGTCTTTCAGTGGCGGCGGGTCTTTTGGTGCGGTAGAAATCGGTATCTTGAAACGATTATTAGAAACCGAAAACAAACAGTACGACTTATACACGGGTATTTCTGCTGGGGCACTTAACGCAGGTTACCTCTCCTATTACAAAAATATGAATTTAGGTATAAAAAGCGCTGAATTGCTTTATTCGAATATAAAGAATCGAATGATATATGATATTTTTCCCAATACAGGGTTGTCTATTCTAAATACATATCCTCTGCAAAAAACGTTGACAAATATTGTACAGACGATGCCAAATGAACCTGCTATCCATACTCTTATTGGTGCGACAAATCTCTATTCCGGCAAACTCGATATTTATAATTTCGAGGACCAATCAGACGACGATAAAGTTCGATTGATGATGTCGTCGTGTGCCATTCCCGGTATGTTTCCTCCAATCAAATTCAAAGACCAATTGTATGCCGACGGAGGCACACTCAGCAATGAATTGATTGATGTAGAGCACGATGGTACCTATTTGAATATCACCTTTATCACCCCATACGAAGACTACGCATACAACGACACGCCGATAAGTTCACTGAAAGATATGTTGTGTAGAACAGCAATGATTATTCTGAGTAATTTCAACAATCCGATGTCTTCTTTGAATGAGAATTGCAGGGTTCCTATTGGAGAGGTAAATAAATATTATGTACCACCCGATGTGTTGAAAGGATACAATATAATGAATTTCGATAAAGGCGCCGAGCTTATCGACGTCGGATACAAAAATATGGTACACAAGAAATTCAGTTTGTGTTAACGTCTGGACATCGAAATTGTAGAAGTCATATTTTTAGTTGTAAATGCAAATGGTATTATTATATATAGTTATAGCGATTTAGCTGCAATGCGTTCATTTAAATGGAAGAATCATACATTCGTTGCAATATTGGTGGTGGTAATACTTTTTTTATTTGTGGCGTATAGTCGAAGCACGGTAAATCATTCTCCCGATTGGGATGATTTACAAGGCGACGGCGTGAAATTGATTAAATCCGCTATTCCTCCAGATAAAATAAAAAGATGGCGCGATTTATGTTATACAAACAAATATGAAGAAGTTAAGAAGGAAATGCATTCAGACGAGAATATACAACGCATCGTCAAGTCGATTTCGTCTGATTATATTTTGCAGGATTACATATTAATAATTCAAAAATCCGCGGTGCATACTTGTCACCGAGATTATAATGGTTCGCTTTTTAATGATGGACAAAATCATCCATCGTATACTATGTTGGTTTATTTGGAACAGATGGATAAATGCTTAGGTGTGTTTCCAGGTAGTCATAAATCGCAATACAATAATGCGGTGAATCTTACAGAAGGTGTGACTGACATTGTATGTTCCGAAGGTGATGTTATTTTATTTAATGCGAATTTGGTGCACGTAGGCACAATTGCAGAAAAAGACGATAATTTACGCATACAAATGAAGATATCGCATCCGGATGATTTCACAACATTGGGTTATTACCAAGATTACAATAAAGTATTGAATAAAGAAAACAAGAATCCACTTATTCTCAGGAAGATACAGAGAGGAGTTTCGTGTGCATTTCCATTTATATCGGATTTAAAGCAATCAGATAATATAAATGCTACAAGAGACCGTGTCGGAGGTGCAGAAATAAGCACGGGACAAAAATGGTTCTCGTGGTTATTTTACGGGAGAAAAGATTTCTATGATTTACCCAATGCTTTTTAGCATCTGGACTCCCGCAGGGAATACAGTGCAAATGCCATCCTATGGATTTTTAACCCATACGTCTGGACATTAGCATCGGTTAATTTGGTTTCGCACGCCAATCGACAAATGGGCGAGGGTCGAGCTGCCTGTATACTCGGTCACTCGGCAGTGGTCTGTCAAGTGGCATTGCAAGTGTACTCTGCGATACTAGATATTGGAAATAACCGACTGCCTCGCTATACAGATTCGGTACTAAATGTTCTATTACCAACTTATTTAGTCGTTCTACCTGTCCTTTAATGTCTTTAGGATAATGCTCAGCATACTCCAAATAAAATTCACGCATTATTATTTTCAAGTTATCCATGTTCTGATTTGGAATATTGATTTTTCCACCAGACATTTTGTATACATTTGCTCTCAATGCATTTTGAATAATTTGTATATTTTCCGCTGAAAAATATACCTGTGCAAGAACGTTCCATTCCATTATACCATTTAATGCTTCACTATATTCGGTAGGTTTGTTGCGGATATTCACCTGTTCATGCATTCGAAACATAGCGGTAGGGTCTTCCAAAATAGCAATATCTACTAATCCATTCTGCTTCTCCCCTTCAATGAGGCGCGCAATATCTGTTTGACGATTGGCGTCCGGTTTATTAAATGGTGTCCAATTATCACTTGCGAATGCGTTACTAAATGATTGCATCTATACGTTCGATATAACTTGCTTAGAGAAATAAATGATTTTATATTCGTTATATATAATTTAATAAGGATTACACAGATGGACCCGTTTTTTATGTACGTATCAATTGGTGCTTTATTATTGCTCATAATTGTATTAATTATTGTTGGAGTGGGAATGACGGCACTTCATAAGCAAGATACATTTCCACCAGTAAGAAATGCTTGTCCGGACTATTGGGATGTGAGCTCGAATCCTATGTATTGTGGAGTTCCTACATCTGGTCTCTTGCGAAATAAAGGTCTTATTACGTTAAAGAATTCTGAAATTGATACAACAAAGAAAGAAAATATTGGGTTATGTACTGCTGGTAGTAGAAATTTCGGGTGTATTGATAATGGTGGTAAAGAAACTAGACTAAAATTACAAACTAAAGGTGCGAATAAAAATTTTCAATATATGCAATTAAACGATAACACGGCATGGGGAACGTTGTATCCGGGAAAATCCGAAAAATGTGCACAGAAGATGTGGGCAGAAACAATGGGCATATCTTGGGATGGGGTTACGAATTATAATGGTTGTTAACCCAGACGCTAATCTTCCTCTCGTTCGGGTTCAAATGGAACCTCTTCTTCTTCATCATCTTCGTCTTCTTCTGCGTCCTCTGGTATCTCTTTCTCTGTTTCCTCTGAACCGGATGTTTTTCCGTTACCAACCGTGAATTTTAAAACACGAGGAACTTCTCCGTTTAGGGTTTCCACTTGACGCATTGATACCGCAGATTGATTTAATTTGCGGTCCATGGTAGGTTTATCCGTTTCTGATAACGGAGTAATCATTTCCATCACGCTGTATTTTAACAAACGCAAATTGTTCATTTCCGGCATAAACTCTCTCACGTAAATATCCATTGCAGAATGAATAGAGTCGCGGTTTCCACTCGCTTCATATTCTTCCATATGCATATTCATTGTCGTTTTCAATTCATTTAGCAATTTCAGTTTTGCTTTGATTAACTCGCGTTTATGGATATTAAACCGTTTCTCTTCTCGCTTATCTGTGTCCGTTTTATACAAGTATGCATACAGATTATAATCTTCGATTAAATCCTTGAATTTTGCGACAGTCTCATCTTCTGACGCATAATTGAATAACACATCCATCTTCTGACGAATGATTTGTTCTTTCACATCTAACAACTCGGTTTTGATATCTTCCAACATTTTGTCGTCGCTCTCAAACTCGCCTCTGTATATTTCGATTCGAAGTGAACAAGGCGATTTAGTATCACCGCAATGTGCTAAAAAACGGTGATTTCGTGTTTTAAATACGGTCCCGACTGGACGTTTACAGTTTACACATTTTGGGCGGATTCGCGATGCGATTTTTCCTGCCATTTTATTACTCATGCCGCGTTTTAGTGCTTTCATTTTCGCAGCAGCACGACTACGTGTTGCGTCGTTCTCGTATGTTTTCTTCAATTCGAAGTAATCATGCATACTATCCACGAACTCCAATTCCGTTCCTTTAAATCGATCACTTTCTTCCGAAGCGGCACTAATAGGTAAGTAATCGTAATCTAATAATATATTCGGGTTACCATCTTCCACCTGCAAATCTACGATGGAAGCAGGTATGTTCTCTATTCGAATCGTATTATTATTACGGCAATGCAATACTCTTAGTTTAGATAATCCGTCTAGATTCAACTTCTTAACATTATTGTTATCCAAGTATAATTCTTCCAGTGATTCTGGTAGATATTCGATTTTCTTTAATCGGTTACTGTTTAATTTCAGCACTTTCAGTTTATTCGCATTTCTCAAGTCGATACTCTCGATATAGTTTTTGTCTAAATCGAGTATCTCTACCGATTTCGGAAGTTGCGGCAATTCGATGAGAAGTTGATTTCCCAATTTGAGTTGCTTTACGCCTTCTGGTATACCAGTTATACTTGTTACTGAAGTGCGGTGTTTCGAAACAATTGCAGTTATATTGAGAGAACCCAGTTTCGATAAATTTATATCGCCTGACATTGGTCTGTCTGGAAAACTAAATTCTGTTTCACGTACACTAATTGCGATTTTCTGTATTTGTTCGTCGATTGCACGTTGTGCAGTGTCGGTTTCTTTTGCTAAATTACGTTCCGCCAATAATGTATCCATTTTAATTCACAAAGGTTATAAGATATATGGAGACACGAACGAATAAAAGGTTCATCGCAATCTAATTATGAGAGGTATTGTCCCAGTAGCTACTATTCTAGTCGCTACGTTTTCTAGTCGCTACGCTTTACGGATGAACTACTGGAAGACCGGATATTTCTGACCCATTTGCAGTACGTTTCGATTCATTGATTCGTTGGTTTTGCTCTTGGAAGAACCGGATTTTCGACAATACATACTCTTGGTCTTTTATCAGTTTATAGTTTACCTCTTGCTCAGAAGGACGGGTCGTATACCTGTAATACAAAAAACAACCTAAGACAAAGAAGAATGCAAATACAATACCGAAATTCCAAATGATACGGTGATACTTCACACGTATCTCGTGGGATTTTTTTAGGGCACCTTCTAAATAATATAATGCCGATGTGTCAATTAGTCTAGGAGTGACGTCGTTGTCGTTAAAATGTGTACTCATTATCAGCAAATATATTCGGTGATATACTCAATATATTTTCTATTTGGTGTTTCTTTCTGACATTTATACCGCTCCTCTCTCCGGAATTGTCCCAAATGTCCATTATGAAAAGATGAGATAACTCAATACGAACAAGTAGCATAATATTGCCAGGAAAATGGCGACTAACCATATCGGAACCACCGTCTTCTGTTTATACCCAACTCCAAATTGCCGAAACCCGCCTTCTTTTGTATAAAGCAGCGACGGTTTCACTTGATGAATGAGTGTAAATAATACCAGAAAAATCAATATGGAAATACTTGTAATGTTCACACGAACGAAACTTTTTGTTAAGAATGGAATTTTCATTGATGTGTCTATTTAAAATATGTCGAGAAGACGATATTATGCATACGCTAATATTCGCCATAATCGTCGCGTTCAGCATCTTCTTCATAATAAATGCCGTCCATGTATTCTTCTGTCATATCTTCTATTCCATCCCCTCCATCATATTCTGCAGATTGTTGAATTCGCTCCATTCTCTCTAAATCTTCCACTTCTTCTCCTCCTTCTTCACCTTCTGGTTGAGGGGCGACAATCACAACTTCTTCATTATCGGTATGCCATTGTGCCGCTTCTTTATTATAAACCGTCTTATCATATTGGTAGAGTCCTTTTTGCATTCCCACATTCCATCTGCCGATTTTATGACTTCTCAACATCTGTTCCACGCGACGTTCATCGCGACTCAATGCCGCTAAATAATCCGTTATGTGTTTCTTGTCCTTGTATTTAAGAGACATCGTATTGTCCATTATTTCCGAATAACTCCGATTGAATACGGTTTTCGTATCGAGTTCTCTTCTCAGAACAGCAGTCAACCACAATGCGGCGGTTTTCTTCAACTCTGTAGCATCACTTTCCACAATATGAACTTGCCTTATTTGAGAGGACGCACCATAGTCTTCTGACTCATCAATGTCGTCATATACATTTGCATTGGGCACTCCACTCCTGTCTAAACGTTTTGCCATTTTGATTTCTTCTGCTCGTAATTGCGTGAACATCGGGTCGTTCGCTAATACAACATATTCGTGCACGGCAGATAGTAACACATATTGATAAAGAAGTTTTACCGTGTCGTCGCTATAGAGCGTCCAGTATTTCACGCCGTTCCTTGTGAGAGGAGCAAACACGGGAATCGTTTCCATAAATAGCACTAAATCCGTCAAATTTATCATTGCACTAGATAGATATCGTTGGAATGTGGTTAGTGTATTTTCTTTTTTCTGATTGTATGGGCGTTCTTCCGGTGATTGTTCTATATCCGTTTCTGCGTATGCGGCAATGTCTTTATAGAACGAACGAATATTGTCTTCTAGATACTTTTGATGAGCAAGTGAGAAGTTCCAATGTTTATTGCCGATACTCTGGAACCGGTTCTTTAGAGTCTTACTAGGATACACTTTTGCAATGTTATGAATCATATTCGATATCTCCTTTACAATTGAAGGTAAATCGCCGATATTCCAAGAAGCGACGGTTTCGAAGAATGTAGACATCTTATCCATATTTCCTAAATCCAAGTTTGCGTGTGTATCCAAGAATGTTAGAATCGCGGTTTGCATTCCGTCGTTTGCTCGTTGCAAATACCGGTTCAGTTTTTGATTATTCGACCTCTCCTCGTGGACCGCCACTTTGGGGTCGTAATCGTTCAGGGTAATTCGCAATAATTCTCGCAAACGGTTCTCTACCAGAACCGAATTCTTATCGTCGAAATACGCCAACATATCTTTTAACCCACTCAATGCACCGATTTCTTTGTCCGGTTTTCGGTGTACGACATTTCGCGAATTGACAATACGCATAATGGAGTAGAAATCTTCTATTCCGTAATTTTTGCCGTGTCGTTTCATAAATGCGATTTTTTCGTCGATTGAAGCAAATCGATTGTACTCCGGTTTTGTTGCGGTGAGAGGAATAAGATCTGCAGGAATAGCAGCGTCATTGTCGAAATTGCAATAATGTATGAATGTTTCGTAAATGGTGCGAGATATGATTGTATCTGGAATAGAAGCACCAACAATACGCGACGATTTTGGGTCGAAGAATGTTTTCGCTTTTGTCAAATTCTTTACACGGGTTAGCACATTTTCCATTTTTCTTGCTTTTTGTAGTACTTGAACCAATTCCGGACGGTCTTGTTGGAAATATCCGATTGGATTTGTTCGTGCACCATCTTCATTGCAACACGCGTTCTCTAAAAATGCCGCACCGCCGTTGCTGACGAGAAGAAGTTGCTTTTTGCGTACAATTTGGTCGATTATATTGTACGTCAAATACCCGTGTTTTAATAATTTACCTTTGATGATACCTAGCGTTTTCAGTTGTTCATCCGATCCGTTCAGTATTGCTTTAAACAACTCCTTCTCATATTCTTCGCTGATTCCAGTGACGGAATTGTGTTCCATTGAGAAGGGTACGACGGGCGGCAAAAAATGCGTCCATCGTTTTATCGCTACTTCTTCCGGTACATCTTGGTCCGGATAATGAATGAGGTAATCGCGTTTAATATTATACAACTTCTCAACATCTGGACGAATATAAACGCAACTTTGCATAACCGTCTTCATTCGTTTTAATAAGATGTCTACACTGAGAGGTTCGATTGCTGACCAAGGGAGAGTGGACGCGCGTTTGGACTTATCAAGTACACATGCAATATATCGCATACCAGTTACATTCTCGATATTCGGGTCGAGAGGATACCCCGCAAATGATTTCACACATCCTGGGAATGTCTTTTTCGTCTTGAATGATGGTATGAGTGTTTGCATTGCGGCAAATGTAGCACAACTGACTATGATAATGAGATTCTGGTTGTAATACGTACTGTAGGGCATTTTTGCGGTTTTCTTAGAAGATTGGGCAACCATTTGCGCGAGTCTTTCGGCATATGCGTCCTCTGTCATTACTATTTCCGGGTCATTCATTATTTCTAGCGTCACTCTTAGAACGAATTCTTCTATACTCGACTCCGTTGTGTCTTTTTGAATTCCCATATTTTCGCTCAATGTATGGAACACATTGTATGCTGACTGTGCGGTTGGATTCTCAAATACTTTGTCTTTCTTTGCGAGGGTTTCCAACACCATCGTACCGATATCTTTCTCTTCCACTGCATTGGTTACGATACGAAACCCGGAATCGTCAAAACCCTCTTCTGAACTATAATCGATTTTACGTAAAACATAACCGGTATATTTATCGACAATCGCGTCTCCATCGTCGCTCAATTGACCCTTGTCGCGGATAACGCTTTCGAGTTGAGTCGTATACTCGTCATAGAGAAACGCGGTCGATAACAAGAATAAGGATTCCGGAAATAATTTCGTGTTTGTATCGGCGCAGTACATCCAATGTGGGTCTTCGTCTAGATGCGGGTTCGGGTCTCTGCAAAATTTGCGTACGAATGTATAAATCATATTTTGCTTTTCTACGAAATCCGGCCACGACATTATCCTCTCTATCAATGGAGAATGGGGACTCTCAATAATAGATTCCGTCGACTTTGCGTATTTTCCGAGTTCAAAACAGTAAGAACTTTGACGGTAAAGACGCGTTTTATCTAATGCAATATCACGGCGAATTTGCTTTTTCTTGATAGTTAATTTTGCGCGTATCTCGTCTGCTACTTCGTCGAAAGACCTCGCTACACGTTCGTCGAATTCTTCTATCATTCGTGCGCGTTTTGCAAGACGCATTTGAAGTGCCGCCATTTCAGTAGGAACGCACTGGTTCACGTCGGTTATTTTATTGCACGATTCAGACAATTCACAGAATAAGGTGTTTGTATCAACGAACGAATCGATAGTGACCGTTTTATCGAGTTCCCATGCATCTTTGACGCGTCGGTAGTATTCGATGCGTTTTCGGGTTTCCGATTCGATTTCATTTTCCCGTTTTTCTTTTGAGTCGGTGGAGTCATCCTCTCGCAATTTTTCGGCAAGACTCGGTTTGATTTCCAATATTGCGTACTCGCCATTTGATACCCGTTTCTTCTTAGCAAGTATTGTATTTGCCAATGACGCCGCCAAATAACTCGGACAATCGTGTTTATGAATGAGCGTTTCTGTGAAAAATTCGCGGAACTCTTCTTCATCGCGGAACCGTTTTTTCTCGTCTTTATATTTATCTGCCAAATGATAAGGCGTATCGTCGTATTCTTTGTCGTAGAACACATCACGTGTATTATCATCTTTACGCATTGCTTCTACGGAATGGTATTTTTTCGCTATGAATCGGCGGTCGCATTTTGATTTTGCTATACTTCTTGCGTCTTCGCTACTTATTGCCGGTTCCTTCAGCATACCAATAACCGACTCGGGTATAGTAAGGAATTCCATCAAATACAAATTCAATATTGCAGATATTGCCGAAGCACCGTCCATCTTCAATATATTGTTCAATGTTTCAGAAGAAGAGGATGATTGGAGTTTTTTCTTATCCGCGATTTCTTCTTTCTCCTCTCCATCCGCTTTGGATAATTTATAAATCGATAGGAAGTATTGATGAAAATCTTTTTCTTCGTTTAATATGGTCATTATGCGGTCAATATGCGGTTTGGCGTCTTTGTTGATCGATTTTAATGCGTCGTATGTTTTGCGGGTTGTCGCCAACTTGGCAACATACTTGCGTATCTTCTCTTTCACGTAATACCTTATTTCGATATATTGCTTGAATGTGATGTCTTCGGATTCTACGAAAAATGGTTCCAAGGACGCGACGATATCCGCAAAAGAATAGAGATGTTCAATAGAAGACCGCATCCAACGTATTAATGTGCGGGTGCGCGGAATAATCGCATTGAGGAATTGGCGGAAAGTCTCTTCGTTTATCGGCGCATCTCTAGAATGGATAACGTAATTCACCGGGACATTCAAAAATGGTTCGCCGGCGGGTGCTGGTTCAGATTCTGCAGCGGCAGTCTTTAATGAAACGACCGAATCTTCATACACCAATTCTTTATCTAAATTGTCAATGCTTCTCGTAGCAATATTCATATGCGGGGTAAGAAACCGGAATTTGTATACGGGTATTTCCGACAATTTCGATTTTAAATAGAGGTTCGCACTCGGCGACTTCGATTGCGATTGCATCAATACTGGGCGAGGCAACATAACAATTGACCGTATGTTAGCACAATCCGGTTTGCCGATATCTTTACGTATATAAACACGTCTTCTCGTATTCTCATCCAATACAAGACGAGAGGATGCACCAGTATATCGTCTAGTTACGAAACGCGACGTCCCAGTAGTATGGAATTCACTGCCGGTGATTGAAACGGAAGTATCCATATGAAACTCATTGTCGTTGCTCACCAGCATTTCTGTGGTGCATTTTGTTTCTACATTTTTCAGATATATTGGCACATTTTCGGGTGTATTATTTGTTGCAGCAGGTGCACACAGAGTATCGATTTCCTCTGTCATTTTGTCGTATTTGTTTGTATCGGTCTGTTGTCCTGCATTTGAGAAGATGCGTTGTGCATCTTCTACATTATTCATGAATTCTGCCATACTCGTTTCTACGTGGGTTGGCGCTCCATTATAATCGTCTTTTGTGTTTCTCTTCGAATGGGACATCAATTCATTGGATTCGTATGTGACTGGCAGTACCCATTTGATATCGCGGTCGAGTTTGACAATATGGTCGATTATTGGTTTATGCAGAATACTGGTGGTCTTGGGCATTACCACGTCGCCATTTTCATCGAAAACGGAGAAGACACGGCGTAGTTCCTTAAATCTAGTAACGAATTTATGTATATCTTTCATTGCTAATGCGGTGCGTTTATCAGCAGGTAATTTCGAAATCAATTCGCCTAATAAGTCGGCAACTTGTATTTCTTCGCTGTATCTGCGGTCACTCTCTCTCACTTCGAAGAACATTTCGAGCGCTTCCAATTCTCCGTCCTCTTCCTCTCCATCCGCGGGTGGAACTTCCACTTCTGTTTGCAAGTACTCTTCGATGACATCATTCGGCGATGGATTTACGGGTGCGTTTTCTGGTATATTTACAATCATCTGTCCGTCTTCTGCGTCGAATTCAACGGTCGGTTCTGCTTCTGCCTCTTCTCGATTCATTTCCGTAACACCTTCCATCATTCCCCGGAGTGAAGTATTCAATGCTTTTGGGCGTTCACGCAATACGATTTTGTCTATCGGAAGCGACTCTGGTATTCCTTGGTATGCGAAATCAACATAGATAACACGCATTCCTGGATATGTAGTGATTTCAATCATATCTTCTTCTAAATTAGTAATTTCGCCTGAAATGACAACCGGTACATCACCGTTAAAATGTACGTCAATCCACTGCGGCGGAAGCAGTTTATGTTGCTTGGCGAAACCGGCGACTTCGCTTCGACTCAACAAATCAATGGCAGTAATCGACTCATCTGCAACATATCCGTCAATACGTAACTGCAATAATTGATGGTTGGATGTGTTGAGCAGTTTCAATTTCAAGTCGTCGATATAGTAAACGTAGTATGTTTGCTGGTCTATATTGGTATTGCGATAAGCGTGTATCTTTATAACATCACCTAACTCGACCGAGAGGATATCAATATTCGATTTGGGAGAAGGAATTTGATTATTCTCCGTAGGTAGAATGGGTGATGTTATTTTTTGAATATTCTCTTCTTGATCATTCATTTATAGAATATTCTTATATTATCTTCTGGTAACTTTATCTACCCAGCATATTCATCCATATGTTTCGTAGGCGGAATGATTCGGGACATTATCCTTTTAGGCATAATGTTATTATAAAATCAATATTAAGAGTAGACAATATATTCTTTATTACCCGTTGTTTTTTTGCTATTCCATAATAAAACATGTTCCATCTTCCTATACCAATTGAAGGCAATTCCGGTGTGCCGGACAGCATTATTAATAAAACGTCGAGAGGTCAAGAATATACTATTCTGCGATATCACTGCGATATAGATTATGTGAATGATGAACCGTTCACTGTTTTAACGGATAAATCGCAAAGCACTGTGTATGCTTATATGCCTCCTCGGCAAACAATATCCAAACAGAAAATGGAGACGAGTGAATATTTGGAAGGCGATGTGATTGAAGTCAAAGACTCGATAGAGGGAACGATGATTACCTTTTTCTGGAATGGCGCGGCGAATGAATGGAATATTTGCACACGTAATGGCGTAGGAGGTGATTATGCGTATGGTCAGTCGATAAATGCAGAATCGACCCGGAAGAAGACGTTTCGCGAAATGGTATTGGATGCATTTCGTCTACGTATATCTTCGTCTTTTTCCGAAGATTCGGACTCGAACTCGAACATCAATGATATCAGCGATGTATTGGCATTGAATGAATTGTCGAAATCACACTGCTATACGTGCATACTGACTCATTCTGATAATCATATCGTGTATAATAATCACCAAATTTTCCGAGCGAGTCTGCGATTAATTGCGGTATTCGAAATCGATGCTATGCCGCCTTTAGTATCAGCGGATTCTGATATAAGGTACCAGGGATGCGTTCGCGAATTACCGACCCCGATAGATAGGCAAACATATATGGAAGAATCCAAAACGGAAGAGGACGATTTGATTTGGAATGTTGGTAAACGCGTTTTCGGGGAATCGAATACCGAGGCGGGGATCCATTATTTGAACAGTGTAGAAGATGTCGTGCTTTTCAAGAAAGACGTATTCGATTATGCTTCTTCGGTGACAAGTTCGAATATTCTTTCGACTGATTTAATGGAATGGAATAAAGACTCTATCTATTTTCCTCCTGCGTGGATATTGACGAATTTACGGACTGGACATCGCACCGAAATAGCAAATCCTTTTTATGAACGAGCGAAAGACCTGCGAAATATACAACCGAACTTGATGTATTTGTATTTGCATCTTCGCCGAAGCAATACGATTAACGGGTACTTAACTACTTTTCCGGTTTACTACGAAAAGTTCGTAATGCTTGAACGCGAATATGAGAACTTTATTACAGAAGTTCACAATGCATATGTGAAGTTCTATATATTGAAGATTCGTGACAATACAATTCCAAAAAAGTATTTTGTACACGCGGCGCGCATACATCACGATATCTACTTACCGTCGATTTCTACAGTCCGGATAAAAATTACACGGAGTGTAGTGAATGTGTATTTTATACACTTTTCCATAGCAAAGGTTATTTACTTTATGGAGGCGGAAAATTAACTCCCACACGCAGATGCTAAATGGTAGAATATGTAATCGACAGTTTGCTCAAATCCTGTATGTATTTTCTAACGTGTTGTTTGTTTTGTTCTGACATGGTTCGGACTGGTTCGCGAACATTATCAATCATATCCAATACATTTTTCATATTGGACACATCTGTTAAATCGTTACTATAGTCTTTATGCATAAAGAACTCAATATCACCCACATCGATTTGTTGTTTATATTTAGAATATATACAAGAATGCCATACTTTAATAATGCAGGTAGGGTTTAGTTTTTTGAATGACAAGAATGCATCTTTCGCCGTTAAAATATCGACATTATCGGGATATACCGAAAGAATATCATCTATGAGTTCGAAAAAAAGTTTATTAAAAACTCTCAGCACAATTGACTTATCCGAATCCATACTATGCAAAATAATATAATAATACGTTTTTATTTTTTATATTGTTACGTTTTACAATATTATTATATGTAAGCATTCCGTTGGTTACTAAACAGAATATTTTGCGAATCGTGGGGAGTTAGTTTTTGATTCGTAGTGTTTGGAATCCGTTCGGGTGGATGAATATTGCTTATTTCCGGAGATATGATTTGATTCAATTGTTTTGCAATAAACGGCATTGAATTGTGTAATTCTATATTGCGTTTTTGTTGTAAAGAGTCAATCGTCACGTCTTCTCCTATCTTAGAATGTCTATGCGGTGGAGGACGTTGTAATTCCGGAACCACTACCTGTCCAGTATTATACAACACACCTGGCACTGAAAATGCATTGTATGTGGTTTTATTCGTTGGCATTGGGGAACCTGCACTATTATCGCTCGATTTCGATTTCGATTTCGATGTCTCTTCTAAGGGGGTAGGTATACTTGCAGTTGTTTCTATTTTCGCCGATACATAATTATACATCTGCCTCGCATTTCCATTCCCCTTTGCCGATAATTCTTCCGGCGGGGCATCGTACATCGTGAATGTTTCTGATACAATATTGACACCTCCCGAGGAAGGAGATAATATATAACCGATTGGTTCCCCGCCGTTTTCAACGGCGGGGTTATTCGGGTCGGGTTTTATCTGAGAATTCACGTAATTGTAAATATCGTCCCCAATAACAGCAGTGTATTTCTGGTTTACCAATAGGAGAGTAGGAACACGCGTTACATTCGGAGGAAGTTGCGTTTTGACTCCTCTATCGAGTACGACGGATATTTGTCGTGTATTCGGGTCGAT
>Ga0214917_10003226_pt1 | contig 19087 bp, 18 predicted proteins | sample LL_1208_BB_MetaG_FD_177983 | JGI IMG/M metagenome (GOLD analysis project Ga0214917, IMG submission 177983) | Freshwater microbial communities from Lake Lanier, Atlanta, Georgia, United States - LL_1208_BB | ecosystem: Environmental > Aquatic > Freshwater > Lake | place: USA: Georgia | collected...
ACAGCGCTATAGAGTCGGCCCAACTCGTCAGGACCAAGTTCGCGCATGTGACCCGACTTTAGATTTCCAAGGTTGATTGGCCCAACCGACACTCGCGCTAAATCTAAAACCGGGTGATTCACTTCATCAAAGAGCCGGCGGACAATCCGGTTGCGACCTTCGTGAATTGTTAGCTCGACCAGTGTGGCATCGGCGGACTGATCCTTGATGGACGCCCGCCTGACATCCACTGCCCTGCCTTCAATCACAATGCCCGATTTAATGCGTTGAAGTGTTTGATTCGAAAGTCGACCTTTAACGCGGGCCACATAGGTTTTGGCAATCTCATGCGATGGATGGCCGAGGTGTTGGGCTAACTCACCATCGTTTGTTAGTAACAACAAACCTTCGGTGTCGCCATCAAGCCGGCCGATATAAAACAGCCGCGGCTCAATGCCGATGAGAACATCGCCGACGCACGGCCGACCTTGAGGGTCACTCATGGTGGTGATCATGCCACGCGGTTTATTGAAGGCGAACACCACATGACCGCTAGCTTGCGCGATGCGCACCCCATCAACATGAATTACTTGAACTTCGGGGTCAACGCGAGCGCCAAGCTCATCAACTACAACGCCATCAACTGCGACCCGACCAGCAGTGATGAATGTCTCGCACTTGCGCCGCGAACCCAGTCCGGCCGCGGCCAAAACTTTTTGCAGCCGTTCCTGCGCCACAACTTATCCGTTCGCTAAATCCAGCACGGCCTCAACATTGTCTGGCATTGGCAAGTGCTCGGCGATTGGTGGCAAATCTTCAAGTGACTTCAGGCCAAGACGCTCAAGGAAGTAAGTGGTGGTCTGATACAGATGCGCACCAGTTTCGTGATCGTGTCCGACCTCTTCAATCAAACCGCGAGCAACTAGATTGCGTACCACACTGTCAACATTCACACCACGAATGGCCGAGATGCGCGAGCGAGTTACCGGCTGACGGTAGGCAACCACGGCCAAAGTTTCAAGCGCTGCCTGAGTAAGTCGAGCGTGCTGACCATCCAACACAAAGCGCTCAACAACACCTGCGCAATCTGCGCGAGTCCAGAACCGCCAACCACCGGCGATTTCTTTCAGGTCAAAGCCGCGTCCTTGTTCGGTGTATTCGGCCGACAGGCCACGAAGTGTGTCACGGATTTGATCTTCTGGTGTGCGAGTCAGGGTCGCCAAAGTTGCGGTGGTCATCGGTTCGTCGGCCACTAGCAGTAGGGCCTCTAGGGCGCTACGAAGATCTGGTGCGCCAAGTTCATCACTTGCCGACTCTTCAGCAGTTACTGAGTCGCCTTGGATTTCAAACACTTCATCGCTTGACTGATTCTCGGTGCCTGTCACATCGTCACTCATCTTCGTCCTCTTCTCTAGTTACTAAATCACTTGGTGGCGAAGTGTCGAGCACGTCACCTAACTCGGCCGCCAACCTTGCCCACATCGCCTCGGCCTGTTCGTCGAAACCATCAAGCTCTTCATCGATAGATTCGTCACTTAGTGGCTCGGCATCATCAATAGCCAACCTGTCACCATCAAGTACATCGTGCAATAGTTCGTCTGCGCCGGCCTTTAGGTCAAAGTCAGCAGCGGCTGCAGCATCGAACTCGTCAATATTGGCCCCGATGCCGTCTTTGTCGCCACCAACCCAGCGAATGTTTAAGTCACCGAGCGGGACTGGCTGGTCAAATAGCACTACTCCATCTCGATACAGCTCAAGTAGCGCCAGGAACCGCGCCACGATTAGCAGTGTGCTGTCACAGTCTCGAGTAAGGGTTCTAAAGTCACTATGTCCAGCTCGGCGTAAGCGGTCCACCAAAATTGCGGCCTGCTCGCGTACCGAGACTCTTGGCGCGTGCAAATGGGAAACCGAAATCACTTCAACCGGCTTTGGCGTTAGTGCTTTGGCGGCCAAGTTTGCAAAATCATCTGGGCCAAGGGCCAACACAACTTCAGGCAGAAGTTTTTGGAACTGTGGATCTAGGCCAACAGATCGTGGATGTGCCCGGCCAGCAGTAGCAAGGCGATGAGCGAAGTCCCCTGCCATTAATTTGAATGCGCGATACTGCAACAAACGCGCAAGTAATAAATCGCGCGCATCGAGCACTGCCAAATCCTCTTCATCTTCAACTTCGCCGCCTGGCAATAAACGAGCAGCTTTCAGGTCCAAAAGTGTGGCTGCGATAACTAGAAACTGGGTGGCTTCATCTAGTTCCCAGTTGTCGCCTTGCTCTTTGATGTAGGTAATGAAGTCGTCGGTGATGGTGTGCAACGCAAGCGCAGTGACATCGAGGCGATGTTTTGCAATCAACGAGAGCAAGACATCAAATGGTCCAGAAAATTCATCGAGCTGAACTAGAAAAGAATCTGTTGCCTGCTCTGAAGTGGTTGATGTTAGCTCGGCATCGGCCGGCGCGGACATTAGTTAGGAACCGCGCCCTTCTGTTCAAGACGCTCTACCAATTCCCAGGCCATGTTGCGATAAGCGGTAGCACCCGGTGATGTTGGCGCTTGCTCAATGATTGAGACACCGGCCTTGGTAGTTTCCGGGAATTTCACAGTTCGGCTAACGATGGTATGCATTACGGCATCGCCGAACATGTCATAAACCGCCGCGATGGTGTCGCGAGTGTGATGCGTACGAGCATCAACCATCGTGGCCAGCACGCCATCGATAGTCAGGCGATTGTTCAAGCGCTCTTGCACCTTGCCGATAGTTTCGCGAAGCAGTTCAACACCGCGTAAGGCAAAGAATTCGCATTCCATTGGAATGATGACGCCATCGGAAGCAGTGAGCGAGTTAACCGTGAGTAGTCCAAGCGATGGAGCACAGTCAATCAGGATGTAGTCGTAATCTGCTTTAACTGTTGAAAGTGCTCGATCAAGGGCATACTCACGAGCCACTTCACCAGCCAGGCGAAGTTCTGCTGCAGAAAGTTGAATGTTAGCTGGAAGTAAATCCATGCCCTTGGCTGTGGTAGGAATCACGATTGAGGACGCAGGAGTTGCAGTCGAATCCATCAGCACGTCATAAATGCTGCCTTTTCCTGCAAGTGATTCAGGTTGGATACCCAAGCCGATTGTCATTGAACCCTGCGGGTCCATATCAACTAGCAGTACCTTTCGGCCGGCTTCAGCAAGTGCCGCACCTAGGTTGATCGTAGTTGTGGTTTTGCCAACGCCACCTTTTTGATTACACAGTGCAATCACATAACCTGGGCCATGCTTTTTCAGTGGAGCAGGCGCAGCGAACTTTGGCACTGGACGGCCAGTTAAGCCAATAGAAACAAATTCTTCTTGTGCGCCATCAATTGGCGTTACGGAAGCTTCTTGGGCAGCAGACTTTTCTGCTGGAGCTGGTACATCGGTCACGGGTCGATCCTGTGGTACTGGAATTGGCATTTGGTGTCCTTCCCCATCACGAGATATGCACTTCTTGCGAACAAGTCGTGGGGGAAGACTCTGTTTGGGTCAAGAATACGCGAACCCCTTGTCATTATTGCGATTGCGCGGGCGATATCTCCCCAGCGAGTCGTAACCCTAAACCTTCGCTCGAGGGTGAGAGGTTGCGTAAACTTCCCGCAGTTGCTCGACGGTAACCATGGTGTAGATCTGGGTGGTCGTCACCGATGCGTGACCGAGTAATTCCTGCACAACGCGAACATCGGCGCCATTTTCTAACAGATGGGTAGCAAAAGAATGTCGCAAGGTATGTGGCGAGACTTTATCGCCTAGTCCAGCCCTTTGGGCCGCAGCTTGCAAGATGGTCCAGGCGCTCTGCCGCGAGAGTTTGCCCCCGCGGGCATTGAGAAATAGGGCCGGTGTCCCCCTGCCGCCAATTGCCAAGACAGGGCGAGCTCGGACCAAATAGTCGTCCAGCGCTTTACGCGCGTGGCTGCCTACAGGCACCAGTCGATACTTGTCCCCTTTGCCATGCAAACGCAAAATCGGCAGCTCGTCAGTTAGTTTGGTGATGTCGTCAACACTTAAATCCATCAGTTCGCTAATGCGCGCACCTGTGCCATACAACAGTTCAATTAACGCTCGATCCCTAAGCATCAAAACAGTCAAGTCGCCATCGCTGTCTGCGCCAACCGCACTTAACAGAGCTTGAACTTCGGAAAATGGAAGAGCTTTGGGTAGGCGTTTTGCTGGCGCTGGTGGCTTAACTTGGCGAGCAGGATCAGAATCGGTTATCCCCTCTCGTGCCAAAAAAGCATGAAAACCCCGCACAGCAATTACAGTTCGCGAGGCCGACGAAGCGGCTAGGGCTGCCTGACCATCCTGACCCATTCGGATATTTACCAGAAAATCACTTACTGCATCGCTGGCAACTTGCTTGCCATCGGTAATTTTCCGGTTCGCACAATATTGCTCATAGCGTGATAAGTCTCGTCGATAGGCCGCCAATGAGTTTTTTGCCAAACCTCGCTCCACCGCAAGATGGTCCAGGTAGGCCTGAATCTGACGTTGCAAAGTGCTTGATGACACAGTGCGAATCTACCTGACATAACATCGCGGTTGGGAGATATTGGTAGCGGGTGTTTAGGCAATCAGCTCGTCTACGCAGACCAAATGCAAATCAAAAGCCTCGGCAACTCCGGGGTAGGTCACATGGCCGGCATGAACATTTAGACCCAGCGCCAGTGCGCGATCATCCTTAACCGCTTTCTGCCAACCCTTGTTGGCAAGGGCGAGCGCGTAAGGCAAAGTGACATTTGTCAGTGCGTATGTCGAAGTATGTGGAACGGCCCCCGGCATGTTTGCTACGCAATAGAACAACGAGTTGTGCACTTGGTAAGTCGGGTCGGCATGGGTAGTCGGTTTAGAGTCTTCAAAGCAGCCACCTTGGTCGATCGCGATATCAACTAAAACCGATCCTGGCTTCATTCGCGAAACTAGTTCGTTACTGACTAGCTTGGGTGCTTTAGCTCCGTGAATCAGTACTGCACCGATGACTAAGTCGGCGTCTAGAACTGCCTTTTCAATCTCATATGAATTAGAGACAATGGTCTGCATGTGTCCTTGGTAAATGGCATCTACCTGACGAAGGCGAGCTACATTCACATCAAGCAACAACACTTCGGCCTGCATGCCAAGGGCGAGGGCAGCGGCATTCATTCCCGCAACACCAGCGCCAAGTACGACAACTTTTCCGGCCGCCACTCCAGGCACGCCACCAAGCAATACTCCCCGACCACCATGATCGCGCATCAGGGCAGAGGCACCGACCTGTGGTGCAAGTCGACCGGCAACTTCACTCATTGGAGCAAGTAGCGGCAGCGTACGATCTGCAAGTTCAACAGTCTCGTAAGCGATTGCAGTAACACCGGCGCTAAGCAACGCCTCAGTACACTCTTGTGAGGCAGCCAGGTGTAGGTATGTGAAAAGCACCTGACCCTTGCGCATGCGATGGTATTCAGCAGCAATGGGCTCCTTGACTTTCAAGATCAAATCGCCAGTTGCCCAAACTTCGTCTGCAGTAGGCAAAATCTGCGCGCCAGCTGCAACATACTCTTCGTTTGATATGGATGAACCAAGTCCTGCATCTTGTTCGATGAAAACTTCGTGACCATTTTTTACTAGTTCAACAACACCAGCTGGTGTGATTGCGACGCGATATTCGTGAGTTTTGATTTCTCTTGGAACGCCGACTTTCATTGATATCAAGTCCTCTGCGGCAAGCCCGCTTAAGTTCGACAGGCCCCATTGCCTGACCCTTCTAACCTACTCCTGGCAGACCGAATTTCAGTAATTTTCCAGAGTGGAGTTATTCATTGGTTAGCAGAAATTCAGGATTCGCGGGCTACCCAAGGGGCATCGCCATCACGAACTATCGAATCTGGGTCAGCCATGGCCGCCAATAGCGCGAAGGTGCCTGTTATCAGCAAAGAGTTGGAAATAGAGCCAGTATGGATGGCTTCCATCACTTCGCCTACTGGTACCCATTGCACTTTCATGTGGCGCTCTTCGCCTTCAGCTTCTGGCCGTCCCTCTTCATGGAGTTCAAGTCCAGTGGCGAGATAGCACCGGATTAATTCACTTGAGCTACCGGCTGATGGCGCGAAATCAAAAAGTACTCGCCAATCACTAGCAAGATATCCAGTCTCTTCCTGAAGTTCGCGTTTAGCTGCATCGAGTGGATTTTCATTTGCTACATCAAGTAACCCAGCAGGTGGCTCCCACATGAGTTTGCGCTGTGAATGTCGATATTGCTGGACCAATAACATCTGCCCAAGATCGTTCAGGGCAATAACGCCTACTGCGCCAGGGTGCACAATGTAATCGCGGGTTAACTGCTCGTCGCCAAATTGGAAAGTATCCTCACGCACATCCCAAATCCGACCGGAAAATACCGTCTCCTGATTTAAAAGCGGTAACTGCGCTGGCTCATCTTTAATCACCGCTACTGCCCTGCTCTAGCCAAGGCCGCCTCAATCAAGCCCGCAAAGAGTGGGTGAGCTTTTGTTGGCCGACTACGAAGTTCAGGATGTGCTTGAGTTGCGATGTAATACGGATGCACATCTGTCGGCAATTCAACAAATTCAACTAAGTGGCCATCTGGTGAAGTTCCTGAGAAAACTAATCCTGCGGCAGCAAGTTGCTCGCGGTAAGCATTGTTAACTTCGTAGCGATGACGATGCCGCTCTTCAATAAATGATGAGCCGTAAACTCGCTCGGCTGTTGAGCCGCTGGAAAGTGCAGCTGGGTAAAGTCCAAGTCGCATTGTGCCACCCATGTCGCGGTCACCAGATACCACATCAGTTTGATCAGCCATTGTGGAGATGATTGGGTTATTGGTGTCTGGTTCAAATTCCGCTGAGTTCGCATCGGCAATACCAACGACATCGCGCGCATACTCAATAACCATGCACTGTAGCCCTAGGCAAAGACCAAGGGTTGGAATCTTGTTTTCTCGCGCAAACTTGAGCGCACCGAGTTTGCCTTCAATTCCGCGTACGCCAAATCCACCTGGCACACAAATTGCGTCAACATCACCAAGCACCATGCTGGCACCTGCTTCAGTTTCACAATCATCCGAGGCTACCCAACGAATATTGACGCGGGCGTAGTTCGCAAATCCGCCAGCACGCAATGCTTCGGTAACCGAAAGGTAGGCATCTGGCAAATCGATATATTTGCCAACCAAAGCTACGGTTACTTCGTGCTTTGGGTTGTGGACGCGATCGAGCAGGTTGTCCCACGCATCCCACTTAACATCTCGAAACGGCATACCTAGTCGACGAATGACAAATGCATCTAGACCTTCACTGTGCAGGACCCGTGGAATGTCATAAATACTCGGGGCATCAACCGCAGCCACTACCGCTTCATCATCAACATCACACATCAACGAAATCTTGCGCTTGATACTTTCTGGGATTGGCCGATCAGCACGCAAAATGATGGCATCCGGCTGAATACCGATACTGCGAAGCGCAGCAACAGAATGTTGGGTTGGTTTGGTTTTCAATTCACCGGATGGGCCGATGTAAGGCAGGAGGGAAACATGAAGAGAGAGCACATTTTCTCGGCCTAGTTCGTGGCGAACTTGTCGCACCGCCTCTAAAAATGGCAACGACTCAATGTCTCCAACTGTGCCGCCGACTTCGGTAATCACGATGTCCACATCATCGCTATGCATGGCTAGCATTCGAGCTTTGATTTCGTTAGTTATGTGTGGAATAACTTGAACTGTGTCGCCCAGATATTCACCACGGCGCTCTTTGGCAATCACATTCGAGTAAACCTGGCCTGTGGTTACGTTTGCTGACCCATGTAAATCACGATCAAGGAACCGCTCGTAGTGACCGATGTCTAAATCGGTTTCAGCGCCGTCGTTAGTTACAAATACTTCACCATGTTGAAATGGATTCATCGTTCCGGGATCAACATTTAAATACGGATCTAACTTTTGCATCGTAACTCGAAGTCCACGAGCAGTAAGAAGATTGCCTAGTGACGAAGCGGTAAGTCCCTTACCGAGTGAAGAGGCGACGCCTCCCGTGACAAATATATGTTTGCGATTACCCACGGAATACCAGACTAACTGATTTCAATTCTGCCCGTGCACAGGCTCGGCAATTTCCGCGTGGCGAACGAGTTGCCCGAGCAGGCCAACTAATTCGAGTGACTCTCGCTGGCTGCTAATTCGAGTAGTTCGAGTGCCAAATCTGCCCCAGCTGATGAGTCGCTTAGTCCAGCTAGCATGCGCGAAATTTCGGTCACTCGGTCCTCGCCCGATACTTCGCGGATTTGTGAGGCATGAACTTGCTGGCCTTGATTAGCCTGCACCACATAGTGTTTGTCTGCAAACGCAGCGACTTGTGGCAAGTGAGTCACGACGATTACCTGCGAAGAGCGAGCTAATCGAGCCAATCGGCGACCAACTTCTACGGCTGCTGCCCCACCCACCCCGGCATCAACCTCGTCAAAAATGAAGGTGTCAATTGGGTCAGCGCTGGCTAGTACCACCTGGACTGCAAGCATTAAGCGGCTAAGTTCGCCACCCGATGCTCCTCGACTAATGGGCACCCATGGTGCGTTTGGTCGGCTGACCAGCCCTAACTCAATGTCGTCAGCCCCAAACGGACCTAAATCTGTGGGACGGATTTGGAAGGAAACGCTTGCGCCACTCATGGCCAGACCCTCAAGTTCACTGCGCACTGCCTGCTCAAATGCCGTTGCTGCTAGATGACGTTGCTTTGAAATATCACCGGCCAGGACCAGCATTTGCGCCGTGCAAGCCGCAAGTTCCATTTTGAGTTCTGACACATGCTCATCTCCACCTTGCAGTAGTTCCATCCGAGGTCGGTTCACCTCAACCCAAGCAATAAGGTCATCAACTGTGCCGAATTCACGAGCCAGCTGCTTTAACTCGGATCGTCGCTGTTCGATGTAGGCCAACCGTTGTGGTGAGGCATCTATTGCAGAGGCATATTGAGTAAGTTCGCTTGCAAGTTCACCAGCTAGGACTTCGAGTTCGCGCACTCGGGTGGCAAAACCCTCCAGTTGCTCGTCTAGGTCTGCGCTTTGTTCCAAGGCTTTGCGAGCATTAGTTAGTAGTCCAGCAACAAATTCGCCGTCGTAGTCACTTCCCCCAATTGCTTCGCCTGCTTGCATTGCTGCAACAAAGAGCGACTCGCTATTTCCCAGCCGAAGGGCTTCGGTAGCAAGTGTTTCATCTTCGGCTGGCTGAGGTTGCAATTCATCAAAGCGAGTGATCACCGAAGTAATCCGGTCGAGTTCCAATTGTCTTGAAGCGCTATCGGCACTCAGTGAATCAATTCGGTGTTGCAGGTCAAGGTGTTGTGCCCAAAGATCTTGGTACCGAGTTAGCACATCGCTTATTTTGACGCCACCAAATCGATCGAGAATCAATCTTTGATGCGCTGGTTTGCGAAGTTTCATGTGATCGCTTTGACCATGCACAGCTATCATCTCGCCACCTAGGTCAACCAAAGTGGTGTTTGGCATGGCCGTGCCACCAATCACACTTCTGGTTCGGCCCTCTAGCGGAACTTGTCGACCAACAATCACCACATCGTCCTCAACAGTGGCGCCAAGTTCTAAAAGTCTGACCTTAATGTCAGCTGGCACTGCAAGTTCAGCCATTACAGCTGCGGCGTCAGCGCCATCTGCAATCAGCGAGGCATCAGGCTTTGCGCCAAATAGCATCGCGATACTTCTAAACACCATGGTTTTGCCCGCACCCGTTTCGCCAGTTAGTGCTGTGAAACCGGGGGAAAAATTAAGCTCGGCGTCGGCGATTACTCCAAGATTACGGATGCGCAAAATCTCAAGCACGCCAGATTCCTATGCGCCCCAGCCCTGAACTGGCAGCTCGAACTTTGCCACTAAGCGTTCAGTAAATGGAACTTGATGTAAGCGGGCAAATTTAGTTGATTGCTCGGCGCGCACAATAGTTACGGTGCTGCCAGCCGAGACTTCAGTTGTGCGCCGACCATCAGCGCTGATTACAACTGGACCTTTGGTGACGGCAACATCAACCGTAGAAGTTGGAGCAACAACTAGCGGGCGAGCAAATAGCGCATGAGCGCTAATGGGAACAACAAGCATTGCATCCACCTCGGGCCAAACAACTGGACCGCCAGCACTAAAGGCATATGCGGTTGAGCCAGTAGGTGTGGAACAAAGTAAGCCATCGGCTGACCACTGCGACAGCGGTCGATCGTCGATACTAACTAAGACTTGGATCATTCGCTCCCGAGCATCTTTTTCAATGGCAACTTCATTAAGTGCCCAAGAATTCCAGGCTTGCCGCTCTGGACCAGTTACCGAAATGGCAAGAGTCATCCGCTCTTCGACAATCCAGTTGTGCTCAACAATTGCACTGACAACTGCGTCGATGTTTTCTGGTTCTGCTTCGGCCAAGAAACCAACATGACCAAGATTGACTCCGAGCACTGGAACATCGGCCGGTCGGGCCAATTCGATGCCGCTCAAGATAGTGCCGTCTCCGCCAAACACCACAACAAGTTCACAGCCTGTGGCATCGCTGCTAGAGACGACATCTGGAAGATTTAATAAATCAACATCTTCGTGGGCGCATAAAACTTCGATGTTATTAGCAAGTAATCCAGCAGCGGCGGCCCGAGCAACTTCAGGGGCTTGGTTTGTGCCAGAGCGAACGACAAACAGAACACGACGACTCATGCTGGTCCTTCCGCTACTGCTTGCTGGATGCTGGCGATGTCTGGCGCGGCTGCCCCTTGGCGCAACCACAGAAAATATTCGACATTTCCAGAAGGCCCGGGCAATGGGCTTGCCACCACTCCTGCAGTGCCTAAGCCTAAAGAATAAGCCTTACAGGCAATTTTATTGACTGAATCGACCCGCTGCTCGGCAGATTCCACAACGCCACCAGCGCCAAGTGCTTCTTTACCTACTTCGAACTGAGGTTTAACGAGCAAAAGGGCGTCGGCATCTGGGGTCATGACACTAATTAGTGCAGGCAAAACTGCCTCAAGCGAGATAAAAGACAGGTCGGCAACCACTAAGTCAACTTGGGTGCCCAACTCTTCAGGCGTTAAGTAGCGAACATTAGTTCTATCGCGCGCCGTAACTTTTGGATCTTTAGCCACTTTTTCGGCCAATTGATCGTGTCCGACATCGACGCAATAAATGTGGCCAACTCCCTTTCGCAACAACACATCGCTAAAGCCACCTGTAGATGCTCCAGCGTCTAACGCGGTTCGACCAGCGACGTCAATGTTGAAAGTAGTTAATGCGCCAACTAGCTTGTGAGCGCCACGGGATACATATTCGGAGTCGGCGTCTACTAAAACTTTGATGTTTGTTAGTTCGGAAACCCCACTGGCCGGCTTAACTGCGGTTAAGCCTTCGACAGTGACTTGTCCTGCGGCAATTAATTCTTGGGCTTGCTCACGACTTCTGGCCAATTGTCGACGGACTAATTCAACATCAAGTCGACTTCGGGTCACGAGCCTGCCAGATCAGCTAACGTGTCGTGCAAGCGCCGCTGCACATCTTCAAAAACTTCTACATGTTCATGGACTGGAAGCGACTCCAAGTCGGCAAGTCGGCCTAGTGCATCATCCACTCTGGCCTCCCCTGTCGTGGGTAACGCAAATAAGGCTAAGGCAGAGTCGGTACTCACTACATCTAAATAGTCGGCAACTGGTTCGTTGCTTTCTGATGGATCCAATATTTCATCAGACATTAATTCGTAGCGCCTTTCGGTAATGAAATTCCACGCTCAGCCAAGGCGGACATCGCCTGATCTGGTGAAATAACTAATTCCCATACTGCCACTGCCAGCACCCGAATTGCGTCAAGGGCGTCACCGTGGCCCGATAGTCCATCACCAGCAGCGCGCCAGTCGTGCAAACTCACAAGGCCATGATCCACTGAAACTGCGCTGTGTGAATCAGCGATTCCAGAGGCATCCCAGGCCAAATATGTTGGGCGAAGCTCCGGTGTGGCGCTGAATAGTTCCATAAAGTCCGTAACGCCAGAAAATACCAACAGGCTGTCAATGTTGATACGGTTGGCCGCCAAAATATCTGTGTCCAGCCGATCGCCAATCATCAAGGGTTGCTTTGCTGATGTTCGATCGATAGCACCATACATAAGAGGCGAATCTGGCTTTCCGGCAATTAGGGCAGGTGCTCTGCCAGTAGCAATTTTTAGTGCTTGAATCATGGTTCCGTTGCCAGGTGAAGTGCCAAATGTGGTTGGAATGGTCCAATCAGCATTTGTGCCGACCCAGAGTGCCCCGGAGTTAATAATTTTGCTAGCTAGGCCCAGCATGCGCCAGGGCATATCAGGCCAGTAGCCCTGAACAATAGCTGCATAGTGTTTGTCAGGATCTTGGGATGGTTTTAAGCCAACTAGTTCAACTTCATCGGCTAAGTCGCGACTGCCCAACACAAAAACATCACTACCTTGTGGAAGCAGTTTGGCTAATTCGGTTGCTGCTGCCTGCCCGGAGGTAACCACATCATTTGCGGTGACTTGAAGTCCTAGCCGTTGCAAATGTTCAGCAACTACCTTTGGTGATCTAGCAGCATTATTCGTAATGCAAGTTAAGGCAATGCCAAATTGTTGATGCATCTCATTAAGCGTTGGGATAACGGCTGGTACCGCATCGTCACCGATGTAGACAACTCCGTCTAGATCAAGCAGTGCGGCGTCGTAGTCTTTAGCTAGCAGATTGCTAGTTTGCTGTAATGGAATCACCTTGAATAAGCGCAGTTAGGATAACCGCCGGGCGCTGAGCCTTCGGCAATCTGCCCCCAGCCGGAATTCTTGGCATTATTAAAGGCCTGGACTCGCAAAGTGAAAGGGCGCTTGAGGGAGGTGTGTATGTATTTCACGCCATCTGTGGTCCAAGCGTTGTTCCACTTATACCCGTCGCCTAGCTGGAATTGATAGCGAGTAATTTTGCCAAATGTAACGGTCGGAGCTTTTATCTCTACGCGAAGTACATGACAACTTGATTCCTGAATCGAGAGGATTGTTGGTGCATCAGGATAAACCGGAGGCGGTGCGACCGGCCGAACAACTCCAGCGTCGGTAATCGCGCCTTGACCCGCCGAGTTTTTGGCACGAACTCTGACGCTGTAGTCAATGTCATTGTTGCTCACTCGAACTAATTTTGCAGTGCCAGCAATAGATGCCGGGCCAAGCGAAACCCATGCGTGGTCATTTAGTGAATAGAAGTACTGCGTGACAGCTGACGAGCCTGAGTCGGCAGGAGCTATCACAGTTATTGTGAAAGATTTGTCGCCGGCAACCAATGAAGAGACACTCGGTGCGCCAGGAACACGAGGCACAACATTTCCTGCAGTTGCCGGTGCTACTGAGACCGAAATTAACAGTGCCGTTGCTAGGACAAATTGGCCTAGTCTTGAGAAAAACTTCTTTGGGTGGCTCTTAATCATTCTCTTCTCGTTCTTCTTAGGTTTAACTGAAGTTTAGTGGTCAAAGATTGTTGGTGCATTACAGAATGCAGAGCTAAGTTTGTGGCATTTTCACCAAGTCAAGAGCAGTAACTTCAACTTCCACTCTAGATACCACTCCTGTGCCGGCCTTGCAGAACCTGCGCCGCAATTCACCTAATATCTCTACCACATCTGCGATTGACAGTGATCTGGACGTGCGTTGACTACCTGCTTCAAACGAAACGCAATCTATGGTTTCCACGGTTACTTTCGTTGCTGGCTTTGCTCGCGGAACAACCATCCGAAACCGAACGAGTGTTTCGCCGCTCGGTAACTCTATTTCTTCGGCCGCTGAAGTTACCCGGCCAATTAGCCGGACTGAATTCTGCCAGCCGGAAAAATCTGATGTCATTGCTCCCCCAAATTTAGGGATTCAGTCTTGTTGCAGGTCCCACTTGCCGCAAGACTGACAATTGGAATTGTCGAAGGTGGCAGACTGTGAATTTATTCGTCGTCGGAGTACTCCTCGTAGACGTAGTCGTTGTCAAACTCTTCGTAGACACTTCCTTCAAGTTCAGCAATTCGACGATCGGCATCAGTTTGACCGTCAACATCAACTGCCGCTGCCCGGTGAAACCACTCGATGGCTTCCTGAGTGCGCTCCATAGTGGCCAAGATGTCTGCGTAGGCATATCGAATTCGAGCGGACCAAGGCTCGTTCGAGGGCTTGTTTAGTTCGGGGCATTGTAAGGTTGCCAGCGCAGCCTCAGCGTTTCCTTGATCAAGTCGGGCTCCGGAAACAACGATGCGCATTTCCACTCGACCACCAATAGACAGCCCGGCAACGATTGGATCGCTTGCCATCGCAATTGCTTTCGCAGGCCGGCCAAGTGCTCGCTCACAGTCGGCCATAACGGGCCAATATTCCTTGTTGCCGGTCATACGCTTTGCAGCGCGATATTCGGACAATGCAATGTCGAAGTGGCCAGCGTGATAAGCCGCTCCAGCTGCAGTTTCACGGACAACTGCGATCCGTGATGCTTTATCAAGCGCGGCTTTTGCGTGCAACCAACTAAGTTCTGGCTCGAAATTTGCTAACTCGACGCATGCGGCCATGTGCCTGGCGACGCGTAGAGCTAGACCGTCAGGCAATGTGCGAAGTTCGTTGCGCACTGCTCTTGGCAGTTCTTCGCCAGTGATGTGATCAGGAATGATAGGTGCATCACTTCCGCCGCGACGAGACCGTGCGGTATTTTCGCCACGATCGTCATCACGACGCGGGCGACGAGAATTATCACCAGGTCCACGTGTTAAACCGCGACTGTCATCACGTCGCGGGCGACCAGAATCCCGGCGGTCACTACTTGTGCGGCGCTCCCCGTCACGAGCGGGGCGGCCGGTTGAAGTGCGACGGTCGCCATCACGAGCGGGGCGGCCGCTCGAAGGACGACTCGAACCGCCAGCCGAACGAGCGTTATCGCGGGTAGGTCGGGCATCATCCCGACGCGGGCGGCTGGAGCTTCGAGATTCTCCATCTCGGGTAGAGCGGCTGGAAGTTGGACGATCACTTGATGGTCGACTTGAACTTGCTCGACCCGAGCCACCTGAACCTGGACGACCAGATGATGGACGGCTACCGGCTGGGCGGCCTGAACTTGGCCGACCAGAGCCCGAGCGTGAGCCACTAGAAGAGCGACCTGATGAACTTGAACCTGAATTACCGCGGCCACTTGATCGACCCGAAGGTCGAGATGACGAATTACCTGCAGGCATATTGCTGCTCCTAAAAATCTGAAGTGACCGCTATTGAATTGTTGTCTTGAGTCTAACTGAAAGCTGTGAGGTTAGAAAATTCTCAATGTTTACTTGGAACTAACCTGGGCGACTAATTCTTGGAGTCGCTTCACTTGTCGAGAAAGCCGTTGAACCAGAGCATTTTCCTTGCCCAAGTATTCCGTGTAGACGGCAAGCACTTCACCGTAGTACCAACTGGTTTGCTTAGCGCTCGCGTTGAATCGATCCCAAACAATTACTCCCTCGTTTTCAACATCGTTAGTGATTGCTAGTGAGTTGCTCAATTTATCGGCAACTGAGACCAGTAGGAATGCGGGATCAGTTGCAGCTTTTGCTCGCATGTGAGCGATGTGAATTTCTTTTCGCTCTTGCCAATTGTCTTTAGTTCGCTCGATGCCGGTGTCGCCATCTGTGCAGTCTTTGACTAGTTCTAATACCCGATCTCCGAACAGCCGCTGGATTTCGACTGCAGTGACCTGGCCTGCAGGAGTAATCGGTTGATCTTCGAGGGCATCGTGTAATAGTGCGGCTATCTGCTGATCTTCATCGCCGTGCCCCTGAATTACTATGCCCAGCACATCGGCTAAGTGGGTTAGATATTTTATGGCTGGCTTATGCTTTTCGTCCTCAGCCTGCTTGCGGTATTGATCCTGATGGATCCATGCGGCGAAGGCAAAGGCCTGGCTCAATCGTGATTGTGGGATTTGGGTTTCTGTCATGCATTTCCTCTCTGCTTACACTTACAAAATAACAATTGGGTCTGACAAAAATGCATTACCAGCGAGTCCAGATAGCTGATGCTAAGCCCTCAATGTCAATGGTGAACGGTATTCTTTTGCTACCAAATGAATGAGGTTACATGAGCCAGAACGCAGATCCCGTTTTACACACTCCGCTGCCAAAAAATGTCGAAGGCCATAACGCCGAGTACGAGTTGGGTCTTTTGTTGAGTAGATTCCATCGCGAGGGTTTTGAATTCTGGTTTGACCTTAACTATTTGCCTAATGTTCCAGACATAGACCTGATGGTCTATTCCAAAAAAGTTGGGTTATTTGTCTGTGAAATCAAGGGTCACTCGATTCAGCAAATTGGCAAATACACGGCCAAAGAATTCATACGTAGTGATGGTCAAGTAGTTTCACATCCGGTTACCCAAGTTAGGCGAAACTCGCAGAAGTTGAAGGACTTTCATGCCCGGATGCTGAAGCAGGATGGCTCAGATGAAACCGTCCCATTTTTCCAAACAACAGTAGTTTGGCCACGCATCACGAGGGCTCAGTGGGAAGAACGCTTTGCATCGAGACCAATACTTACTCAATCAAAGAGCTTCGTTTTTCAAGATGACCTTTTGAATGCGCGGACGTTTAACGAGAAGTTGTCGGAGATTCGTAATAAGCCACTCCTTGGCATTTATCCTCCGACTAATCCTCCTCGCGAAAAACACGGAGTAAAGTCGCTGGCTGATTACATTAAATCAGCCGAAAGTGACCATCAAAGGTCGATCAAAGCTAAGTCTGATAAGCCAATAGATATTGCCTACCTCGAAAAGGAATTAAATAAGTATCCATTTGGCGAAACTCACATTGTCCAGATGAGTGGCGCGGCTGGAACAGGCAAGACTACTTTTATGATTCAACTTGGAATGCAGCATGCACGAGTTGGTGGAAGTGTCCTTTATCTGTGTTACAACAAAGCTTTGGCTGCTGAAGTCCAGGCACAAGTCCAACTGCTTCGTAGCCAGGACACAATGCTTGGCCACATAGATGTTTATGATCAATTCGCACTTTATGAGAACATAGCGCCAGAAGTTTCCTACATGGAACACGAAGCAACTGCGGAAGATGTAATTCTCTGTTTGAAAAGAATACCCCAACATGAAATCGTTAAATACGACACAATCTTGATAGATGAGGGACAGGACATCAATGGCGATGCAATCGCGGTTGCAGAATACTTGGCCGTTAGTGATGCCTCTTGGTTTGTCTCCATAAGCAAGGGTCAAGAACTCTTTGGATTTGATCAAGATCGCGAATTTCCATGCGCCGAAATCCAAAGAATTTTGCAGGGAGCTAAGCGCCCAGCCCGAAATCGACTCTTTCGCGGCAGTGAAATTCCATTCCTGGCTTCTTACGCTTTCCACGAATATTTTCCAAATATTGAACGAGTCAAAAAATTTATCTCCGAAAAGGTGCTCTCTCGGAAATTTCAAGTTGGTGAAGAGGAGCGACAGAAGGAATTGCCAGCGCAGGCAAAGCACATGTCGGTAAGTTATCTGCCCAGTTCGCCCGAAGCCTTTAAGTCTGGTGTGCGCTCAGCCGTTCTTGAAACACTTCAAGAAGTCCGCGAATATGACGGAGATGGCAGCTTGATGGTAATCGTATTTGGCGACAAGAGTCCGGCATATCCCATTGTTAGGGCAACTTTGCGTGAAGCTAAGAAAGCAATTCACGACTTAACCATAGAGAAAAACCGTCGCAATGTTGCTGCACCTGGGTCCGTTCGAATTGTTAAGGCCATGGGATCAAGAGGACTGTCAGCCACACACGTCCTAGTATTTGACTTCGATTTCATCCAACAATGGTGTGCGGATAAAGCCGAAAGACCTCCGGCAATGAACTTGAGCTACGTAGTTCTGACTCGTGCTGCACATTCAACTAAAGTTTTTGTAGATACAGAAAATATCAACGAAAATACGGAATTCTTGGCTTCAGTCATTTCAGAAATGCGACTTGCAAAACTAACCGGTGGGAAAAGTTAGGAAATCATCTAATCCACATTTGCATTTGTCATAAACTCGCACAATGAGTATTTCGACAAAGCGGTCACTGGAACACATGTCTTGGGCCAATCAAGAGGTCTATCGCGCCGTTCAATCGCTAGAAGATAAGGCACTTGGGTCATTCATTGTGAATCCAGAGTGGACGGCCGGGCAGATTCTGCAACACATCGCTAGTGGAGCAGATTGGTATGTTTACTGCCTGACTGGTGCTATGTGGCACGAGAATTTGATTCCAGATTCGATTGCAGATGTAGCGGTCAATGCAAAAGTATTAGCCGAATATGACGCCATAATTATTGCCGAAGCCGAAAAAGACGACGAGCTACTCAGTATTCAAATGGAAGATGGGGTGTTCCAGCATTGGCGGTCAACTTTGATTGCTCAAGCAATTCATCACGCCACCGAACATCGCGCTCAATTGATTGATGCCCTTGAATTTCGTGGATACCGGCCCATCAATTTGGACGACATCGACCTTTGGGCTTTTGAGAAGATTTAATTTCTCGCATCCGAAATAAAAAGTGGGCCACTTGAAAACAAGTGACCCACTTTTAAAATATGCCCGGCGACGTCCTACTCTCCCACACCTTCACAAGTGCAGTACCATCGGCGCTGAAGGGCTTAGCTTCCGGGTTCGGAATGGAGCCGGGCGTTTCCCCTTCGCCATGGTCGCCGAAACTCTTTCGAGTTTGTTGACGGACATGTATTTAGTTGTATACATACATTGATTGCTGTGAAGCAATCAGGTTCCCGACCGTAACTCGGGAACCGCATAGTGGACGCGATCAAAAATTTTAAGAATTCGTAAGTTAAACCCCTTTTCACAAAAGTGAAAAAAGTGGCAAGTCCTCGACCTATTAGTACCGGTCAGCTCCATGCGTTACCGCACTTCCACCTCCGGCCTATCAACCCAGTCATCTTCTGGGGGTCTTACCTGGTTACCCAGTGAGAGTCCTCATCTTGAAGCAGGCTTCCCGCTTAGATGCTTTCAGCGGTTATCCCTTCCGAACGTAGCCAACCAGCCGTGCCCTTGGCAGGACAACTGGCACACCAGAGGTTCGTCCACCCCG
>Ga0214917_10003227_pt1 | contig 19086 bp, 21 predicted proteins | sample LL_1208_BB_MetaG_FD_177983 | JGI IMG/M metagenome (GOLD analysis project Ga0214917, IMG submission 177983) | Freshwater microbial communities from Lake Lanier, Atlanta, Georgia, United States - LL_1208_BB | ecosystem: Environmental > Aquatic > Freshwater > Lake | place: USA: Georgia | collected...
TTGAGCCTTTGCTTCTTTCTCGGTGGTCATAGAAATCTCCTATCTGGGAAAGTCATTAGCGCCTCAGAGAATACCACAAGTACCCCGTACAAGTCCGCGAGCTAGGGATGGCGACCTTCCAACAACCAATCGGCGCCGCCCGCTACTACCCCAAGTTCGGCCGCACGCCGTCGGCGCCACCAAACGACGCCGGCGTCCCATCCCCCATCTCGCGCAGCAGCGCCCCGGGGTCGCGCACGTCGTCGACTTTGCCCCTCGCTGAGAACAAAGTGGTACCTTCTGCATATGGCTCCTAGTGCCGAGGGTGTCGGTCTTGGGTTCGAAACGCTGCTCGGCATCATTGCCATTACGACGTTTCTCGTGGGTTTTTCGACGGTGCGCCTCCAAGCTTCTCTGCAGGAGTGGCGCGAGCGTGGTGAGCGAGTTGTCAACCGACTTCTCGAACAGAACGCAGGTGAGGACCTGCTTCCATTGCCCTCTACGCTGCGGTCGCTCTCTGGAACCACGAAGTCGTTGAAGATTGACCTCATTACGTGGCTTACCCTCGGCGCATCAACAATCAGTCTCGTTGCCTTTGCGTTGTTGTCGTCAGAACTCCAAGATCGCGTAAGTTCCTTTGAAAGAAGCCTCCTCGGCTACCTAAACGCTCTCACTGTCATAATCTTCTTTGTCGGCGTCGTCGATGCAGTCTTAGTTAAGTCCAAGTCACGTCGAGAGGGCGCTAAAACACCGTCGCGAGTCTTTGCCCGCCTTGAGCAGCACCTACGTGATTGGTCACGCGCGCCCGACCAGACCGACTATCTGAAGTCTGGTGCCATAGCCAACCGATGCCAGGAATTCGAAATGCTGATTCCTGATTGGTGTTGGATTACTCTCATTCGATACGACGTCAAGAAATATTGGGATACGCACCACGAAACGTCCCGCGGTGTTGGACTCTGGCACAAGGTCCCGTTCTCCGCTAATGGCACCGATGTAGTTTTGGTACCGCTTTGGCTGGTGCGTTTGGCCACGCTGCAGTTCCGTGCTCCGGTGCCAGAGCTCAACATCGGACTCGACAGCGGATTCCTTTTCCCCGCAGTCGTGCGACTGAGAAAGCTCGCACACAACACGAAGACGACCGACTCTCACTCACTCATTGCCTGGGTGTGGTCATACTTCCTGACAGTCGATGAGTGCGACGACGACGCGAACGAAATGCCGACAATCGACGACCTCGAGAAGATTGATCGATTCCGGAGGAGAACAAACGACGCCTTCGCAGAGCTGGCAATTCGCTGTGCGGGCCGCAAGTGGCAAAACCCCGAGCCGGAAGAGGCCGATCGCCTTCGAAATCTGCTTGATGGCTTACCCAAGTTCGAGAAGAAGAGCTGGCGCAAGAGAATCTGGGAGCGCGCGGTCTCTTCACTTCAGGCTGTCAAGAGCCCTGCCAAGTGACCTGGTCTCCCCAGTGCCCAACAGGATGGCACTACCAAGTGCCTACTGCGTGAACGCTCCGAACAAAAGACCTACTCCCAAACGCCATTTTGAATCTCTACAACCACCCTTATGCTTCGCCCCGTCGAGAACTGACCGGGCACAAACGACTCGACCCGAACGTTCGCATACTGAACCTCTTTCCTCGGACGATCAAGCCGGGTCAACTGCCCAAGACATTCGTAATATGACTGCGTCAGCGGCGGGCAAGACATGTTTGTCGACCAGCCCGCCCGAGTATTGATTGACTGAATCAGTGCCGACATCTGAACGTCGAGCCGCTTATCTAGCGAACTGTAGCTGCGATCAGTACCCTTCAACGAGAAATCGACCTCGTATATGAAAGTTGCGAACACCGAGCCGTAATCCGAGCTCTTTCTAACATCGCAAGTTCGTCCCGCAAGGCTCCATGGTGACCGCACTTTGGAGAATGGGTTGTACTTGCCAGTGCATCGATTCACAGTCGAAACCTCTTTAGAGGTCGCACTTGCGGGGGATGTGAATACACCTTGTGCAACCAAGACAAGTGTGGCCAGCACCGTAGCGATTTTGTGACGCTTCTGTCTCTTCATCTGAGCAAGGTTAACAATCAAGAAGCTCTTAACGGTAAGAGTTCGGAATCAAGTTGGACACGGCTCATAATTTGGGTGGGAATTAGCCCTTGCACTTATCGGGGCAGACGACGAACATCTCCACAAAGAATTCGCCTGACCGCACGGTATAGCCCTCTCTGGGGACGCCCTGGGTGCCTATGAAGCGCGCCTCGCGAGTCTCGGTGCGTCCACTTCGAAGCGGCTCAAGATTCTTGCAGGCATCAATTGTGCTGCAGCCACTGATGACTAGCGAATAGGCGCTCTTGGCGGTTTGGACACCCTGAGTTGCCCGACCCCCGCCGTAGTAGCCGTAGACCAGGGCGACATTGACAAACGAATCCTTGCGGATTCCCTGATCCACAATCCACTGCTCCAATCGTCTCCCGAGTTGATTCGCCTCATCTGTCTTGAGCACAATCTTGAACGTCTCCGGATACACCTCGGGTGCCGGATCTACGCGGAGGTTGTACGTGAGCCGAACTTGTGCGCCCTCGCAAACCGATGTGCCCGCCGCTGGGTCTTGTAAATACACGGCATCTTCTGGCACGCCCTGTTTCTCAACAGGAATCTTCTTCGCGACAAGATTTCGCTTCTCAACTTCGGTTGCTGCGTCGCCGATCGGCTTTTCAAACACATCAGGAACAACTACGGTTGGGCATTCTGTTGACTCGGCATCTGCAATCCCGAGAAAGGGCACGGCGACGAGGAACACCACCGCCAGACCCAACAAGAGGTCGGCATAGAGCCAACCCGACATTTCTGTGACGTCTTCGCTACTCCGTCGTTTCATGCGAATTAGTCAGGCCGACTACTGACCCGGACTCAACTTGGTGCCGATTTGCGTTAGGGCGATCCGACAGTACGCGTCTTTCGTCACCATTGCATACGAGAGTTTCAGATCGCTGGCAGACGCCGAGAGTTCCGGCTTCTCGGCTGCTCTGGCTGCCGCCTCAGAGATACCCCACGCATCCGCCAGCGGTTGCCAGTAGGGGTCGTCTGCTGCAGCTCGAGCGGCCAGTTGTGCACGCTGTCGAGCCCGCCGCAACCAGTCAGTCGACGGATTCGCAAAGAACACTTCGCCGGGACCGGGCACAAACTGGTTTACGTCACTGACTGACACAAACGGGTCGACTCCACACGAGTTGGCAGCATTCTGCGCAGCATCGTTGTTTGGCGAAGCGCAAGCCAAAAGAGAAACAGTCAACATGGCGGTCACCACTATCCGAATTGCGTGATGTCTCTGAATCATCGATTACCCCTATTCCCCACCTGTCGGCTGATGTGATCCAAGTCTTCACGCAACTGAGCAGCTCCGAGTTCCATTGAGGCAGCTATTCGAGAGAACTGTGCACTGACTTCCTCGAGATTTGCGGTTGCATCCGCAAATACTTGCGTCACGTTTGTAGCTACGGCACCATTCAGCTGAGTGACACTCGAAACGAGGGCGCTCATCGATGCGGTGATGGATTGAACCGATTGCCCAACGAGACGATCTGTGTGTTGGTTCAGTACATCGAGTTTCGGTCCGAGAGTATCCATACCTACGGTCGCGCGTTCGAGGCGAGCCGCAACGTCGTTAACGTCTCGCGCTGCCTGTGTTAGGTCATTGAGGGCTTCTGCCAAGCTCTCACCAATTGACTCTGGGCTAGCAGAGCGTCGACCGTGCAGTGCATTTGCCAGGGTCAGCCCAAGAGCAGTTCGTTCACTTTCGACGGTGGTTTCAAACTTCAACTCAGATCTGTCGCGCTGGGCGCCGATTGCACCGACCACCAAAGTCAAGACGACTATCAACCCGATAAGTAACGCGTCGAATTGGGCAACATCACCGATGTGCCAGAACGTCGACAGATATTCTTTGCCACCGTATTCACCCGATTGCCAGAATTGCAGGAAATTCAGGGGAGTATTTGGATTCTCTTTCGTAAACAATCCATACGCCTCGGAGGCTTTACCGATTGCAAACCACGTGATTGCAACCGGCACGAAAACCAGCACGTTGCGAATCAAGATGAGCGATCGACCAAATAGATCAGGAACGCCAAACTTCGATGAAGAGTCTGGGTGCGGTAAGTGCTCGCGAGGGCTGAGCGATGCCCACATCGTTAGGTCGTCTCGATTATTGATGGCTTGCGAAAGGCCGGTCACGTAGGGGTCGTTCTGACACCCCCACTTGTTTGCCCAAGTTTGTAGTTGCGAATTGGCCGACTGCAGACTCACTGAAGGGGCGGTCTGCTGAACTCCAGTTGAGATTCCAATGACACCGCCACCAAGCGTCTGTGGCAGCACGACACTGGTTCCTGACAACGCCGCAGCGATGTTGCTCGAATCATCACTGAGTGGCGCATCAGCAGCCATCTGGTCTGGCTGATCTTCTTGTGCGACAGTTACCGAGACATCAACAGACCCATCACCTTCCGTAGCCGTATCCGCGAATGCAATATCGCCAAGCTCATCTGTATCGACTGAAACATCCCGTGGAGCATCGTCGGACACAATGTCAAGTGCACTGACGACGAACGGCTCAGATACATCAACTGACACCACGACTGTTGACTCTGCCGCTGTGACTTCTTGAGCAATGTCCGCTGCTGATCGACCACAACCTGCACAGAACCGAGTGCCGCTATCGGCAGTCTGCGTCTTTAAGCAATTCGGATGCGTTGGGTTACAAGTACTCATAGTGCCGTCGTCGTTCTATCACAGAAGCTCCTTCCGCAAAAATCAACTGTCACGAAGTGTCTCATGGCTGCCCAAAGCGATCTGAGGCATCGATGGCACCAGTATGACTGAGTGCGCAGGCGGCAAGGTTGGACAATTTAGGTACTTGGCACTGAGTACGACTGTCGGCCACAGGCCAGAAGAACAACGCCACCAGACTGGCCGCTGCAACCGTGACCGAGCTGCCCAAACCGACGGCAAGCTTGCGGCGACGGAGCCTTGTTTGGTTGAGCACCGCCAACCGCTGGAGATCGTCATCGAGCTGCTTCTGGAGTGCAACCGATTGCGAATCCACCAGTGTTGCGCGCTGTGGGGCCGCAACTGTCTTCAGAACCACAGGCGGCGGCGGCACAGTCAGTTTCATCCGAGATGCTGACTCGACCCAGAAAGATTGACCGGTCGGCGAGCGAGTTCCAAACCGGAAGATTGCAGTGACCTCGCCACCACCTGGCACCGAGAGTGACCTTTCACTCGTGGCCTCGAGAAAGTCTCTCTCTATTTCTTCCGCAAGTATCGTTTGCCCGTCTTTCAGAAACTCCAATCGCAGAGCGTTGATGTAGCGGACGCTGGGCCACCGCCATGAGATAACGCCGTGTTCCGACTTGGCTCGTGCGGCAAACGCAGATTCGCCCATTTGCGCATAGGCGTGCTTGAGCGCTCGTTCGACCATCCAGTGGTTCTCAAGGTTTCCGAGGCCCGAAGTTGCGAGGTGTTGTGCTACTTCCGCAAACTCGGCATCCTGCAGCATCCGCTTGAGATCAGCAACACTCGCAGGTGCGGCTCCCACAAGTGCGATATTGCTGAGATCGAAGACAAATGGGAAATCGAGAGTTCCGATCTTCGTCAGCAATCGCCGCTGTCGCGGCCCAGAGGCTTTCTCGACCTCGGTCTCCAATTGCACGAATCGTTCAGCCTTAGTGACCACCTCACGCTGGCCAGCGTTCATTGATGCCGAAGCCTCAGAAATCACGAATCGAGCAAATCCCATGCGCACCGCCCTTGAATGTGCTTTCGCGACGCGTTCTGGCGATCGAGACTCGCGTAGAGCTTTAGTCAGTTCTTCGGCAGCCTTCTCAGAACCAGTCTCATACAGCTCAGTGAGCAGCAAACCACAGTTAGACCCTGCGAGACCGGGGAGCGAGCGCGCCTCAGAAACCGATGGCCTCGCTCGAGGTCGCTCAGTTAACAGTCGCCATATGAACAGTGCTGTCAACGAACGATCGGCGGAAATTGGGTCGAGGTCGCCTGAAATCTCCCAGTCAGGTGTTCTGACGAGATGCTGCGCACGCAGCTCAGGACTGACTACTGAGTCAGCGTCGAGAAAAAAGACCGACGGGTACTCACCAACCCTTATGCAGATGTTGTTGCCCGACACATCGCCGTAGACCAGGTCGTGTCGATGCAACACCTCAATCGCATCGAGAAACTCAGTTGCGATGAGCACACGATCTTGCTCATTGACATTCGGCCGCGATGACGTAAGCGCTCGATTAGTGCGCCAGAATCGATCATCGAGGAGGTACTTGGCTTGCAGCAGCACCTTTCGCTGCTTACCGCCAATTTGCAGTACGAACTGCGATTCGTCTGGCGCATACGTCATGCTGAAACCCTCAATTCGATCGGCTGAACCAAAACCGATCAGCGGCCAGCTAAAGCGGGTCTCGAGCAGGTGACGCTCACTGGGTCTGGCCCATGCGGCGACATTTATGAGGTGCGAAAGTTGTTTAGCCTGCTCGCCAATCAATGGCTTGAAAAAACGCTTAACACAGCGTGTTGGATGCTGGGCGTCACGAAACACCTCGCCAACGCCACCCGAGTTGATGAAGTGGCGCCGATCCAAGACTGGCAATGGAGCCCATAACGACACGCGAATAGGGTGCCACAAATAGGTACAAAGTCCAAGTCAGCGCCATCTCAGAAGATAGGCGTGGGGCACTTTTGACCTCAGCTGGTCGCAAGAGGTACCGTTCATTCATGTCTTCATTCACCCAGAATGCTCCGATGTCACCACCGGCTAGTGGCAAGAACGCACGCTTGCTAACAACCGTTGCATTCGGTGCGGCTGGGGGTCTCGTCGGTGCGCTACTGGGTGAGATTCAAGGAGAAGGCGATCGTTTCTTCGCCGACAACATCCACCTTGCGACGGGTGTGTGGTTCATGCTTGCAATGGTTGGCATTGCCGCCGCCCTCGCTGCAACTGAGAGTTTTCTTCAGAAGAATTCCGAAAAGCTCACCGTGCACCTTCCACTTGCACTCGCCGCTGGGCTCGGCGGAGGGTTTCTTGCTGGCGTCATTGCACAGTTCGTATATGGCGATGTCATCGGCGAAAGCAGCCCGCGTCTTGCACGAGTTGTCGGCTGGGCGATTGCCGGCGCCCTAGGCGGGCTTGCAGTGGGTTTCAGCTTCAAGTCGAAGACACGAATTCGCAATGGTGCGCTGGGGGGCCTGGGCGGTGGCGCGATTGGTGGATTCCTGTTCGACCCGATAGCTGAAGCAATTGGCGGGAGTAACGCGATCGGGGCCAGAGTGGTAGGGCTCATCGCGATTGGTGCGGCGATCGGATTACTCATGGGTCTGCTTGACGCTGCTTCGATGAGTTTTTCAATAGAAGTGCTCAGCCGTGAGGGTGCTCCGCGTGTCATACCCCTGTTTGATCCGGTGTCCATCGTCGGATGCGCGCGCAACGTGGCTGTCACCTTGATGCGAGATCCGCTCGTGAAAGAGCATCATGTGCGTATGACCCGCACAGCACAAGGACTACAAGTCGATGCCTTGCCCGGCGTCGCAAGCTTCATGCTCAACGGTCAACCGACGACCTCCGGACTTGCGACGGCCGGAAGCGTGCTCATTGTTGGCAACACCAGCCTGCGTGTCGTCGGCAAGGCAGGTGGTCAGACGACCCCTACCAGCTATGCCCAAACCCCGACGTACCAGGCAAACCCGTCAGCGGCCCCGGTTTCGGATAGCCGAAGCACTCCTCAACCTGCGGCGCCGCCACCAGCCGCACGCCCATCGCGTCCCACCATTCAAATGAAGCCAAAGAAGTAATAGAGTTCAGAATTACTACATAAAGCACACCAAGTTAGGAGAGCGTCCCATGTCTGAGACAGCAACCGGCGAGAATATTTTGCCGTTTTACATCGTCTGCGATGAGTCAGGATCGATGGAGGGCATCGGCGGAATTGATGCCATTAACTCCGGTCTGCCCGAGCTTCATTCGACAATTGCTTCAGACCCACTCGTGTCCGATAAGTGCAGAATCGGCCTGATCAGTTTTTCCGATATCGCTGAAGAACTACTTCCGTTGAGTCGCGCAACAGATATTCCTGCGATGCCGGGTGTGCAAGCAAAGGGTGTGACTAACTACGGAGAAGCATTTAATCTGCTGAGGTACGTCATCGACCGCGACATTGATGCCCTTAAGCAGCATGGCTATCAGGTGTATCGTCCGGCAGTTTTCTTCATTACCGATGGCGAACCAACCGACGACCAAACATGGGAGCAGACCTATCGGGCATTGATCGACAAGACGACCTATCGACGTGCGCCGAATATCATCGCCTTCGGAGTCAACGGTGCGAACGCCGCAACTATCGGCAAAATCGGAACCGTTGGAGCCTTCATTGCGAGCAGCGGCATAAACCCTGGCAATGCACTGAAGGAGATTTTGAGGTCTCTTACAAGTTCGATTGTTTCGTCGAGCAGCTCGTCGTCACCTCAGCTTGTCGTGCCAGCAGCGCCAGACGGGTGCACTGCCGTACCGCTGCAAACTGTCTGATCTCGAGGATGTGAGCAACACTCCTTGTGAGCGGTGATTCAGTTCGGGTTGACGCAAGTCATCCAGTATCCAAACTCACCATCGGTGATGGATCGGTTTTCGGTACCAACGACTGGTGGAGCAACGACGATTGGCACAAGCTCTCGGTTACCGGTTTCGCGTGCGATGTTGCGTGTGATGCAGGCACCGTCGGCGAAGTTGCTGTGGCAGCAGTGTCGATTCGTGGGCACAAGCATCGCGTAGACGGCAGCCCCAATGAAGATAGTTTCGCCGTCCGCGTTGCCAAAGACGTCAATGGCAATGAGTATGTGATTCTCGTTCTCTGCGATGGGCTGAGTAGTGCGAAGTTCTCTTCCTATGCCGCTCGACGAACAAGTGCGCTCGTCGCCGACTTGCTCCAACGCCTCATGAGCGACACGGTGTTTTCCATTGACCGACTTAAGGACAATTTTGGGCTTTGTTTAACCGAATTCGTTGCTCCTGAACTCATTCGCTGGCCAAACCCATCGGGCGAGTTGTCACTACCAGCATATGGCTGCCCTGAGAAGCAAAGCAGTGAAGTCTCACCCGCCGATCTACTCGTCACGCTCACCGTCGCTTTAGTTCCCACGACTAACGGCACCAAGGGTGCCTCCGACATTCTGATTGCCTCAATCGGTGACAGCCCAGCTCTCATCCTCACCCAACGCGGTGAATGGGTGCGACCCGAACGTAACTCGACTGATGATGGAGTGCTTTCGACAGCAACTGCTGCGTTTCCAAAGAGCACTGATGTTGTGGTTACCGATGCCGTGCTCTACGAGGGTGATTGCTTGTGCCTTATGTCTGACGGTGTAGGCAACTTCGTAATGAACAAGAGTGGAACTTTGCGTCTTGGCACCCACTTGGCAGAAGCCTGGCGGAATCCTCGCGACTTACCGACTCTTGTCCGCGACATCAGTTTCGACCTTCGATCTGCAGACGACGACCGAACAGTGATTCTTTGCTGGACTGATCGCGAGCCGAAACGACCCGAGACACCGCCCGAAGCTGACGAGTGATGGCAACTGCCCTCTTGTCATCCTTGGGACACCCGAGCACGTTCCAAGAGCTCGGTAAAGGTGGCGAGGGGCAGGTCTTTGCGGTCTCAACTCACCCACAGTCGGTCTACAAGCAGTACTTGAACGCAGCGGCGACCGCGCCCGGCCAGTCTGCGTTGCAGGGTCTGATTGACCTCAAATCGTCGATGAACCCTGACGAACAAACGTGGCTGTCAGAAAGGACAATCTGGCCTGAGGTCATCGTTGTTGAGCAAGGCCGAATGCGTGGCTTTCTCATGCGCAAGATAGCGCCGGAGTATTTTCGTCAGCAAGGCATCCGCATTAGTCCTCGCAACGTGCTGTGTGAGTGGAATCTTCTTGCGATGCGAGACAGATATCTGAATAATCCGAATGTTGTCAGCAATGTGCCGAGGGTCGAACCCTTTGATGCGCTGAAATTAGTCGTCGATCTCGCAAAGACTGTTGCGCTGCTACACAAGTATCGAGTGATCATTGGCGACATGTCTGGTCGAAACTTGTTGTGGACTGATCGACCAACGTGGCGAGTGTTGATTATCGATTGCGACAGTTTGCGCATTGACGGTTCGAACGGCGTGGCGTCGCCCAAGCAGTCTCCAGACTGGGAAGACCCTTACCTCACGAGTGCCACCACGACACAAAGTAGCGACATTTACAAACTCGGTCTTGCTGCCTTTCGTGGAGTCTGGGCGGCAACAACCGACAGACCAGACCATTCACTTCCACTTCATGCCCCAAGCGGAATACCCGACGAACTTGTCAAACTGGTGCTCGACAGCACGGGTGCCTCGAATCGACCGTCAGCGGATGATTGGGTGAACAAGCTCCAGCAGTCGATTCGATTCGGCGGACGCCCAGTCGTCAGTGTCGCAAAGGCCGCTGGCCAGCCGGTGAAACAGGGGTCGGGAGCCGCACCGGCAACACCAGCAACAGCTGTCTCGACCACCATCCCTCGCAGCGCACGTCCAGTTATCAAGATGAAGGAACCGCCACCAGGGTCTACGACGTGACTGCATCGTTCTTTTGCGGCCAATGTGGAACATCACTTGCGAGTGGCTCAAGCTTCTGCACTGAATGTGGTGCTCCAGTCTCACAACCGCCCGCAGCCCCACCCACCGCGACAGCTACACAAACAGAGTCGCCGCGACCGCCGCGCACGACCGGGGTTATCCAGCCGTCAAATCTGACCCCGAGTGTGCCCAAGTCAGGGCAATCAAAGCGAGTGAGCTCGGTGTACGTCGCGCTCGGGGCAGTTACCGCAACATTGGCTGCAATATTTGTTTGGGGTCAGTTTCAATCTGAAGACCAGAACGCAACGCAAACCGAAACCACTCTCCAGCAGTCGACGACCACAATGGAACTCGTGACGACATCAAGCACGTCAACGACGACGTCGACGACGACTACCACAACGACCGTTGCTCAACCCAGTGGGTATGCCCCGCCTGAGTATTGGATATCGGGCACTCCCATGGCTCAGCCCAGCTGCGATGGCAGCTATATCACCATCATCGCGAGCACGAACGGCGAAAAGGCTGAGGCTGAAGCTCGTCGCTACCCAGACAGCAACTATCTGCGCACCGAAATCACGTGTGCATCACTGAGACCATTCTTTCCTAGCGGGGCCCTTAAGGGACAGCCGATCTACGTTGTCTTCTTCGGACCCTATTACGACAGATATCAAGCTCAAGATAAGTGCCTCGAGCTAGGTTTTCGCAACGCCTCGAATTGCTATATCGCACCGCTGACTAACGACCAATCAGACCAGAAGACGCGATTCGGACCGCTCGATCCATGATGTGCAACTGCGGCGACTGCGAGCCTGAGGTTTCTCGAAGATCATTTCTTGCCAAGGCCGGTCTTGCTGCTAGCTCGATGGCGCTGTCGCTCCTGCACTCAAGTGATGTCAGTGCATTGGCCAGACCAGGTATCACTATGGCAAAGGGTCTCGACATCTATCCCCGCTCGGAGTGGGGATCGAAGCTTCCGGCTAAGCCGGGTCTCAAGCCCGAGAAGTCTGTGCTCTTCTTGCTGCTTCATCACACAGCGGCGAGCAATACCTATAAGCAGAATCAAGTGGCTCAACAGATTCAGTCGATTTATCAGTTTCACACGGGCAGCCAAAAGAAATGGCCTGATGTTTGCTACAACTTCTTCGTCGATCGGTTCGGTGGAGTCTGGGAAGGTCGATCTGGAAGTCTTGCTGGCCCAGTCGAAGCTGATGCCACAGGTGGTAGTCAGGGTTTTGCACAGTTGGTATGTCTGCTGGGAAACTTTGAAACTGCGCGCCCGCCTCAAGTGATGATCGACTCATGCGGCAAAGTTCTTGGCTGGCTGGCCCACCGTTACAACATTGACGTTGACCAAACCAAGACACTGCAATTCGTCTCGCGAGGGAGCAACAAGTGGAAGGCGGGTTCGAAGGTGGTCGCGCGACCCATTTCGGGTCATCGCGATATGTCTGCCACAGTTTGCCCGGGTAAGTTCGTATACCCACGTCTTGAGGTTGAGATTCCGACTCTTGCGGCCACTTTCAAAAAGCAGATTACGAAATCGAACACGTAGTTCGATCTGCGAGCACGTTCTGCGCGAGGTGGCGAAGTGCTACGGTCGTCGTATGTTTTGTACCAACTGTGGCGCAACAATCACTGAAATCCAGGCATTTTGCACTTCCTGTGGCTCTCCAGTTCCTGCGGAGATCCAAGCATCTAAAGGTCTTTCGGAGGAATTGCGCCAGGCTTCGCTGTCTCTCGAAGGTAAATCAAGTCAGCCTCAAGCGGGTTCTCACCTCGTCTCTTTACCAGAATCTGAGCTGGCAGCTCCTCGGAATCGAGTAACCCCGCTTGTGGTACTGGTTGGTGTAATCCTGACCCTCATTGGCGCAGTGGCGGGTGTCCTGCTTACGGCTTCTGGGGTCACTTCATTCGCCATCGGACCTCGCTTCACAGAGGAAGAACTCAACCAAGCAACTCAGAAGTCGCGGCAAGGTGGTTACGAAGACGGTTACGACAACGGGAAGAACGACGGATATAGCACTGGGTTTTCGGCCGGAAAAACCGAAGGCTACGACATTGGATACACCGATGGGTCGGCGGGCGGCTATTCCAGCGGCTACGCAGACGGAAAGGTCGCAGGCTACGCCGACGGCGAGTCGGCAGGTTACGCCAGGGGTGAGACCGACGGGTACCTCAAAGGGAGAGATGATGGTTACAGCGAAGGCAAGAGTGCTGGCTACGACGAAGGCACAGAGGCTGGTTACGACAACGGTTATGACAGTGGATACGCGTACGGCTGTCGCGCCATTTATCGCCTGATGGGTCGAACTAGCTTTACGTATAGCGGCCGTACGTACTATGACACCAGTTTCTGCAGTCAGTAACTAACAGCCGGCTGGGGCGTCTGCTTGGCCCAAGCTGCGTTGCAGATCGTCAAAGGCTTCGTCAAGACCCGCAGCGCTTGAATCAACCTCGAGGGTCGCACTCAACGGGATGCCGAGCGCCCTCGCCTCTGCTGCAGCGGCCGGGCCCATGCCATAAAAGCGGATCTCAATTCCTGACTCCAGAGCAGCTGCAACCGCATCGCGCGCTTCACTCAATGAGTATCTGACGCTCGCATTCTCTTCCCCGTCACTCAAAATGATGACGAGGCCAAACTTCAACTCACGAGCAGCCCCCAAAGTTGGTGCTACCACTTCGCGAATCGCGACTCCGACTGCATCATAAAGCGGAGTTCCCCCCAGCGGGATGTAGTCACGATAAGCGAGTTTCGAAACGCCATCGACGGGTTGATTCTCTACATAACGAATGACGCCATAGGGGTCTTCGAAGAACAGAATTGACACTCGGTCTGTTGCGGCAAGCGAATCAAGAACAGCGTTCACGTTATCGACGACCTCAGACACGAGGAATTCCATCGAGCCTGACCTGTCAACTACGAGAGCAACATGTCGTCCACACACTTCTTGTTCAGGCTTGTCAAACCACGCTGTTACACCAAGCGCAACCACAATTGCACCGATCGACAAGGCCAAGCCTTGCCACGAATTCGCGCGCTCCTTCACTCGCAGCTCCATCTAGTCACGGGTTGACTCGATCGAGCAGTCTCTGAACCGCCGAGGCTGGGGATAGCAATGTGAACGAGCCACCAATTGGTACACATGCGTCACGATCGTTCACTCGACCGTCACCGTTGGTGTCTTCAACGATGCGGCAGTCAACCACCTTGTTGCTGGCAGATGCAGAAGCGCGAGTTGGGACTCCGACGAGTTCACCCTTGGAGTTGAAAGCAGGTCCGCCACTGTTGCCGCCAGAAATCTGAGCGTCGGTCTTGATCCATCGCACCCCATCTTCTTGAATGAAACCAGACACGATTCCTCTTGAGAACGTCACCGAGTCTCCACCTATCGAAGGAAATCCCACGATGAAAAGGTCGTCGTTTACAGAGGCAATCGAACTTACTGCCACAGGTGTCAAGACTTTCGAGTTGCTTGTAAACCGCGACAACCGAAGCACCGCTAAGTCAGCGGCTTGGTCGGTGACCACTACTTCGCCGGTAAAGCCGTCTACTGGAGAGTCGTCGACTCGCTCAAGGTAGCGAACCACAATTTCGTCGACATAGCAGTCGTATTCAGGCGTATCTTCCACGACATGCAGATTCGTGATGACGTAGTTTCCGTCAAGCACGGCAGACCCCGTGCCACCACTGCATAGTTCGTCATCACTGAAAATGTCAATGCTTACGACTGAAGAAAGTGCGGTCGCCTCGACGTCGAACTCGCCATTCGGTTTGTTCGGTGGGTTAGTGGCCTGCGACCCAGAACCAATCGTTGTTGGGGTGAGCGACGCCGTCTCGGGGGTGGGGCTGGCCTCAGATTCGCCCACCTCTGGCACCGCCACTTCGCCACCAAAGAGCGAAGCGGTTCCGAGCACGACCGCAAGAACAGCGATAATGGCAAAGGCTGCGAAGCTCGGATTGCGTCTCGCTCGTGACTTCAGGCGCGCCACAAATCTGCGCGTCGACGGCGGCTGCTGAGAGACCACCTGACTCGATTGAGTGATCGGGCGTGAAGTTGCCAGCTGCGGTGTCGGTTGCGGATTCGCGGCGGAAGGCTTTGCTGTCGCGGGCTGCCCCTTCATCGGGACAACCGGGCGATCACCCGGTTGGTGCATCGGGAGCCTCGCTCACCTAAAAGCAGGACGACGTGATATCAGAATAAAACCACGTCACATCTTCACCGTAGGCCTCTGCGTCGAGAATCTCGAGTACCTCGTCGATGGTGTAGCGAGACTCCATCGTTTCGAGAGCGCAGAGGCAACGGTCATAGTCGCCCTGCCCGGTACAACTGCCGAGAAATGATGATCGAAAGTCATAGGGGAAGTCATCCCAACTCGGGTAGGTATCACCCACCGGCGTGTACGAATCCGCGTCAACTTCTTCTGCAGCAGTATCAACCGGAATCACTTCTTCGTCAGACGGTGTCGCTCGTTGTGGCTCGTCGTTGCCGCCACTAGCGAAAATCACGATGCCGGCTACAAGCACTACGAGGCCAATCACTACGAGGGCCACAACTCTTGACGAGGTCCCACCCTTGACTGCTGGCGAAGGATTCGTCGACGGCTGAGGTGCTGGCTGTGCTTGATGCGCGGGTTGCGGAGAGACGTTAAACGTTGGGGGCGTCGTTGGCTGCGGAGAGTTAGGGGTCGATTGTTGCGATGTGTTCCGCATCGAAATGACAGGGCGACCTGCCGCTCCAGGGTTCGTTGCCGTCAGTGGCGCACCACAACCGGTGCAGAACGTGGCAGAAGTGGCACTTTGCAAACCACATCTTTGGCAGGTGTTCATGCGCTCTACCGTAGCCGTCGGCCAGTCGCCTAGTCACCGAGTTCATTTGGGGTGACAAGACCGTCACCGTTGAGGTCGTTACCCGGCAACCCGACGCCTTCGAAGAGCTTTGCCCAAGTAGCGGCATCGACGCCCCCAGAGGCACGAATTCCCTCTGCACGCTGAAAATACTTGACCGCAAATCGAGTGGAATTCCCAAAGTATCCGTCAGCCTCAAGCTCGTAGCCCAAGTCATTCAACGCCGACTGCACATAGGAAACACCTCGTCCTTCGCTGCAACGTTCAAGTGGCAGGGTCTCGTCGTAGGAGAAATCTGTGCACCACGGCTTGGGAAGTGAACGGATCTGAGCGGGAGTCGCTTCTTCCCCCACCAACTCTTCAGCACCACCAACCCATTGATAGAACAATTTGCCGCATGGGCGCCCACAAGACCCATACCAGTCTCCAACGAGTGCTCCATTGAAATACTCAATGTGTTCAACCGCGTTGTACTTCTCTCCGTCCCCGTAAGGGTCGGTGAAGTTCAGTGATGCCCAATTACCACCGTGCCCTGAGATAACGGTTCCATGGTCACGGCCTTGATTCGGTGCATCAAGAACATGCCATGGGGCGACAGAAAAATTGACGACGTAATCAATCGCGCCATCATCTGTGAGATCGATGCTTTGAATGGTGATGTCGTAATCGAGATCAGTATTCGGAATGTCGGCTGTGCTCGCCAGCAGCTCAGAGACTTCTCTCCACATGCCAGCCTCAAACACAAAGAGTCGTAGCTGTGGTGCAGCCATAAGCCCGAACGTGCCGGAAGGCAGCACAGACAACTCACCAGCGGTATAGGAGTTCTCGCTCTCGTTGAGGGAGCGCCAAGCAGTAACCGGGTCAACTTCTGGCGCGGCCACGACGGTCGTATTAGCCGGAGTCGTTGAGGCATCCGTATTGGCTGGAGCGGCGGCCTGCGTATCTGGAGATTGCGAACTCGGCGAACTGCAACTGACTACGAGCAGAAGCGTAAGGGTGTGAACCGCGATATGACGCCGTGCTCGGGTCATGAACCAAGCAGTCGCCGTTTGGCCGCTTCAAAGTCACTATCAGAAAGCTGGCCCGAGCGATGCAATGCACCGAGGCGCGCCAGTTCAACACTGACACTTCCAACAGCCTGTGACTGCTCGTTGCGTTGAGTCGACGTTGGAGGAACAGTCGGTTGCGACCGCTGTTGGGGATGCACTGGGGGTGGAACATGCTGAGGTCGCGAGTGTGTTGCTTGCTGCTGCGGGTGAGCTGGCGGCGGAACATGCTGAGGGTGTACTGGTGGCGGTACGTAACTCGGTGGTGTACTGGATCCGGATTGTGGCAGGCCGTAGCCCGCTTGACCTGTAAAGGGTGGAACTCCGTAGGTGCCGGGCTGCGACATGTACGGGTGTTGAAAGACCTGACGTTTTGGAAGGAACGCAAGAACGATTAGGGCAAAAATTCCGAAAAACAGACCCGCAACCGCCCAACCACCGGCGTTGCGACCCTTACTTCGAGCCAGGTAGTAGCAGGCAACCGCGAAGAGCGCCCAGAGGATGAAAAACTCCATACGTAAACTCCCTTTGTACCCGATGTGACCCTAGCCGAAGCGTCTCGCACACTTCAGGCGCTACTACCTATGTGCCGAGTAGTTGCCGTTTCGCTGCGTCAAACTCCTGCTGAGTGAGCAATCCTTCTCGAAGTAAGCCAGAAAGTCGCGCCAGTTCAACGCTTACATTGCCGACTGGTGCCTGCGAGTTCGCCATTTGGGGCTGATGCGACATGGCCGCCGATGCGACCGACCCACCAAACGCCGACTGCACATGCCACTGCAGTGCCGACTTGATCTCGTCTCGACCACGTCGCTCGCGTACAACACCGACGACGGAGCCCGACGCCCCGCTCATCTCCGACTGAACGATCGCATGTGTCGCCGTCGAGTCAGTCCAGATATTCACCGAGTACTTCTGGCGCTTTACGAAACCACCGAGAATAGCCCGCCCAGCAGCTGATCCAGTTTCGTATACCCCGGCAATTGGCGAACCCGAGCCAAGCGTGAAGCCGCGTGAGACAAAAAACTGAGCGATCAGATTTGCGATGTCAGCATCGGTGACCCCTCCGAAGGAGAATTCCATGCCCTTATCCGTAGGCATTGATCGAAGCAACATGGGGGCAATGCGGGACATGCAAAAAGTATACTCACGACGTTGAGATTTGTACCTTCACCGTCTCTCGGTGATACTCTTCATCTTAGGTACGCCACAGAGGAGGCAGCGAGAGTGGCCCTTATTAAATGCTCAGAATGCAACCGCGAGGTTTCAGAATTGGCGCAGGCGTGTCCGAATTGTGGCTCTCCGATTGCGGCAAAACATCTGTCGCTCACTCTCACTGGATTTCCAAAGCGGTATATCGGCTCTAAAGCCGTCGAGGTCTTTCATAATGGAAGTCAAGTGGGTTCGGTCGACAAGGGAACGACAGTCGCTCTAACACTTCCGAGCGGCGGGCAGGTTGACTTCGTGACGCACTATATGGGCCGTGAGAGGCGGCAGTCTTACAATCTGCCGAGCGTTAGAGTTTTGACTTATTCTTTGACTTCGGTCCGATGGGGGGTTTGAAGGTAGTGGAGCAAGGATCGGGTCCGATCACGATTACTGGCTTTAGCATGGAAATGTAAGTGCTAATCGTGCTGATTCGAACTAGAACACAGAATTGGTTCAACTTGCCGTGATTTCGGGGCTCACTACTTTGGCAGTTGCAATCGTGAGGGGTGTCGTCGATCTGACAGTTGCAATCATTCGGATGATCGCGTCAATCTTCCGCAGTGGTTTTCGGTGACTACGCGACAACCGCGACCAGAGATCCGGAAGGACTAGCCCAGGCACCCCGTGGCTACCTGCGACCCGAACACCGCTAGATGCGCAAAGCGAGCCGTTGACCCAACTCCTGACTTCTGTCGTGAGTGCGGCTTAGCCAGGGCCGAATATTCGTCTCCGGGCTCGGGCAGAACGTCGCCCCTTAAACAGGCGACGCCGACGAAACCTGTAGGTTCTCGTGGTTCGCGACCTCAGTTGCAAATGAAGCCCCCGAATCTGACAACGGTACCGCAACCCCAAACTGCGCCCCAGCCCCCCGCGGCCCCACCGGCTGCACACGAGCGCGTCTCGCAGCCAGCTCCGCAGATTTCGCAATCGAACCCCGCGATCGCGCGCGTACTTCTCGGAGGCACACAGAAGCACGTGACGACAACATCGCCTCCCCAATCTCACGACGCGACACGGATGCAATCAACCTCTATGCAGAGTGTGTCAAGTCAATCTGTCTCGAGGCGGCGAGTAAGACGCCGACAAATAGCCATTATTGGGCTAGCGATACTCTCAACCATCGTCGCGGTGGTTGGTGCTTTTGTAATCCAAAGATGATGCGGGCGCTGACCCACCAGCCGCACTGGCCACACCAGCCGCACCAGCCACATCAGAACCCGTAGAACCATCCCCCATCTCCCTAAGCAGCGCCCCGGGGTCGCGCACGTCGTCGACATACCCCAGCGCATACGCACCGATCGTGTAGCCGGCGAGTTTCTGCAGGTCGCGCGGCAGCGTGCGCGCCACCGCGG
>Ga0214917_10003228_pt1 | contig 19084 bp, 16 predicted proteins | sample LL_1208_BB_MetaG_FD_177983 | JGI IMG/M metagenome (GOLD analysis project Ga0214917, IMG submission 177983) | Freshwater microbial communities from Lake Lanier, Atlanta, Georgia, United States - LL_1208_BB | ecosystem: Environmental > Aquatic > Freshwater > Lake | place: USA: Georgia | collected...
AGGCATCGATGCCGCCCTTGAGGTTAAGCATGTTCTTATACCCCTGCTGCTGAAGAAAAAGGAGGGCTTTGGCACTGCGAATGCCCGCCTTGCAGTGAATCACGATTTCCTTGTCGTTGGGAATCTCCTGCCAGCGTCTGGGTATCTCGCCCAATGGAATCAGGGTGGAACCGGAAATCTTGGAGATCTGGTATTCGTGGGGCTCGCGAACATCGAGCAGGACAAAGGACTTTTTCGCATCGATTTTCTTTTTCAAGTCGGAGCATGTGATCTCGGGAACCTTCGGAGCGTCCTGCACGGGGCCTTCGCGGGCGGGGGCCCCGCAGAACTGTTCGTAATCGATCAGTCCGGTGATGGTTTTTTTTGGGCCACACATCGGGCATTCCGGATTTTTCCGGAGCTTCATTTCCTTGAAGCGCATTTTCAGGGCGTCGAAAAGAAGGAGTCGGCCAATCAGGGGATCGCCGATGCCGAGGATGAGTTTAACGGTTTCGATGGCCTGCAGAACACCGATCACCCCGGGGAGGATTCCGAGAACACCACCTTCAGCACAGCTGGGGACGCTACCGGGAGGGGGCGGTTCGGGGTAGAGGCAGCGGTAGCAGGGACCTTTCTCCGCCCAAAAGACGGTGCACTGTCCTTCGAAGCGAAAGATGGATCCGTAGACATTCGGTTTGCCCAAAAGAGCGCAGGCGTCATTGACGAGATAGCGAGTGGGAAAATTGTCGGTGCCGTCGACCACCACATCGTAATCGCGGAAAAGATCGAGTGCGTTGTCGGAACGTAGGGCGATTTCATGGGTCACGACATCCACATGGGGATTGAGTTCGGCAATCGTGCGGCGGGCTGACTCCACCTTGGCTTGGCCGATGGAAGTTTGGCGGTGGATGATCTGGCGTTGGAGATTGGACTCGTCCACCCGGTCGAAATCAACGATACCCAACCGACCGACTCCCGCGGCGGCAAGATAGGCGAGAAGGGGAGAGCCCAGACCGCCTGTTCCGATGGCCAGAACTCGGGAGGCCTTGAGTTTGCGCTGACCCTCCACCGTCACTTCGGGCATGATCAGGTGCCGGGCGTAGCGGCGCATTTCCGGAGAACTCAAGTCCTGCGCGGCGGTTGTGTCGGTGATTCTAGGGATCAGGGACATCTGAAAAATGTATCAAAAAAAAGAGAAGGGGTCGAGCTGGGGTGTGTCATGGGAGCCCGAAGAGGGCAGGCCCCCCCAACTTCAGACATCTGCGGCAAAGGATCAATGCCCTTTGAAAAATTCGCCCTGAAGGACAAGTTCGTCTTTGAATTGCGGGCGTTTTTCCACCTCGTCGAGATGGTGGAAAAAGTCCTCCGATGTTTCAAAGAGGTGGCCTTTTTCAATGTAAGAGTCGGTGGTGAAGGGACTGAAGCCGCCACGGGGGAAGATCATGTAACGGGCTTTCATGTAATCCCGGGCATGACCCAGTTCATCCATCATGCCTGTGGAAAGCGGGGGGCGCTCGGGATAGGGGTGGATCGCCACAACGGCGTGGACCTTGCCAACGTACCAGTGCAAATCCCGATGAACGGTATACGCGTAGATCGATTCCCGGTCGCTGGCAGGGACCCCCTCAAAGTTGGTGCCGATCTCGATCGATTGGGGATCCACGATGACGGCGTACTTGCGGAGGCGGTGGATGATCTGGTCGATCTCCTTGCGTTTTTCGGGTGTGCCATAGCTCATGGAGTAGCTGGCGTAGACCACCCAAGGGTTGGGATGGGTGACCAGCTTGTAGAGAGCTTCGGGGGGTTCGCCCACGGCGATGACATAGTGGGGGATGCCCATATAGCGGGCCCAATCTTCCGACAGGCTAACCTCCTCATTCATCCAGGAAAGAATGTCGTACAGGGTATGGTTGCGCTGTTTGAGGGCGACGAGAAAGGGATCGGCCTCCTGAAGGGTTTCTAGTTTTAATTTAATGGCCCATTCGGCATCGATCAGGGTGACAATCAGATCCGGTTTGATGAAATCTCGAAGGATTCGTTGGTCCTTGAATTTGCGGTTGATCCGGTTCCATTCGACTGTCGCCGGGGCGCGAATGATGACGTCCTGATAATTGTTTCTTTGAATTTCGTACCCGATTTTTTCGTACTCCTTTTCGCGGGTGAGTTCGAAGACGTAATCGGTCGTGCCCAAGAGACGTTCAAGCGGCTTTTTGCCGGCCTTGGTAAAGTCCTCGACCGCATTGTACACCTTGATGTCACGATGATTGCGTTGTCCGAGGGCAACGACCCGCCGGAGATAATCGGCGTCGTCCATTCCTGCAATCATGCCGGTGACGAGAACTCTCATGTTTTTAGAATATCAAAAAAACAGCCGAAAAGCGATCTCGTTGTGGATGGGGCGTTTTAGGAGAGCACGAGAAATTCCGGCCAAACCAAGATTCTTCGGAAACTAATTCTCTTCCAGCTGTCTTATAAAACCTTTAACCGAAAAAGTGGCTAGGGAGGGAATTGAACCCCCGACACGAGGATTTTCAGTCCTCTGCTCTACCAACTGAGCTACCTAGCCATAACGACAAGCGAGAGAGCATAAACCAAAGAACCGCTTGCTGGAAAGCGTGTTTGCGGACGGAATAGATTCGATTTATTTTAGGGGCATGACCCAAGAAACCACTGTTCGTCCGGAGCCGATCGTAAAGATATTCATGGCGCTCGCGGTGCTGAGTCTAATCACCATTGCTGTGTGCCAAGTGGTCCTTGTGTTGAGGCCGGGGCAGCAAGCCGTTATGCGTCGTACGGTGCTGCCTATTGAAAACAGAATGACCCAGCAGGGAATGCCTCCTTTGCCGCTTGGAATGCCGCCTTTTCTGAATCCTCAGGCACAGGGAGTACCGGAAGGGATGCGCCCGACTCAAGGAAATCCCCAACCTCTCGAAAAACCGGCCAAGAAGTAAGCGCCTGACGTTGCCCTGCGGAGAAGGTCTGCTAGAACTTTTTGATGGCTGGAAAGTTCAAGGTTTTTGTCACCGATGGGGTGTCCCCCAGCGGGGTGGATGTTCTCAAGGCCTGCCCGCAGATTGAGGTGATTGAAAGTCCGACCCTCAAGGAGAAGGAACTACTCGAAAAGCTGAAGGGCTGTGACGCCCTGATCGTCCGCAGTCAGACCCAGGTCAGTAAAGCGATCCTACAGGGGTGTCCGACCGTTCGGGCGGTGGGTCGGGCCGGGGTGGGGGTGGATAATGTGGATGTGGATGCCGCGACCGAAAAGGGTGTGGTGGTGATGAACACGCCGGCCGGCAATACCGTCAGCACCGCCGAACAGGCGTTCACCCTTCTGTTGGGGCTGGCACGGCATTTGCCCCAGGCTCACGCCTCGATGTCGGCCGGCCAGTGGGATCGAAAAAGTTTTCAAGGGACGGAGCTGAACGGAAAGACACTGGGGATTTTGGGGATGGGTCGGATTGGTGGGGAAGTGGCGCGCCGGGCGATTGCGTTCGGGATGCGTGTGATGGCGTATGATCCGTATCTTTCGGCCGGGAAGGCCCGGAGTTTGCAGGTGGAACTGATCGATCGGGTGGAGGATCTTCTGCCACACTGTGATTTTCTCACCATGCATCTGCCGATGACTGATGAGACGAAAGGGATTTTGAGCGAGGAGAGGCTGAAACTTTGCCGCAAGGGAGTGAAGATTGTGAACTGTGCGAGAGGAGGGTTGGTTTCGGAATCGGTACTTCTCAAGGCGATTGAGGCGGGGCAGGTGGGCGGAGCGGCTTTGGACGTGTTTGAGGAAGAGCCGCTGACGGCGGATCACCCGCTGCGAAAGAACAAGAAGGTGATTTTGACTCCGCACTTGGGAGCCTCGACCGCCGAAGCGCAGGAGAGCGTGGGCATCGAGATTGCCGAGGCGATCCGGGATTATCTGGCCGAGGGTGCGGTACGGAACGCGGTGAACATTCCGAGCGTGGATGCCCGGACGATGGCAAAACTGCGGCCACAGATTGAGTTTGGTTTCAGGCTGGGCCGGTTGTTGTCGCAGATTGTACCGGCGAGGTGCGACCGATTGACAATTAGTTATGCCGGAAAAATCGGGGAGGAGGACACGACCCCGATTACGCGAAGCATCCTGAAGGGATTTCTCTATGGGGCGGGCGGGGGCGATGTGAACGAGGTGAATGCCCCCAAGATGGCGGCGAATCTGGGTCTGAAGTTGAGCGAAACCAAGCAGGCGGAACCGGGGGAGTATGCCGAGTTGATTTCCGTGAGGGCAGGGCAGGATGCTAAAGAGGCGGAGGTGAGTGGGACATTTTTTGGAACGAGTCCCCACATCGTCCGGATCAATGATCAGTGGATGGAGGCGCGGCCGGAGGGATTCCTTTTATTGATGGAAAACAAGGATCGCCCAGGGATCGTGGGTTGGATCGGGACACTGCTGGGCAAGCACAAGGTGAATATTGCCAGCATGACTCTGAGTCGCAGTGCGCCCGGATCGAAGGCGTTGAGCGTGCTGAATCTGGATTCGGCCCCTGGGGATGAGGTTTTAAAAGAGATGCTGGCCGATAAGGACATTACGTCGGTCAAAGTCGTTAAAATCTAGCTTAGACCTCTGACCCCAATGGGCGACTTGTTAGCAGAGAGTTATTCAGATACAGATTTTCGTTTTAAAGTATTGCTAATCAATGATAATATAAAGCTGGTTACAATGTTCTTCAAAAGTTATTCACGCAGCAGGTAGGCGTTTATTCGGGGCTATTTTGGAGAATCTCGATCGTTTTTAAGATTCGGGATAGGTTTGGGAAATGAGGATGGCACTGCTGATTGGCTGGTTAGGGGCTTGGTCGGTCGCTTTAGCTCAAGAAAAATATCCGGATGGGATGACGATTTTGGAAACGCCGAGGAGCGGAGAAATGCAGGTGGTGACGGGTAGCCCAGCTGAGATGAATGTACCTCGAGAGCCAGCTTCCACTTTCAAGGTGGTGATTGCCTGGGCGGCGCTGGATCGGGGATTGGTCCAAGATGTGGAAAAACCGTTGGAGGGGGCGGAAGGGTTGGGGCTAAGGCAGTCGCTCCAGAAATCGATCAATCCGCCCTTTGCCATTTTAGCGGAAAAGTTAGGAGAAAAGGTTTTGGGAGAGTATGCGGAGCGGAGTGGTCTGATCGAGGGGAAAATCCCAATGGGTTGGATGAAGGCAGGAGGCCAGGAGGCGGCCCACGCGGCGGATTTGAAAACAACCCTACGAAGGGAACATTTGATGGCGGTGGCCTGGATGCATGGCACCGCCCCTTGGGATGGCGAAGCTGGCAAAAAGTTGCAGGAGGCTTTGGTTTGGAAAGGGGAGAAGGTTCTCCTACGGGCCAAGACCGGATCCTTCGGGGGTTGTCTTTGGATGACTGGATATGGGCCCGACAAGGCGGTGACTGTCTTTATGGAAGGGCCTGTTTCCCGACGACCCGAAATTCTAAAAGCTTTTTTCGGTCGGTGGGGACTGGAACCTGCGAGTCCATAATTCAAAAATCTTCGTTAATAAGTTTGGGTTGGCACTTGTGGGATTTGTTCCGCTTCAGCACTTTAACAGCTTCATGATTCCCCGATATTCCCGCCCCGAAATGACCTCCCTCTGGTCCGAAGAAGCCAAACTTTCCCGCTGGTTGGAGATCGAAATCCTCGCATGCGAAGCGATGGCCAACCGGCGAATCATTCCCCGGAAAGATGCCCGGACGATTCGCCGTAAGGCAAAGTTCAATATCCGGCAGGTTCACAAAAATGAGGAGCGGACGCGTCACGATGTTTTGGCATTTCTAGAGGATGTGGCGTCCCACGTTGGCCCGGCTGGGCGCTGGATTCATCAAGGACTGACCTCCTCCGATATTCTCGACACCACGTTGGCCTGGCAGTTGCGGGATGCGGCCGACCTCCTGATTGCAGGAGTGAGAAAAGTGAAGGCGGCGGCCGCCATGCGGGCCCGTAAACACCGAGGAATGTTGACGATCGGGCGGACCCACGGAATCCATGCCGAGCCGACAAGTCACGGCATACGAATGGCCCTTTTGCATGACGAATTTTGCCGGGCGGAGGAGAGGTTGGTGGCCGCCCGGGACGAGATTGCCGTCGGCAAACTTTCCGGCGCGGTGGGAACCTACGCCCACTTGGATCCTTCGATCGAGGCGTTCGTATGTAAAAAACTGAAACTCAAACCCGGGGCGGCAACTCAGGTGGTTCCGCGGGACCGGCATGCGGCCTTTGCGTTGGCGCTCTCGTTGGTGGCCGCGAGTGCGGAGCGGTGGGCGACCGAGTTCCGGCATCTGCAACGGACGGAAGTCGGCGAGGTGGAGGAGCCTTTTGCGAAGGGTCAAAAGGGGAGCAGTGCGATGCCCCATAAACGGAATCCGGTGAATGGGGAACGGATCTGTGGACTGGCCCGGATTGTCCGGGGGCATGCGGTTGCTGCACTGGAAAATGTGGCTTTGTGGCATGAGCGTGATATCTCCCACAGCTCGGCCGAACGGATTCTTTTTCCGGATGCAACGATCCTGCTCGATTTTATTCTGAACGATTTGGAAGGGTTGGTTCGCGGGCATAAGGCGGATGCGAAGCGGATGCTGGCGAATCTGGGGTCTTCGCGTGGATTGTGGGCTTCGCAAGGGGCGTTGCTTGCGTTGACCCGTGCCGGATTGGCCAGAAGAGAGGCATACGAGGCGGTCCAAAAGCATGCGATGGCGACATGGTTGGAGGGTGGAGAGGATTTCACCACCCGGTTGGAGTCGGACCCTGAACTGGGGAGAAAGATCGGAAAGAAGGGGTTACGGGAGGCATGCAACGCCTTGCGGCATCTTCGTCACGAAAAACTGATTCATCGCAGGTGCGGACTTTAAAAAGGAGCAAGCCACATGAAGATGAAAGCAATTGTCACCGTCACGTTGAAACCGTCGATTCTTGATCCGCAGGGGGAAGCGGTGGCGCATGCGCTCCAGAACATGGGAGTGAAAGGGGTGCAGTCGGTCCGGATTGGAAAACATATCGAACTGGAGATCGAAGGGGGAGAGGAGAAGGCGTTGCGGGCGAAGCTGGAGGAGATTTCGAAAGAGTTGTTGAGCAATCCGGTGATGGAGAATTTTCATCTGGATCTGCGGGCCGGCGGATGAGGTTCGCAGTCATTCAATTTCCCGGGTCCAACTGCGACCAGGACTGTGTCCATGCGATGCAGGTTTTGGGGCAGGAGGCGCGGCTGGTCTGGCATCAGGAGCCCCAGATTGATCCGGAGGAAGGTGTGATTTTGCCCGGGGGGTTTTCGTATGGGGACTATCTGCGGTGTGGGGCGATTGCCCGTTTTTCTCCGATCATGAAGGCGGTGAAAGCGGCGGCTGAGAGGGGGCAGGTGGTGGTGGGGATTTGCAATGGGTTTCAGATTTTATGCGAGGCGGGGCTATTGCCGGGGGCATTGACTCGGAACGAAGGACTGCATTTCCGATGTGAGAAAGCATATTTGCGGGTGGAGACTCCGGCCTCCCGTTTCACCTCCCACTATGTCACCGGGGAGACGCTGACCATTCCGATCGCCCACGGGGAGGGATGTTACCGGGCCAGTCCGGAAATTTTGCAGGAACTGGAGGCACAGCAGAGGGTGCTTTTCCGTTACTGCAATGCCGAGGGACAGGTGGTTCCGGAGGCCAATCCGAACGGATCGAGTCACAACATTGCCGGAATCTGTAACGCGCAAAGGAATGTTTTGGGGATGATGCCGCATCCGGAACGGTGCTGTGAGCCGGAGATGGGTGGAACGGACGGGCGTGGAATTCTTCTCGGGGCGGCTGGGATCGGAAGGAAAATATGAAGGCGAAAGAGTTTGCGCTGAAACTGGGCCTGACGGAGCAGGAGTACGGAACGATCGAGAAGGGTCTCGGAAGGGAGCCGAATGAGAACGAGCTGGGCATGTTTTCGGTGATGTGGAGCGAGCACTGTTCGTACAAGAACACCCGTCGGGAGTTGCGGAAATTTCCGACAACCGGACCGGCAGTGCTGGTCAAAGCGGGGGAGGAAAATGCCGGAGTGGTGGACGCAGGGGATGGGTTGGCGTTGGCCTACAAGATCGAGTCCCACAATCATCCCAGCGCAGTGGAGCCGTTCCAGGGTGCGGCGACGGGCGTGGGGGGAATTTTGCGGGATATTTTTACCATGGGAGCAAGGCCGGTGGCGTTTATGGATTCGCTCCGGTTCGGCCGACCGGAAGCGAAGGGGGAGGCGGGAAAAAGAACCCGTGCGTTGATTCATGGGGTGGTTTCGGGAATTTCACATTATGGAAACTGCGTGGGCGTGCCGACGGTCGGTGGGGAGTTGGTTTTTGATCCGGCGTATGAGGGGAACCCGCTGGTGAATGTTTTCTGTTTGGGAACCTTGCGGCATGACCAGATCCGGCGGGGAGCGGCAAAGGGAGTGGGGAATCCGGTTTTTTATGTCGGCGCCAAGACCGGGAGGGACGGATTGGCCGGGGCGGCGTTTGCATCGAGGGATCTGACCGAGGAGAGCAAAGCGGATCGGCCGGCGGTGCAGGTGGGAGATCCATTTGTCGGGAAGCTGCTGTTTGAGGCGTGTCTTGAGCTGTATGCCCGACCCGATCTGGTGGTCGGCGTTCAGGATATGGGGGCGGCGGGGTTGACCTGTTCGACGTGCGAGACGGCGAGCCGGGGCGGGTCGGGAATCGAAATCGAACTGGATCGGGTTCCGCAGAGGGAAACGGGAATGACTCCGTACGAGATCCTGCTGTCCGAGTCGCAGGAGAGGATGTTGATTATCGTGCACAAGGGGAGGGAGAAAGAGCTGAAGGAGATATTTTCGAAGTGGGGATTGGATGCGGCGGAGATCGGCCATGTCACCGAAACGGGGAAAGTGGTGGTCAAGGCGGGAGGGGAGGTGGTGGCGGATGTGCCGGCTCGATTGTTGGCCGATGACGCGCCGGTGTACGAGCGGGAAGCCAAGGTACCGTCCCAGCTGGCTGAAAAACAGAAACTCGATCTGAAAAAGATTTTGCCGGCCCAGCCGAAGGTGAAAGAGGATCTGCTGAAGCTTGCGGCCTCGCCGGCGACGGGATCGCGTCGCTGGGTGTGGAACCAGTATGACCACATGGTGGGATTGCGGACGGTGGGCAAGCCCGGATCCGATGCGGCGGTGTTGCGGATTGAAAAACCGGGTGGGGGGTGGGTGCATGTGGCGATGACGCTGGATGGGAACGGTCGGTGGTGTGCGCAGGATCCAAAGGAAGGTTCGAAAGCGTTGGTGGCGGAGGCGTGCCGGAATTTGGCGTGTGTGGGGGCGGTTCCGCTGGGGTTGACCGATAATTTGAATTACGGGAACCCGCATGATCCGGCAATTTTCTGGCAGTTGCGGGAAGGGGTGGAGGGAATGGCCGAGGCATGCCGGTTTTTCGATCTGCCGGTCACGGGGGGCAATGTGAGCCTTTACAACCAGTCGCCTGCGGGCCCCATTCATCCGACGCCGGTGGTGGGAGTGGTGGGGAAAGTGGAGGATGGGGTGCGTCTGGTGCCGGGGGTTTTTGGAAAGGGCGGGGGAGCGATTCTTCTCCTGGGTACACAGGAGTCGGGTGGTTTGGGGGCTTCGCTTTATCTGCAGGAGATTCACGGGGTTCTTGCGGGGAAATTGGGCAATGTGGATTTGGCGGCGGAGAAAAAGCTGCACCTCTTGATGCGGGGTGTTCTGAAGTTGGCCGGGGTGCGATCGGCACATGACGTGGGAGAGGGCGGTATTCTCTGGGCCTTGGCCGAGATGACCTTTGGGGAAGAGTCGGCGGGAGCGGAAGTGACGTTTTCCTGCGGGCAAGGGGAGAGGCCCGAGGAGGCGCTTTTCGGAGAAGGCGCGGGGCGGATTCTTCTGGAGGTGGAAGAGGAGACATTGGCAACGGTCGAACAATTGGCGAAGGAGGCTGGAGTGGGTTGTCATCGAATCGGAAAGAGCGGTGGGACCGATTTGCAGGTGACCTGCGGCTCAGTTAAGGAGAGCTGGGGAGTTCGGGAGTTACGAAAACTTTTCACCGAGTCCTTGCCGAAAGCTTTGGAGGGATGATGAGAATCTCTCCCTTCTCAAAACGGATGGATCGGAGTAAGGTGTCCTCTTGAAGACTCCTCATCTTCCCACTCATGAATGCGGAGTTTTTGGGGTTTATAATCATCCGAATGCGGCGGAACTGACCTATTACGGGCTGTATGCCCTGCAGCATCGGGGACAGGAAAGTGCGGGGATCGTTACGGCGAAAGATGACGGGAAGGCCTTTGCGATCAAGCGCGGGATGGGTTTGGTGGGGCAAATTTTCAAAGAAAATGACTTGAAGGAGTTGGCGGGGACGCGGGCCATCGGCCATGTCCGTTATTCCACGACCGGGTCGAGCACGATCAAGAACGCCCAACCGCTGACGGTGGAAACCGGCAAAGGACAGATTGCCATCGCCCATAACGGAAATCTGGTGAATGCGGGGAAACTAAGGGATGAGTTGGAGGCGGATGGATCGATTTTCCAGACCACGACCGACAGTGAAATCATTTTGCACCTGATTTCCCGTCCCAATCCGGCGATTGGTGGCGGGTCGTTGGCGCAGGCTCTTTCCCGGGTCCATGGAGCCTACTCCCTGGTGTTGATGGGGGAGAGGGAAGTGATTGCTGCGCGGGACCCGTTTGGATTCCGCCCCTTGGTCATCGGCAAGCTGGAAGACGCATACATTTTTTCGAGCGAAACCTGTGCACTGGATCTGGTGGGGGCGGAGTTTGTCCGAGAGGTCGCGCCGGGGGAGATCGTCGTGGCGGATGAATCCGGTCTACGTTCCTTCATGCCACATGCCGAGCCGGCCCGGGAGGCGCTTTGTATTTTTGAGTTCGTTTATTTTGCGAGACCCGATAGCCAAATCGGCGGTCGGAATGTCAGCCATGCCCGGACGCGGATGGGAAGGGAGTTGGCAAGACTGCATCCCGTGGATGCAGACATCGTGGTTCCTGTTCCGGACTCGGGGACGTATGCAGCCCTGGGTTATTCCGAGCAGGCGGGGATTCCGTTGGATCAGGCTTTTGTGCGGAATCATTACATCGGACGGTCGTTTCTTCAGCCGAGCCAACTGATCCGGGATTTCAACGTCCGGGTGAAGCTGAATCTGATCCGGTCGGCGGTGCAGGGGAAGCGGGTGGTGGTGGTGGATGACTCGATCGTCCGGGGAACCACGGCCCGGGCACGGGTGACGAATTTGCGGGAAGCGGGGGCCAAGGAGGTGCATATCCGGGTGAGTTGTCCGCCCCATCGGTTTTCCTGCCACTACGGAATCGATTTTCCGGATCCAAAAGATCTTCTGGCCAACCGGATGACCCGGGCGGAGATCACGAAATATCTGGGGGCGGATTCTCTGGGCTATCTGGATGTGGACGGGATGGTTCGTGCGACGGGTTTATCGGCCAGGAAATTCTGCATGGCCTGTTTTACCGGGGATTATCCGGTGGCGTTTGCCCCGGAGGATAACAACAAGGAGATCTTGGAACGTCGCCGGGAGAGGGCAGCCTCCCTTGTTCCGGAAGAAGAGAGTCGGCAGAAGTTTCTGCTGTAGAGGGCATGGGGCGAGACGCGTACGCGAAGGCGGGGGTGGATATCACCTTGGGCAACCGGGTGAAGTCCGGAATCGGAGCCATGGTCCGTTCCACCCGCCGTCCGGGAGTGATTGGGGGGATTGGGGGATTTGGCGGTTGTTTCGACGGCAGGATTGCCGGCTACCGGCATCCCGTTCTGGTCGCGAGCATTGACGGGGTAGGCACAAAGTTGAAGGTCGCCCAGGAAGTGGGGAAGCATCAGACGATCGGCGAAGATCTGGTGAACCATTGCGTGAATGACATTGCGGCATTGGGTGCGGCTCCACTTTTCTTTCTGGATTATATCGGGACGGGGAAACTGAGTCCCAAGGTGTTCCGGCAAATCCTGGCGGGACTGGTGCGGGGTTGCCGGAAATCCGGATGCGCGTTGTTGGGGGGTGAGACGGCCCAGATGCCGGGAATCTATCATGGGCACGATTATGACCTCGTGGGTTCGATCGTGGGGGTGATGGAGAAGGGAAAGGCGACGGATGGGCGATCGATCCGACCTGGGGATGTGATTTTGGGTCTGCCCTCGAACGGCTTGCAGACCAACGGATACACCTTGGCCCGGGATATTTTGTTTCAAAAAGCCAAGTTAAGGGTGAGGGAAAACCTTCCGGGAACTTCCCTGAAGTTGGAGAAGCTCCTTTTGGCGGTGCATCCGAACTATCGGCCCGCACTTTTGAAAATCGGGAAGAAAGTGAAGATCAAGGGGGCGGCTCATATCACGGGCGGGGGGCTGATTGATAATCCTCCGCGGATTTTTCCCAAGGGAACCGGAGCGGAAGTCCGATTGGGGAGCTGGCCGGTGCCGCCACTTTTCCGGTATTTGGAAACAAAGGGAAAACTTGGAAAAATCGAGGCCTATCGGACTTTTAATATGGGGATCGGGATGATCGTGGTGGTGGCGAAAGGGGATGTGGCCATGGTCAAAAAAACGGTTCGCTGCTACGAGATCGGAAGGATGGTGCGGGGGGACGGGAAGGTGCGGTTGATCGGATGAGCAAAGGAATCCAGCGGGCCCTGCTTTCGGTGTCGGACAAGGCGGGACTGGTTGAATTTGCAAAGTTTCTGGCAGGCCGGGGGGTAGAACTGATTTCGACCGGGGGAACGTGCAAGGCGTTGCGGGATGCGGGGGTGAAGGTGATTGAGTTAAGCGACTACACCGGTTTTCCCGAGATGATGGATGGACGGGTCAAAACCCTGCATCCCAAGGTGCACGGAGGTCTTTTGCAGCGGAGGGATCTGGCGACGCACCGGGAGCAGGCTGCGCAGCACAAGATTCCGACGATCGATCTGGTTGTGGTGAATCTTTATCCCTTCGAGCAAACCGTGGCACGGCCGGACTGCACAAACGAGCAGGCGATCGAAAATATCGATATCGGAGGTCCCAGCATGTTGCGAAGCGCGGCCAAGAATCACGAGGCGGTGACGGTGGTGACCGATCCGTGCGACTACGGGCTAGTCCAAAAAGAGATCGAGGTGACGGGGGATACGACTTTGGAAACACGGAGGAAGCTGGCGGCAAAGGTCTTCCGGCATACCTCTCACTACGACCATCTGATCGGTGCGTATCTGACCCGGCATTCGGAAAAGGAGCAGCCGGTTTTGCAGGAAACAGCAGGGATCGTCCGGCGCCGGGCCCAATCTTTGAGGTATGGGGAGAATCCGCATCAAAAAGCATCCCTCTATGGGACTTTTTTGGAATCCTTCAAGCAGCTGCATGGTAAGGAGCTTTCCTATAACAACGTCTTGGATCTCAGTGCGGCGGCCGGGTTGATTGCCGAATTTTCAAAAGCCCCGCCGACTTTGGCGATTTTGAAACATACCAATCCCTGCGGAGTGGGTTCGGGAGAGAGTCTTGTACGGGCTTGGGAGAAGGCGTATGCGACGGATCGCCAGGCACCCTTTGGCGGAATCATTGTGGCGAATCGTCCGATCGATTCCGAAACCGCACAGGCCATCGCGGAGATCTTTAGCGAAGTGATTCTTGCGCCATCCTTCGACCCGAAAGCCCTGCAGATTCTACAGGCAAAAAAGAATCTTCGTTTGATCGAGAATCATGAAATGGGGGCGGGGGGATATGATTTTCGGAGCGTTCGTGGGAACGGCTTGCTGGTTCAGGAGAGTGATGGAGCGGGGTATGATGAAACGACCTGGAAAGTGGTTACGAAAAGACAGCCGGCCGAGACGGAGATGAAGGCGATGCGGTTTGGATGGAAAATTGTCCGGCATGTGAAGTCCAATGCGATTGTTTATGCCGGGGAGGATCGGACTTTGGGAATTGGGGCGGGGCAGATGTCGCGCGTTGATTCCTCCCGGATCGCGGTTTGGAAAGCCGGGGAAGCAAAGTTGACTCTTCGGGGAAGTGCGGTGGCTTCGGACGCCTTCTTTCCTTTCCCCGATGGGTTGGAGGCGGCGGCGCAAGCGGGGGCGACGGCGGCGATACAACCCGGGGGGAGCGTGAAGGATTCGGAAGTGATTGCGGCGGCGGACCGGTTGGGCGTGGCGATGATCTTTACGGGACGCCGGCACTTCCGGCATTAACGCCACGAGAGAAGTCGGGTGCCGTCGGGTTGGGGGGTGATTGTCAGATCCAAGGTATCTTTCGGCCACTCTCCCGGATAGCGATCCGGCCATTCGACGGCGACGATTCCAGGGGTGATGAGACAGTCGGGCCAACCGAGGGAGTCCCAATCCCGGGCATTTTCCAACCGGTAGAGATCCCAGTGTTCGAGCGGGAGACGACCGCCCTGCAAGGGTTGGCAGAGGGTGAAAGTGGGGCTGGGAACCTCCCCGGAAATTCCTAGAGCGGAGGCAAGTCCACGGACCCATTCCGATTTTCCGGCGCCGAGAGGACCGTGGAGACGAAGGACCGTACCGGGCGAAAATCGGGGGAGGTGTCGGGCGGCGTGGGCCCGGGTTGCGTCCGCATCGACGCAGATTTCGTCCGGTGGAAGATTAGCGGAGGTGATCATAGCCGCGGAGGGGAAGCCCATCCGTTTGATAGCCCTGATGTATGGGAAGACAGGATCCGATCACGGTGAGGGGTGTGGGGAAGGGCCAACGTCGGAGGAGGGAGGGAGCCAGTTTGGGTGGGACGGAAAAGAGAAGTTCGTAATCTTCGCCACGGGTGAAGGCAAGTTTGGGAGTGGCGCGGGGAGAGAGGGGAATTTGGTCCGGGTAAATCCGGAAACCGATGCGGGAGGCGCGGGCGAGGCGAGGAAGGTCGGCCCCGAGCCCATCGCTGAGATCGAGCATGGCAGAGGGGAATTTGTTGCGAACGAGCCATTGGCCCTCGGCGAGGCGAGGGGTGAACGTGAGGTGACGACGGGGCCAAGAGCCCCCCAGTTTTCCGGTCACGAAAAGAAGGTGGCCGGGGCGTGCTCCCGCGCGATTCGGGGAGGTTTTTTTCGGAACCGTCCCGAAGAGGGAAACGGAAAGAAGGAGTTGGCGGGTGCGGATGGTTTCCCCTCCGACGATCGAGAGGCGGAATTGTTTGGCGAGGAGTGAAAGTCCCCGATAGGCCTGATGGAGCCGGGAGGCTGAGCGAAGATTGGGACATCCGGCAGTGATCAAAGCGGCCCTGGGGGTGGCTCCCGCTGCCGCCAGATCGCTGAGGGCACGGGCAAGGGCTTTTCGGCCCGCCAGTCCAGCCGGCGTGGACCGGGTAAAGTGAACTCCCTCGACCACAGCATCCGTTTTGAGGACGACATCGAGGTGAGAGGGGAAAGAGGAGAGAACGGCACAGTCGTGACCGATTCCGTGGCGGATCTGAGACGTCGACAAATCCTTCAAAGACTTGGTCCAGCGCCGGATCCAGTGATCCTCAGGGGAAAGAGGGAGTTTTTTCATCCAAGGGGAGGGCGTGCGAGAAGAAGGAGGATGCAGGTGTTTGCGTTAAAGAGGGAGTGAAGAAGGATCGATGGAATCAGGCTATTTTTGGTCCGATAAACTCCGGCGAGGGCAGCGCCAAAAAGAGTCAAGGGAAGGAGGGTGGGGCCATGAAGATGAACAGCCCCGAATGCGAGAGCGGACAGCCATTGGGCTTGAGAAACGGTAAAGCGGCCGGCCAGCCAAGGGAAAAGAGTTCCGCGAAAAAAAATCTCCTCCCAGACCGGGGCGATCACCAGAGCGTAAGTGAGAAAGGGAGTGAGGGTTTTCGCGTCCCGTGCTTCGAGGAATCGCGCCATGGCCGGCTGGGGTTCGAGAGGGAAGCCGAGCAGGAGGTAAAGACCGGAAATAAAAAGAAGCAGGATCAGGATGGGAAAAAAAAGGGTCAACATGGTTTTCAGGGAGAAACGGAAATCTCCCATGAGATTTTGGCGGAAGAGTCCCCAAAGAACGGCCGGCTTTTGGCCGCTGACGGTGGCTAGAACAAGTCCGACCGCCAAGGAAGTTCCCGGAAGAAGTGGGGTGGCCAACCAGGCGCAGAGTCCAAGAGCCAATGCTCCGGCCAGCATGACGGGTAGATGGACTTTTAGAGACGGGGTGAGGGAATCGGGCGAAGGTTGCAGGAGAGAGCGAAGCCTTGGAATTCCTCCGAAGACGAAAGAAACGAAGGCGGCAATGACCAGAAGAGTTCCATAAGCGACAGCAGAAACCGGCGGTGACCAAGATGCCATGGAGGAAACTTGGGAATCGAGGCGTGGGAGAATTTAGGCTTTGCCTCGTGTGTCGAGGTCGACCCAGTGATTGCCATCGGCCTTGAGCATATGATCGGCCTCGATGGGGCCCCAAGATCCTGTGCGATAGAGCGACATCGGGTTTTCCTGCCATCCGTTGCGAACGGCGTCGACGATTCTCCATGCTTCGAGCACCTCGTCGTCCCGTGTGAAGAGGGTCGAATCCCCGAAAATGGCATCCCCGAGAAGACGTTCGTAAGCTTCAGGAGAGTAGGAACCGAATTCGCTGGCGTAGCAGAACTCCATGTCGACCGGTTGGACAGTGCTCCGTCCGGGGCGTTTGGCATTGAAGCAAAGATGAACGCCTTCGTCGGGTTGGAGGCGGATATGCATGGCATTCCGGCTGAGGAGATCGCCAAATTCCGCACGGAAGAGAGCCGCGGGGGGTCGCCGGAAGACAATGACGATTTCCGAGGCGCGGGAAGTGAGAGCTTTCCCGGTGCGAAGATAAAAGGGCACCCCGGACCAGCGCCAGTTATCGATTTGAATTTTGAGTGCGGCGTAGGTTTCCGTCGTCGAATCCGGATTCACGCGGTCGGACTGACGATAGCCTTCGTACTGGGCGCGGACGGTGCTGGTTCGGATTGTTTCAATCTTCGGTGTCGTGATGGATCGGAGAACCTTGACCTTCTCGTCGTGGATGGATTGGGAGGTGAGGTTGGCCGGGGGCTCCATTGCGGTGATGGAGAGAAGTTGCATCATGTGGTTTTGCACCATGTCGCGCATGGCGCCGACTTCGTCGTAGAAAGCCCCGCGGGTGCCGACCCCTTCCTGCTCCGCGACGGTGATCTGCACATTATCGATCAAGTTGCTGTTCCAGATCGGTTCCCAGATGGAATTGGCAAAACGGAAGTAGAGAAGATTCTGGACGGTTTCCTTCCCGAGGTAGTGATCGATGCGGAAAAGATTGGTTTCATCCAGGCAGTCCTGAAGATCGGTGACGAGCTGGCGGGCCGAGGAATAATCGTGGCCGAAAGGTTTTTCGACAACGACCCGCCCGGGTAGGCCATGACCGACGAGTCCTGCGGCGGACAACTGTTTCACCACTGTGGCGAAATAGTCGGGAGATGTCGCCAGATAGAAGATGTGCTGGGTCAGGCCACGGGTTTTGGCGAGATCCGTGAGGACTTTTTTCAAGGCGGCATAGGCGGCCGGATCGTCGAAGTTGCCCGGTTGGTAAGAAAGTTTTGGGGTGAAGTTTTTCCAGTTCTGATCTTGGATGGGGCGGAGGCGGGAGAATTTGTCGATTCCCTCTTTCATTTCCTTTCGGAATTCCTCGTCGCTCTTGGGGCGGCGGGCGAATCCGATGATGGAGTAGTCGGAGGGGAGGGCTCCTTCGTGTTGTAGTCCGAAGAGAGCCGGCACAAGTTTGCGTGTGGTAAGGTCGCCGCTGGCCCCAAAAATGACCATGACGAAGGGGGGAAGAACCCGGTCGGCTTTTTGGGTCGAAGCGGGGGCGGATTTTGGGAGGGTGGCGGGGCTGCTCATGGCTGGGTGCAATGGTAGATTTCCACCGTTCCGCGGTCACTACGAACCTTGGCGGCCGGGAAAGTGGACTGCGGATCCTCCTTGGCTAGGGCATGGATGTAGGGCTCTTTCGAAGGGCCCCGGGTAACAAACCAAATGGCCCGGGCATAACGCAGCAGGGTGTATGTGGAGGTGACCCGCCAAACCCCCAGTTTCGGGACAAAATTGGGGGCCATCAGAAGCTTTTCCTCTTTTAAAGCGGCAGTTTCGGGAAAGAGGGAAGAGGTATGTCCATCGTCCCCGATTCCAAGAAGGATGAGGTCAAACCGGGGTGGATCGCCCAAATCGTTCCGGATCTGTTTTTCATAGGCCCGGGCACCGATTTCGGCCGTCCCAATTTCACTATGAACCCTTTCGATGTGAACTCCGGTGCCGTGAAAGGCTTCCTGGACCATCCGGTAGTTGCTATCTTTGTGGTCCGGGGCGACCCAGCGTTCATCGCCCAGGTAGAGGCGGGTGGCGGACCAGGGCCACTTCAAGCCGGCCAAGCGCTGATAGAGCGGTTTGGGAGTGGAGCCCCCGGATAGGGAGACATGGAAAGTTCCGCGGGCCTGAAGGGCGGGTCCTCCCAGCGTTTCCCAACCGGCCACCATCGCATCCATCCAAGCGGAGGCATCGGAGAATTCGTGCAGAAGCATAACGGTAAAGAGTGCCGAAATTTTACTCAAAAGCGATGTTCAATTCGCCGGTTCGGGCTGGCGGTTTATGGGGAATTGGGTAGGCAGAGAGGGTGAAAAGCCGCCTCGACCATCTCGATTTGGACAAGCAGATCCGGGAGAAATCGGAGTATCGGGAAAAACTGCGCACCCTGCAGCTCAAACTACTGCATGCCCAGCGGCTACTGCAGGAGAGTCCGAAATCCCTGGTCCTGGTGTTTGAGGGGCCGGATGCGGCCGGCAAGGGGGGGGTGATCAAACGGTTGACGGAACGGTTGGATCCCCGTTTGGTCCGCGTGTGGTCGGTGGTCAAACCGACGGAGGAAGAGAAGGGTCATCATTATCTTTGGAGGTTCTGGAACAAGTTTCCCTCGACCGGGCAGACGGCGATTTTTGACCGCAGTTGGTATGGTCGGGTGCTGGTCGAGAGGGTTGAAAATTTTGCAAAAAAAGAGGAATGGAAGAGGGCTTACCGCGAGATCAATGAAATGGAGCGGACATTGGTGGACTCGGGCTCCATTCTTATGAAGTTTTTCATTCACATCACCAAGTCCGAGCAGTTGCGCCGGTTTGAGCGGAGGGCGGCGGACCCTTACAAACATTGGAAGATCAGCGAGGAGGACTGGC
>Ga0214917_10003229_pt1 | contig 19081 bp, 13 predicted proteins | sample LL_1208_BB_MetaG_FD_177983 | JGI IMG/M metagenome (GOLD analysis project Ga0214917, IMG submission 177983) | Freshwater microbial communities from Lake Lanier, Atlanta, Georgia, United States - LL_1208_BB | ecosystem: Environmental > Aquatic > Freshwater > Lake | place: USA: Georgia | collected...
CGTTCCGCATCAATTCCACCACTATCGCACTTCCAGCCACACGAATGATGGCCTCTCCCAAGCCGGTGGCCGTGGCAGCACCCACTTCGTTATCCACAAAAAGTCCTGCCCCAATGATCGGCGAATCGCCCAGTCTTCCGGGCATCTTGTAGGCCCAACCGCTGGTGGTGCATGTTCCACCAAAATTTCCCCGAGCATCCCGGGCGATTAACCCGATGGTATCGTGGTTTTCATGGTTAATTTTCGGGCGTTTAAGCAGTTCCTTGTTTTCCTGTTTCCACGCCAAATACTCTTTTTTCACCTCGGGTATCGGTGTTTTAATCGTTTCAAACCCGTAATCGAGGGCAAATTGTCGAGCTCCTGCCCCTACAAGCATGGCATGGGGCGTTTTTTCCATCACGGCTTTAGCCACAGCTGCGGGATGGGCAATGCCTTCGAGGAAACCGACTGAACCGCTCCTTCCGTCGCCATCCATGACGCATGCATCGAGGGTGACGTGTCCTGTCCTGTCGGGCCTACCTCCTACCCCCACACTGCGATTGGTACGATCGGCCTCGGTTTGCATGGCACCGGCTACCGTGGCATCCAGGGCGCTACCTCCTTGTTCGAGTACCTTCCACCCCGCTCTATTTGCTTCTAAGCCATGAATCCACGTGGAAACGATCATAGGTCCTTCGATGCGTTCTTCGAAACTGAAGGAGGGAACTTCGGCACCTTGAAAAGGTTTTATCCAACCTGCAGCAACGACAAGGGATCCTACTTGTATAAATTTTCGGCGCTCCATTAGTGTTGTTTCTTTTGTTGTTCTTTACTTAGCCAGTCCTGAAAAATCTTGGCATTCTTCATATGCTCCGCACCCGTAACTGCGAAATTATGGCGACCGGAATAATCGGGTTTTGCGCACATATAAAGAAAATCCACGTTTGGGGCATTCAACACTGCTTCCAACACTTTTTTATTCGGAAGATTGATTGGACCGGGAGGCAATCCTTTGATTTGATAGGTATTGTAAGAACAAACAATGTTCCTATGCACCGCTAACAGGCGCTGAACCCCATCTAATTGATTTCCCCAACAAAACTTAAAGGTGGGATCGGACTGCAGTTTCATTCCTTGACGGATTCGGTTCAAATAAAGCCCTGCAATAATAGGCCATTCGTCGGCATTGCGCGATTGTTCGGCATAAACGATACTGGCCAAGGTAGCGACCTCACTGGGAGATTTCAAACCTAGTTTCGTCATCTTTTCTCTATTTTTATTGGACCAAAATTCTCTGAATTCTTCAGCCATGCGTGCTGTAAAGGTTTTGGCATCGGTATCATAGAAAAATTTGTACGAATTCGGAATAAACATGGCAGGGAGTTGTTCTAGCGTCAAGCCATACTTTTGAAGCGTATTACCGGCCATAAGGTATTGTACCAATTGCGCACTATCCAACATCAAACTTTGTGAAACTTTTCCTGCCATCTGATAAATGGTGTGGCAGTTGTTGAAAGCTACCGTTACCTCTTTTTCTGCATTGCCATTACCAGATTTATTTTTTATGAATCCATTCAATAAAGACCTATAACTGGTTGACGAGGCAACGGAATATTTCCCAAGGGCGATTCGATCTTTATTTAATTTTTTATTATGCGCAACGCGTAAAAATGCAGCTCTGTCATCAATGATATGTTCTTTTTCGAGCAAAGTGGCCAATTCCTCTGGGGTAAGCGGTCGGTCAATAAAAAAGGAGGTTGTGGAGCGATTTATCGTATTGTTGCTTCCCGCAAGGTAATACTGAATTTTCGGAAGCCCTAACCACAACAAAGCAACGCCAACCAGGACGAGGCATACTAGAATGATGATTCGTTTATTTTTCGATTTTTTAAACATAACTGTAAAGCAATTTCATCTTTTCTTATTCCATGGTAAAGGTACCAATCCTTTCTAATTCCTACCTTCTCAAAGCCCAACTTCTTGAATAATCGAATACTAGCGACATTATCGCTATGGATGAAACACTGTAAATTGTGCAGTTCCAAGTGACCCTTGCAATAATCCAAGCATATATTCAATGCCTCCTCTGCATATCCCTTCCGTCTTTGATCTGTTTCGGCGATAAGTACACCAATGGTAGCGTAACCGTGTTTAAAGTTCATATCGAACAAATCAATCGTGCCAATGGATTTTGATAAAGCAATATGCTCAATCATAAACCGAATATGTCCCGAAACTCTAGGGTTCGAAAATTGCTCGATAAGTTGGTGGATATGGTGCATTGAAAAAGGTACCTCAGTATGGCTAATTCTCCAATTTAGCGGATTATTCTCCCAAATAAACAAGGTGGTTGCATCATTAGGTTCCACTGCTCTCAGCACAATATTTTTATCCGTAAGGCGCATTATCTTGTGATAAATCCTGAAAACACATAGCTTGCGGGACCCGTTAACCATACATTTTGAAACAAGTCAGTTTGGTGTTTATCAAAAGAAACGCGCAATGTTCCTCCTTTGGTGTGCACTTGAATGGTGCCTGAGCTCAAACCAAGGGTATGGGCATAAAAGAGAACTGAGGCAGTGGCTCCGGTTCCGCAAGAAAGCGTTTCGTTTTCGACACCTCTTTCAAAGGTGGCAATGCGTATTGTGGAGGAGTCTACTTTTTGAATTAAATTCACATTGATTCCTTCTTTTTTATAGTTTTCGGAAAAGCGAATATTTCTGCCAGTCTGAAGGACATTTTCCGTGGAAAGGTCGTCACTAAAGAGCACATAATGAGGAGATCCCGTGTCTAATAGTGCGCTGTTTTGATCGATGAGAAGAATTTCATTAACGTCTTTCATTTGCAAGGAAGGGAGATTTTGGTCCATCCGAAAAGCGTGGTTACCATCTATTGCGCTGAATGCAAAAGCTTGGAGAGGAAAATCATGTTGAAGGGCATAGACGATGGCACATCGGGCACCATTTCCGCAAAAACTTTGTGAACCGTCTGGGTTGTAAAACAACATTTCGAAATCCCTCGATTGATGCGTATTTAAAAGGATTAATCCATCGGATCCCACACCAAATTTTCGGTCACATAAAACAATTATTTCGTTTGTCTGTATATTTGATAATTGGTTTTTTCTGTTGTCAATGAGGATGAAGTCGTTTCCCGCAGCTTGGAACTTTTCAAAGTCAATTTTCATTGGATAAAAGTAAACATTTGTAACAAAAACGACTTAACAATCTTTAACAGCAATGAAAATTAAAAAATGTTTTAACCTTAGTAAAATTGCAGAAAATTAAGAAGTACGTATGAAAAGAAAGCTTTTTTTTAGGATTATTATCATTTCGATTGTATGTGGCACGCTTCCTCTAGCCGCTTTTTTAACTTACCAGAAGTATTACCATGCAAAGCCGAAATCGGAAGAAGTATTGGATGGTGATAAATTTTTTCCAAAAACTGTTGGATTGAATGGCGAAGTCCTTCCGGATTTAACAAAGGCTTCTCAGATGAGCATAAACTCTGTGGTGCACGTTACTACCAAAGTGGTATCCACCACCTTCCAACGGGATTTATTTCAGGAGTTTTTCTATGGTCCAGGGGCTGGTGGTCGTGAATACAAACAATATGGATCAGGAGCAGGATCGGGAGTGATTATTTCTTCCCAAGGCTACATTGTGACCAACAACCACGTTATAGAAAATGCCTCAGAAATTCAGGTAATTTTAAACGACAACTCAGAATATACGGCCACCATTGTGGGCGCTGATCCTTCTACGGATTTGGCGGTATTGAAAATTGAAGGGGCTGCGAATTTGATGCCCATGAAATTTGGTAATAGCGACGAATTAAAAATTGGCGAATGGGTGCTTGCGGTGGGCAATCCGTTTAATCTTACCTCCACAGTGACGGCAGGAATTGTAAGTGCCAAAGCACGAAACATTAATCTTCTTTCAGAGCGTTCGGACAAAGGCGTTGTTCCTATCGAGTCATTCATTCAAACCGATGCCGCAGTGAATCCCGGAAATAGCGGCGGCGCTTTGGTCAACACCTCCGGTGAATTAGTAGGTATCAATACGGCCATAGCTTCACAAACAGGCGCTTACAGCGGTTATTCTTTTGCTATACCGGTGGCCTTAGTGGAGAAAGTGGTGAAAGACTTGATTGATTACGGATTGGTGCAACGTGCTTACCTTGGCGTACAGATTAGTTCCATCAACCAAGAATTAAAAGAAAAAGAAAAACTTCCTAATCTAAAGGGCGTATACATTAATTCAGTGATTGATAAAGGCTCCGCAGACAAGGCGGGCCTAAAAACAGGTGACGTGATTCTTAAAGTGGGTGTAAAAGAAGTGAATTCACCAGCCCAGCTTCAAGAGGAAATAGGAAAACACCGACCTGGCGATAAGGTGGTTTTAACCATTAGAAAGAAAAATGGAGAGGAAGAAACGGTGGACATCCTTCTTCGAAATATGGATGGAGAAACAGAGCTTTTAAGTAAGGAAAAAATTGCCAAAAACTTCGCACTTGGGGCAACCTTTGTCGAACTTACAGCCAAAGAAAAGAAAGACCTTAACCTTACCTACGGTGTCAAGGTTCAAACCATCAACGCAGGAAAATTAAAGACCTTGGGCATTGATGTGGGTACGGTGATTACTAAAATCAACAATGAACCTATTGATAATGTGAGTGAATTAACAGAGAAACTCAATGCAGGTGGAAGGGGCATTCTTCTTGAAATTGTTACGCCAAGCGGTGCAAGGGATTACAAAGGCTTTGGTCTCTAGGTTACAAAAAAGTTACTAAGAATACTTGGTTAATAAGTTATCGGATTTTGGCTCAAAAAAATTTTTCAGAACCTAATTTTTCGTTTTACTTTGTTCAAATTGAAAAATTATCAAGTAATAACAAAGCAAAAGAATGAGACAACTGAAAATCACAAAATCGATTACCAATCGAGAAAGCCAATCGTTGGACAAATACCTTCAAGACATTGGTCGTGAAGAATTAATTACCGCAGAGGATGAAGTTGAATTAGCTAGAAGAATTAAGACTGGTGATCAAAAAGCCTTAGAAAAGCTGACGAGGGCAAATTTGAGGTTTGTCGTTTCAGTCGCAAAGCAATATCAGAACCAAGGGCTTACCTTACCCGATTTAATCAATGAAGGAAATCTTGGGCTGATTAAAGCTGCACAGAAATTTGACGAAACACGAGGCTTCAAGTTTATATCTTACGCTGTATGGTGGATTCGTCAATCTATTTTGCAGGCATTAGCGGAACAGGCACGCATCGTGAGGTTGCCCTTAAATCAAGTGGGTTCTTTGAACAAAATTAACAAAGCCTTCTCCAGATTAGAACAAGAATATGAACGAGCACCTTCTGCCGAAGAATTGGCCGATGCGTTGGAAGTGCCGGAAGAAAAAATTAAAGAAAGTTTAAACGTAGCAGGAAGACATGTTTCCGTTGACGCACCATTGACCACAAACGAAGATGGCGGCACCTTGATTGATGTCATGGTGAATACCGAGTCCGAGCGCACGGATTCTGGTCTAATGACTGAATCATTGCAACGCGAAATAGAGCGTTCGTTGAGCACACTAACGGACAAGGAAAGGGAGATCATTCGTTTGTTTTTTGGGATTGGGATGAACCACGGCCTTACCTTGGAGGAAATAGGTAGTAAGTTTAACCTTACCCGAGAGCGCGTACGTCAAATCAAGGAAAAAGCCATTAGACGCCTACGACATACCTCTAGAAACAAACTCCTTAAAACATATCTTGGTTAATTTATTCAAGGCTGCATTGGTAGCCTTTTTTTTATTTTAATACAAAAATGGAATCACAATTGGGTTACGAGCAAGAATTAAAAAATCATATTGAACAGGAACGTGCTGCGGTTACTTTGCAAAGTAAGGTTGGTGAACTGCTTTACGATAAGGGGATTGAACTCGTTCTTTTTAGGCATCACCTTATCGATATTACCATTTCTGAGCTTTTGAATTTACATGACTATGCAGGGAAAGTTGTCAATAAACCTATTGATGTTTTCACCACCTCGAGTATGGCAGAAGCGATAACCCATTTAAATTTAGCCCCTTCTAAGCTAGATATAGGAAAACTTTCCAACGAATGGCTTAGCGAAGGTTTGGACATGGATAAACGCGATTTTTTATTGTCGAAACTAGCGTACTTGCAACATAATGAGTCTCCAGGTTTTGAACCAAGAGACGTCATTTTATATGGGTTTGGGCGAATCGGTCGTCTTGCTGCGCGAGAACTTATCCGTCAAGCTGGTAAAGGACAACAACTTAGGCTGAGGGCCATTGTAACACGGGATAATAGCGATAACGATATTCTAAAACGTGCAAGTTTATTGCGTAATGATTCTGTGCACGGTGCATTCAAAGGAACTGTTCATGTTGATCTCGATCGCAAATGTTTGATTATTAACGGACAGGTCGTTCAAATGATTAAGTCCTCTGTCCCCGAAGATGTGGATTACACGTCCTTCGGGATTTCTAATGCACTTGTTATCGATAATACCGGTATTTACAGCAATAAAGAAACCCTATCCAGGCATTTACAATCGGTAGGTGTCTCGAGAGTTATTCTCACCGCACCGGGTAAAGAAATGCCGAATATCGTGTTTGGAATTAACCAATCGAATTTGGATTTGGAAACCGATAAAATTTATTCTGCAGCGTCTTGTACCACGAATGCCATAAGTCCAATTTTAAAAGTAATTGAAGATCATATCGGTATTCTAAAAGGGCATATTGAAACCGTACATGCTTACACAAACGACCAAAATCTATTGGACAATATGCACAAAAAACCGCGAAGAGGAAGATCTGCCGCCGTAAACATGGTCATCACTTCTACTGGGGCGGGAAGTGCCGTAACAAAGGTGATTCCTTCGTTAAAGGATAAACTCACGGCCAACGCTGTTCGGGTACCTACACCTAATGGTTCCCTTGCAATCCTCAGTCTAGAGCTCAATCATACTGTCACGGTAGCGTCTATCAATGAACTCATTAAAGAAGCTGCATTGAACGGCCCTCTCGTAAATCAAATTTATTATGCTTTTGACCCAGAACTCGTTTCATCGGATATTATAGGTAACACGTGCTGTGCTGTATATGACTCCAATGCGACCATCGTCTCAAAAGATGGAAAAAATGTGGTGTTATACACGTGGTACGATAATGAATATGGATATACCAAACAAGTTATCCGTTTGGCAAAATATGTTTCCAAAGTACGAAGGGCTATGTATTATTAATGCCGTCTGTTGACATCGCATCCCGGGAACATAACAATCATTATATTTGCAAGAAGATAATTATATATGGCGGATATTTTTGAAAAAATCAAAGCGAACCGAGGGCCAATTGGAATGCATGCAAAGGAATCCCACGGCTATTTCACTTTTCCCAAATTAGAAGGGGACATCAGCCCTCACATGATTTTTCGGGGTAAAGAAAAATTAAATTGGTCGCTCAACAACTATTTAGGGCTTGCAAATCATCCTGAGGTGCGTCAAGCTGACGCAGATGCCGGAAGAGAATTTGGTTTTGCGATGCCCATGGGGGCAAGAATGATGAGTGGAAATTCGAATTTACACGAACAATTAGAGAAAGAGTTAGCTGAATTTGTAGAAAAAGAAGACTGCATTTTGGCGAATTTCGGATACCAAGCTGTCGTGTCGGCGATTGATTGTCTGGTAGACAGGCACGATGTCATTGTATACGATGCGGAATCGCATGCCTGCATTCTCGATGGGGTACGCCTGCACATGGGAAAACGCTACGTTTTCAAACACAACGATATCGAAGATTGTGAAAAACAATTAGAACGCGCCACCAAACTTGCGGAAGAAACCGGCGGAGCTATCTTATTAATCACAGAAGGAGTTTTCGGGATGCGTGGCGATCAAGGTTTGTTGAAAGAAATTGTAGCGTTAAAGAAAAAATTCAACTTTCGTTTGTTTGTGGACGATGCACATGGCGTGGGAACATTAGGAAAATCAGGAGCGGGTACAGGTGAAGAACAAGGGGTTCAAGATCAAATTGATGTGTATTTTGGTACTTTTGCCAAATCCTTTGCGATGATCGGTGGGTTTATTGCCAGCGATGCACAGGTGGTGGAGTACCTTCGGTACAATATGAGGTCGCAAATTTTTGCCAAAGCTATGCCTTTACCCTTGGTGGCAGGCGCCTTGAAAAGACTTGAATTGATTAGGACAAAACCGGAATTTAAGCATCAACTTTGGGAAATTACCCATGCCTTACAGCGTGGATTAAAAAATGCAGGGTTTGAAATTGGCCCCACCAACTCTTGTGTAACCCCCGTATACTTGAACGGTTCGATTCCAGAATCCACGAACTTAATTTATGACTTGCGCGAGAACTATAATATTTTTTGCTCAATGGTTGTGTACCCAGTGGTTCCAAGAGGCATGATTATTTTGAGGCTTATTCCTACCGCCGTGCATACCATGGAAGACGTAAACTACACAATAGATTGTTTTACCAAGATCGTGGATAAATTGAAAGAAGGAAAGTATATGAGTGATAGCATTGCTAAAGTGTAACAACTTCACCATTTCTATAATTAAAAAAAAGGGGCGGAAGCCCCTTTTTTACTTTAATCTTCTTTCTTATTTTTCGAGTTCTTTGTTTTGGATTTCTTGAATTCTAAGGTTAATTCATCCTTCCCTTCCTCTTTATCCATTAAAACGGTATCTCCCTCACCAAGATTCTGGTTAATGATCCCTTCAGCTAAGGGGTCCTCGATGTATCTTTGGATGGCCCTTTTTAGCGGTCTTGCACCAAATTTCTCGTCATACCCTTGATCCACAATGAAATCCTTGGCTTTCTCGGTCAATTCTAAAAAATAACCAAGGCCCTTAATGCGATCGAACAGTTTGTTGAGTTCAAGGTCGATTATTTTATGGATGTCCTCTCTTTGGAGTGATCTAAACATAATCATATCGTCTACACGATTCAAGAATTCTGGGGAAAATGCTTTTCTAAGGGCATTTTGGATAACCGCTTTCGAATTATCATCTTTGGCTTCCTCTTTGGCTTTGGTACCAAAGCCCACCCCAGTTCCAAAATCTTGCAACTGTCGTGCACCGATGTTCGAGGTCATAATTAGAATGGTATTTTTGAAATCAATTTTTCTTCCTAATCCATCCGTCATATGCCCGTCATCTAAAGCCTGAAGGAGAAGGTTGAATACGTCTGGGTGTGCCTTTTCCACCTCATCCAATAGAATAATGGAATAAGGTTTACGACGCACTTTCTCTGTAAGCTGCCCTCCTTCTTCGTACCCGACGTATCCTGGAGGAGCACCCACCAATCGAGATATACTGAATTTCTCCATATACTCGGACATGTCAATTCTAATCAAGGCATCCTCGGTATCGAAAAGGTATTTCGCCAATACTTTAGCTAATTGTGTCTTGCCAACACCTGTTGGACCGAGAAAAAAGAAAGAACCAACCGGCTTGTTCGGATCCTTCAAGCCCGCTCTATTTCTTTGAATAGCCTTTACTACTTTGTTCACCGCTTCGTCTTGCCCAATCACCTTTCCCTTCAAAGCGTCTGACATGTTCGCTAATTTCCCCAATTCCGACTGGGATACCTTGGTCAAAGGAATGCCGCTCATCATCGACACAACTTCCGCAACGTTTTCCTCAGAAATTGTAATCCTGTTGTTTTTTGAGGAATCTTCCCACTTCTTTTTTTCCTCCTCTAATTTATCGATAAGTTTTCGTTCTGCATCCCGCAATTCCACAGCGCGTTCATATTGCTGTGATTTGATAACCTCACTTTTTTTAACTTTAATCTCCTCTATTTCCGTTTCTATATCTATTATTTCTTTCGGAACATTGATGTTGGTGATGTGAACACGCGAACCCACTTCATCCAAGGCATCGATTGCCTTGTCAGGCAAATGCCTATCTGTTATATACCTTTCCGTTAATTTCACGCATGCCTCAATGCTTTCTGGCGTGTAGGAGACCATGTGATGTTCTTCATAACGCTCCTTGATGTTGTTCAAAATTTGGATTGTTTCTTCAATGGTGGTGGGTTCCACAATAACTTTCTGAAAACGCCGCTCTAAAGCACCGTCTTTTTCGATGTATTGTCGGTATTCATCTAAAGTCGTTGCACCAATTGCTTGGAGTTCGCCACGGGCAAGGGCCGGTTTAAACATATTTGAGGCATCCAAGGAACCGCTTGCGCCTCCTGCTCCGATTATCGTATGAATTTCATCGATGAATAAAATAACGTCAGGATTCTTTTCCAACTCTTGCATCACAGCCTTCATGCGCTCTTCAAATTGCCCTCTATATTTCGTTCCAGCAACGAGAGAGGCCAAATCAAGCGAAACCACTCGCTTATCGAAAAGAATGCGAGATACTTTTCTCTGTACAATGCGTAAAGCAAGTCCCTCCGCGATCGCACTCTTACCAACACCTGGCTCACCGATGAGGATGGGATTGTTCTTCTTACGACGTGAAAGGATTTGACTAACTCTTTCGATTTCTTTTTCTCTCCCCACAATGGGGTCCAAACGCCCAAGTTCTGCGAGTTTTGTAAGATCCCGTCCAAAGTTGTCTAATACCGGCGTTTTGGATTTGGAATCGGCAGGTCTTTTCGGAACACTTCCTCCTTCAACTTCGTCTTCTTCGTCTCTGCTTCCCGGAAATTCAGCTTTCGGAGGCGTATAATTTTTATTCATTGACATATATTCATCTTTTAGGTTTTCATAAACTACACCATGCTTATTTAATATCTGACAAGCTGCACTGTCCTCATATTTCAACATCGTAAGTAATATGTGTTCTGTTCCAATTATTTTTGCTTTAAATACCTTGGACTCGAGAAAGGATTGTTTAAGGATATTTTCTGATTGCTTTAACAAAGGAATGGTATTCGCCTGAAAGAGAGACCCTTGTGCGGTTTTTGATAACACCTTTTCTAATTCATCTAACATAGCATCGAACGGCACCTCAAATTCCCTAAGCAAGCTGTAGGCTTTCGCATCATTCGATTTTATGATTGCCATTAAAAAATGTTCCGGGGCAACGTACTCATTTTTCAGACGCAACGCTTCTTCTTTACTTATTTTCAATAAATTTTTCACTCCCGGTGAAAACTTTGCTTCCATGCTTCAAATTTTACAAATATAAGATTTATCCGATTTAAAAAGTTACACAAACTTCATATATCGTGCATGAATAAAGTTGCTTTCTTTTTTTCCACAAAAATTCGATGTAATTGTTCGTAAATATGGTTCATAACATCAAGTTAACATGGATTAATTAGTACCTTTGCTCACTTAAATTTATCTTATTTGTAATCAAAATTATGGCGGAAGGAGAAAGAATAATACAAATAAATATTGAAGATGAAATGAAATCGGCCTACATCGATTATTCGATGTCGGTGATTGTATCAAGAGCGCTTCCCGATGTGCGCGATGGCTTCAAACCCGTACACCGACGTGTTTTATACGGCATGCAAGATTTAGGTGTACTCGCCAACCGCCCTTACAAGAAATCGGCGCGTATTGTGGGAGAGGTGCTGGGAAAATACCACCCTCACGGCGATAGTTCTGTTTACGATACAATGGTGCGTATGGCCCAAGAATGGTCTTTACGATATCCTTTGGTAGATGGACAGGGGAATTTCGGAAGTGTCGATGGTGACTCCCCTGCGGCGATGCGATATACCGAGGCGAGGTTTAAAAAAATCGCCGAAGACATGCTTGAAGACTTGGAGAAAGAAACGGTAGACTTCAAACCTAATTTTGATGATAGCCTAGAAGAACCAACGGTGCTCCCCACAAAAATCCCTAATTTATTGGTAAATGGCGCAGCAGGTATTGCGGTGGGAATGGCGACCAACATGGCGCCACACAATCTGTCAGAAGTTATTGACGGTATTGTTGCGGTCATCGAAAACAACGAACTGACCGATGAAGCGCTCCTTACTTATGTTAAAGGACCGGATTTTCCTACCGGCGGTATTATTTATGGTTATGAAGGGGTCCGTGACGCGCTGCTCACTGGCCGTGGACGAATCATGATGCGCGGCAAAGCCGAAATCGAAGAGGTGAATGGGCGAGAACAAATTATTGTCACGGAAATACCTTATCAAGTCAACAAGGCAGAGATGATCAAAAAGATTGCTGAATTGGTGAACGATAAGAAAATTGAAGGGATTTCCGACTTGCGCGACGAATCCGACAGAAACGGGATGCGTATTGTGTTTGAAATTAAGCGCGAAGCGATTGCCAATGTAGTGTTGAATAAATTATATAAATTTTCTGCGCTACAAACCTCATTTTCTGTCAACAACATCTGCCTTGTAGACGGTAGACCGCGTTTATTGAATTTACGTGAAATCATAGACCAGTTCATTTTATTCCGGCACGATGTGGTGGTCAGAAGAACAAAATATGAACTCCGAAAAGCGGAAGAACGCGCCCACATTTTAGAAGGATTAATTATCGCATCAGATAATATTGACGAGGTGATTGAAATCATCAAATCCTCCGATAGTCCCGACCATGCAAGGGAACGCTTATCTGAGCGATTTGGCTTGAGCGAGATCCAAACACGGGCCATTGTAGACATGCGCCTGCGTCAATTGACCGGACTAGAGCAAGATAAATTGCGCAGCGAGTACGATGATTTAATGAAACTTATTGCGGACTTAAAAGACATTCTTGACAAAGAGGAGCGCAGAATGCAAATCATTAAGGATGAATTGATGGAGGTTAAAGCCAAATACGGTGATGCGCGAAGGTCTGTAATTGAATATGGCGCCTCGGAAATGCGGATGGAAGACCTCATTGCCGATGATGAAGTGGTGGTAACGATTTCGCATGCCGGCTACATCAAACGCACCAACTTAAGCGAATATAAAGTGCAAAATCGAGGCGGAATGGGATCTAAAGGTTCCACCACGCGCGACAAAGACTTTTTAGAGCATTTATTCATGGCCACCAACCATAATTACTTATTGATTTTCACCGAAAAAGGGCGCTGTTTTTGGATGCGCGTTTACGAAATTCCGGAAGGCAACAAATTAGCCAAAGGGCGTGCGATTCAAAACTTGATCCAGATTCCTCAGGACGATAAAGTGAAGGCTTATGTGAAGGTGCAAGACCTCACAGATCAGGAGTACATCAACAACAATTTCATCATCATGTGCACCAAGCAAGGGGTGATTAAAAAAACGTCCTTAGAAGCCTATTCACGTCCTAGAACGAACGGTATCAATGCCATAGGAATCCGTGAAAACGATGAGCTACTGGAGGCAAAATTGACCAATGGTAGCAATGAAATTGTATTAGCGACCGCATCCGGAAGAGCCATTCGATTCAACGAGTCTAAGGTTCGTCCTATGGGAAGAAATGCATCAGGAGTTCGAGGCGTTTCCTTGGTAAACGAAGGGGATGAAGTGATCGGTATGATATGCGTTGATGATATCTTCTCTACCATTCTAGTGGTTTCAGAAAAAGGATTTGGAAAACGCACGTATCTGAACGATCCCGAGGACAAAGAACCCGTTTACCGCATCACAAACCGCGGTGGTAAAGGAGTGAGAACCATTAACATTACAGAAAAAACTGGAAAACTGTTGTCGATCCAAAATGTGGTGGATGATGACGATTTAATGATCATTACGAAACAAGGTGTAATAATTCGAATGCATGTGGACACCATCCGCACCATGGGTCGGGCTGCTCAAGGGGTAAAATTGATTAATTTGAAAAATAATTCCGAAATAGCAGCGATTGCCCGCGTTCCAAAAAGCGAAGAAGCAGAAGAAGATGAAGAAATTATGGCCGCGGATAACCAAGGTGAAGTTTTGAGTAACGAGGGCATGAATGTTGATGAACCAGAAGACCCATCAGAAATAGAAGATGATCCGAACGATAACGAATAATAACTAACCATGAAAATTCTATCCACCGTAGTTTTAACGTGCTTTTTAGCTAGTTTTTGGGCGCAAAAATCCAATGTAACCGACGCCCACAACGCCTTTAAAAAATATGTCCCACTGATGGGAGATATGGAATCCAACAAAAAAGCCTTGTCTGCAGCCAAAGCAGCTATTGATTTAGCGGCGGTTAACACGGAAACGGCCAACGCCTTGGACATGCATAAATATCGAGGGAAAATTTATTATGGCCTTATGGAATGTGCAATGGTTGAAGCGGGAGTTAAGGGTAAGGAACCGGACACAGCTCAAATTTCTGCCTATGAGCGTGTGGTTAAGCAAAGTTTTAATGTAATTCTTAATGCCCCGAAAGCTAAATCGGAAAAAGATGACATCAAGGAATTCATTAATCAAAAAACAGGCTTTTATTTCAACACAGGTTTAAGCCTCTTCACTGCAAAAAAATATCCTGAGGCCACGATGATGTTTATGACCGCGTTTGAAATAGCGAAATTGGTCAATGAAACCTACGAAGACGCATCAACAAATACAAAGCTTTCGTTCGTTCGCTCCATTGATACCTTGATATTCCAAAAGAAACTTGCTCAAGCGGATAGTTTAGGAAAAATGGTGTACGAAACTATGCCTAAAGACATCGATATTTTAATATCTCTCATCAACCTCAACCTGCAGAAAAACGATATGGTCTCCACCGAAAAATTCTTAAATGAGGCTACAACAATGGACCCAACGAATAAATCCCTTTTCGTAGTGCTCGGGACTTCTCTTATGGAATTAAAACAAAACGATCGTGCAGAAGAAGCATTTTTAAAGGCACTTGCCATTGACCCCTTGTACGCGGAATCTATATATCAATACTGCACCTTCATGTTCAATTGGTCAAGGGATTTGTCGAATTCTACTTCTGATTTGAAACCGAAAGATCCGAATATTCCCAAAATCGAAAAACAAGCCTCGGAAATCATGAACCGTATTCCGCGTTATCTTGATGCTTTTTTAGAAAAAAATCCTTCCGACAAAACGGGATTGGATATTGGATGGAAAGTGTATTATATGCTTGGGGATGAAGCAAAATCAGCCGATCTCAAAAAGCGTTGGGAAGCCATTAAATAAATTCAAAGCCTCGCCATAGTGGGGCTTTTTCCTGCCCATTAAATAATGGATAATTCGTATTTTTGACCTATGTCTTTTGTACACCCAGGGTACTTATGGTTTCTAAGCATTTTGACCATCCCCATTCTTATTCATTTATTTTATTTTAGAAGACATAAGAAATTATTTTTCCCGTCTTTAAAATACCTTAAACAACAAGACCAAGAAAAGAAATCCATCCGAAATATAAAGCGAATCCTTGTTTTAGTATGTCGGCTCCTGCTTCTAACCTCGTTAATCTTCGCCTTTGCACAACCCTATTTTAAAACGAATAATGGAGTAAAAACTGGAATTCCCGTGGTTTTCCTTTACCTGGATAATTCATATTCAATGAGTGCTATAGGAATGGAGGGCACCCTACTTTCTGAAAGCAAAGAACTGGCGAAACGTATTATAAATTCATGTAACGCTAAAACGCGTTTCCTTATTTTTACCAATGCCCTCTCTGGGGTTGAAAGAAAAATGTTAACCAAGGCAACAGCAACACAATTCATTGATCAAATCAAGCTTAATCCAACTCCAAGAAATTTGGGTGCAGTACTAAAATTTCAAGAGGAATATACAAAGCGCTATCATCGAGAGATTGAAAAAATTTCTTCGTTAAATCGGATAATTCTTTCTGATTTTCAGAAAAATACGGCTGTCTTATCTAATTATGTTCCCTCTGTAACAGATTTTACCGATAAAATAAATCTCATTCAGGCCATATCGCAACAAAAGGATAACCGCTATATCGACTCTGTTTGGACCGATTCCCCTGTGCATAAACCAGGTCAACAGATTCAATTATTTTTCCGAGTTCAAAATTTCAGTGAAAAAAAAATAGATAACTTAAACGTCGCGCTTCAATTCGATGGCAAGAAAAGAATGACCAATATCTCCATTGCACCTAACAGCGCCAATTCATCTTATTTTATGGTAACCCCCTCATCAACTGGTTATTTGGAGGGTAAATTAAGCCTATCGGACGCTAACATAACTTGGGATGATGAATTTCATTTCACCAATAAAAGTGCATCTTCCGGAAAAATAGTAATCATCAATGGTAATGATTCCGAAAAAAGCGTTGAAAAAGTGTTTGAAACAGAACCTTATTACGACGTCACTGCTTCGAATGAAGCGTCTTTCAACGCTCGAGAATTAAAAAACGCAGACCTTTTGGTTCTCAATGGCTTATCTTCCATAGCAAGTGGCATGGCAGAAAAAATTAAACGATATATCAATTATGGGGGTAGTGTTTTTATTTTGCCTGGATTAGATATAAACTTAGGCGAATACAATACCTTGCTCAAGCAATTAAACCTCAATGGTTATTCAGGTGTCATGGAACAAGGTAATGCCGTTTCTGACATTGCTTATAAAAGCATGTTTTTTAAAGGTATGTTTGAAAAAGAAAAAAAAGACCTCAACATTCCATTGCTTAAATCCGTCTATTTCCTCAAGAATGCTTCACAATCCAACGCACAAATACTGATTAAACTACGAAATAACCTACCACTCCTCGTTCATCAAAAATCCAATGGAAATGTTTTCTTGTTCAATGCCTGCACCGAGGAATCGAATGGTGGCTTTCTGCAGCATGCACTTTATCCATCTATGATACTGCGCGCTGCGGAACTCAGCTTACGTGCACTTCCTTTATACTATAACTTAGGCCAAGCCAACACGCTTTCATTAGAATATGAATCCAATACCGATGTACCTGTTAAACTTACCTCAGCCCAAGAAATCCATATACCTCGGCAAATTCAAAACGGTGATATCCTCACGCTACAACTTAATTCCCCAGAATTGGTTGAACGCATCAAAGGAGGAATTTACAACGTAGTTGGCAACACCCCCTTAGCGAAAATTGCCTTGAATTTAAATCGGGAAGAATCAAAACTATCTTATTTAGACCAAGAACAAATCATGGAGGGCTTTCGTACCGCTGGTTTAAAAAAAGTATCGTTCCGAAAATTAGACCAGGGTGTTAATTCTTTTTCGATTGACTTAGAAAAGCCAAGTTCCTTTTGGCAAATATTTGTTATTCTTGCCTTGATTTTCCTTCTTCTTGAGATGGCGATTCTAAAATTTTTACTTCCATGAAAATCCTACTTAAAGCTGTTCGTATCAGCGACCCTCAATCTCGTCATTATCGCACCAGCAAGGATATCCTTATTGAAAACGGCATCATTCATAAGATTGCCACATCCCTGGTCGATCCAGATGCCGAAACGATTTCTATCCCGCAACTAAACGTTTCCCAAGGCTGGGTGGATTTTAAGGCAAGTTTTAAAGACCCTGGATCGGACGAATCTGGAGGAATTCAGAAAGGCTTGGACGAGGCTGCAAAAGGAGGCTTCACCCATGTGGGCGTGCTTCCTACCGATGACCCCACAGCGGATCACCGGGTTATAATCGATTATAAAATCAACGCATCCCTGCATCATGTAGTACAGTTGCATCCTATTGGTGCAGTTACCCACAATCGAAATGGGCTTGTCTTAGCCGAATTGGCCGACATGGCTGAAGGTGGTGTACGTTGGTTTTCTGATGACAAAAGCCTTTCATCGAATATGATGCACAAAGCATTATTATACACCAAAGACTTTCAAGGGAAAATTATTGTACAGGTCTATTCTCACCAATTTTCCTCCGAATTCCAGGTCAATGAAGGCAAGGCATCAACCCTCACTGGGTTATCGGGACACCCAGAAGTAGACGAACGCATTGAAATTTTTAGAGCTATCGAATTGGCTAAATACACAAAACGCCCTTTGCACATCAGTGGGATTTCAGCCGCTTCTTCGTTACCCTTGATCGAAAATGCCAGAAAGGAGAACGTGGCTATTACTTGCGATGTACATCTAATGAACCTGTGCTTTACCGAGGAAAACACCTTGGATTTTGATACCCGTTACAAATTATTGCCCGTACTCCGTAGCGAAGAAGACCGAAAAGCGCTGGTTCAGGCTTTGAAAAACAAAACCATTGATGCCGTAGTTACCGACCATCGAAATATGATTGCTGACCTTAAAGACACGACCTTTGACGATGCCCACTTTGGCACGATTCAATTCCCTACTGCCTACGCAGCACTGGGGAAATTCACAGAATTGAATAGCGACCAGATAGTGGAATTATTATCGATTCAAAACAGAATAACTTTTGGCGTTAAACCGCACCCTGTAGATGTAGGTAACATTGCCGACCTTACCTTGTATACAACGGAAAAAGAAATGATATGGACCTCAGAGTTCTCCAAAGCATTATCCCCGTTTCGCAACACTCATCTTGAGGGAAACATTTGTGGTATTGTTCGCGGTAACCAATGGATCATCAATCAATAAAACCGTGGCATCAACGCGATTTTTCACCCATTTTTTTCGTCGCGGAAGCCAAATCGGATCCATAACACCCAGTTCAAGGTTTTTAGCGAAGAAAATTACACAAAGAATTCACTTTGATCGCTGTGATATTCTTGTGGAATTGGGGCCTGGCACAGGGGCATTCACAACTTCCCTACTTGAAAAAATGAGACCCACCTCAAAATTGATACTCATCGAATTGAACGACGTGTTTTTTAAAACGCTTCAGGATTCGTTTCAAGATCCCCGTATAACAGTAGTGCATGGTTCGGCCACAGAACTTAAACCCATCCTCACACAATTAGGTATCGCCCAAGCAGATTGCATTATTTCCTCGCTCCCCTTGGCGATTTTTCCAAAATCTGTGGTGAATCAACTTTTAACCAGTGCCTACGATGCCCTGAAAGAAGAGGGGTGTTTTGTGCAGTTTCAATACTCATTGCAATACAAAAAGCGAATTGCAAAACTATACGGCAATATCCATGTGGCCTTCACCGCGATAAACTTCCCTCCAGCCTTTGTTTATACCTGTACGAAATAAAAATCGTGCACATTTAGTACGTATCTTCGCAAAAAAATATCACACATGTTATCCGTTCAAAATCTTTCCCTTCAATTCGGTAAACGCG